>Ga0123342_1002845_pt1 | contig 28434 bp, 15 predicted proteins | sample Turbeawhitnodule_FD_89960 | JGI IMG/M metagenome (GOLD analysis project Ga0123342, IMG submission 89960) | Root nodule microbial communities of legume samples collected from Mexico - Turtle bean Mexico white nodule | ecosystem: Host-associated > Plants > Roots > Nodule | place: Mexico: Nepantla... | reverse complement strand
TTTGGAGATGAAAGTTGCGGAAGCTTAGTGGATGAGATGAGCAAGGCCTTCCTAAGAAGTATGGGTGCCTTGAAGGTGCATGAAGAGTGTGGAATTGGGGAGGTTCGGCCAGCCCCTTTGAAGGTGATGAAGTGAAGATTAAAACCTACATGCTAGGCAAGGAGTAGTATATGGCACAAAATTGGCAGCATAACAATACTCTATTCAATCTTGAAAATACATGATGTTGGCTCCCCCTTTTATAGGCTAAGGAGGACCATAAAGGTAAACCTAATGATAAGCAAATGCCATCTAAATGAAATATAAATGACATCACAAGGAAACCATGGCACATGGCCGGCCCTAGTGAAGGAATCCTTCTAGAACGTAGCAAATCTTTAGCAAATCTAGGTCAAATCCTCATGGAATCAAGTTTGTGCTATTTACACTACAACTAATACTAAGCTACTCTTGGTGGGCCTTCATGTAGCATATACAAGTAGCTCTCTCTTCCATCCGTAGCTTGGTCCAAGTCTTCATGGATTCGCTTGGCCATGGACCTAGTAATTGATCCTAGACGCTCTCCCCTTTGTACTAGACGCTCTCCCCTTTGCACTAGACGCTTTTCACTTGGCTCTAGACGCTCTTGGCTTGGCTCTTGTCTTTCATGGGAGGTTGAGCTTGACCCTCTTCCATCAGTAGGTTTGATGGGAAGGCATTCTATTTTATGTCACACAATCTTAGTGTAACAACCACACAGAAATCTTCCTCCTTGGAGTGCATAATCTTAACAGCATGGCCGCCAGGGTACCAACTCATGTACCAGCATCATGGGGCCCATTTGTCACTGTAGGCGCTCTAGTCTTTACGTATCATGCATGCTGCCTACCCCTGAAAACCCTAGCGCTCTTGGGCCTTGGCGTCTTCAGGGGATATTTGCTTGTGCTAGACCCAAATGTACTATACACACCACATGCACTTTCTCGCTAACTAGGTCTTGCATATATACAGGTTTCGACATACGCATTCTTGGGGTCCACTTACGTGGCCCATTAACTCGACAAGACCACCGAGCCGACCTGCTCCACACAGGTGCCGATGTTCGATCACCTGAGCACTAAGCCCAACTCTCTGGTTCAGTACAATATACTTCAACCAATTCAGCTATTCTTGTATTTAATAACATTCATCAACCAATTTAATAATTTCTTCTGTTATTTTTAATTACCTTTCCTACGAAGATTTACTAGAAAACCTAGGTTGACCTCGTAACAAACTTTTGGGCCCATACCCAGTCCAGGTCGAGCTAGGCATAACTTGCACAACCGAGCTGACCATACATAAACGTTCAGACCGAGATCCTTAGCACTCTTGACCAGTACAAAAGTATTAAAAATTCAGTTAAAAAAAATCTTTACCATACAAATTAGACTAGTTAAAGAATCATAAATAAACATTTATTTCTTATTATTATTATATTAAATTTGTGTACATAAAGTGTCATGCTTAAACATATATTTGTTTAGGTGAGAATAAATATGTGTTATTTTGCCTAACATAAAAGCTTTTATAAAAAAGGAAAAAAAGTATGTTATTTAGAGGCTTTGTTGAAAAAGAAAATGCTTATAGGATATAACCGAATAGCCATTGATTCTCATAAAACCTAACATACTTATAAAATATATGCTTAAACAAACTTATTGGCCGAAAGAAAAAGAGTCTACTACAATTAAATAGGTAAAACTTAGTTCAGAATATTGTCTATTTACAATTAAATAGAATTGAGGAGCGTTTAAATTTGGTCTGCTGAAGGTTCGGTAGAAAATGGCGGGAAGGGGAAGCGATTCGAAGAAACAACTGTTGAGCCTGATCCGCAATTTCGCGACTGAGAAATCTGATGGAGGTATTTCTGTCGCTTCGTTTTCAATTTTTCTATTTGACGGAAGAACAATAACAATGTGCGTATGATATTATTGTGTGTGTTGAAATTGAATGGCGAAGAACGAAGAGTAGTGACTCTGAGAAAGCAAATCGCGAAGCTCTCATCGGAACTCAGCGTGGTCTATGAGGAACTGGAAAAGGCCAAGCGCTGCAAAGAAATTGTCGAACAGGATCTCAACGGCTTCCAAGTTCAATTGATGTTGAGTGAAGCTTCTAATCAAACGCTAGAGGTTACTTAATGCTTAATCTGCCTGTTTAATCAATTTTTTTCTGTAACAATTTTAGGAAAAAATTTGAGATGATTTTTTCCCTAGGTTAAAATGAACTTTTACGTTCTTATTTTTATCTCTGAGAACTTCTTACAGAGAAATTTATCAATTCGGAAAGTTCTTTCTCTTCTTATTCTCTCAGTTTCTTTTAATACAGTTCAGTTGAACTTGCAGGCAAGAGTATCTTTAATTAAAGATCACATCTCTGCCGTTGAATCTGATTTGGAAACTCTCAAGGTATTACTCATTCTCACCGTTCTATGAGATTTCAAAAATGTTGCTCTATAACTTGTCACTGGACCTTTTTGTTTGTATGTTGTGCTTTCGTGATCAAAGTGTGAAGAAGCAGCTTTGCGGTAACACGTCGCCACTCTCCTGTGTTCGTTTCACCATTTTCCAAGTTAAATTGTTGCCTCAATAACCCTACAAATCTTCCATGTGTGTTTGCAGTGAGCAATTCTTCCACAACATGCTTCATATGAATGGCAAGATAAGGTTCCTCGCGTTGATAAGAATGTAGTGCATTAGTGAAATGTACCATTCATAATGGAAATTTACCACAGTCATTAATCCCTCACTAAATGCAGGAAATTTCAAGAAAGCATCGTTACTTGCGACATTGATGCAGTAGATTGCACTGCTTCTAGAGGTACTGTTATTCTTTTCACTGTTATAATCTATGCTTTATATGTAAAAATACAAGTCATAAACACAAGATTCTTGTGTTGTAGCCTTGTAGGATGAGACTAGTTTTTACAATTAGTCTCGGTTCCTTGTCACAAAGTGTATTTACCATGTTTGGACAAGAAGAACCAAATTGTATTTTTTGGTACTCATTTTAGTGACCTCAACCAGTAGTCTCATTTGTAAATCATTTTAATTCAGAAAACTTCTCTCGTCCAAAATTTCTGCTGATAGTTATTACTATCTTTTTTGGTATACAATCTCAATACAGAAGATATGGATATAGTAAACATGAAATAAGATTTTATTCCACTAGTATAAAATTTTAATACACGTAGTGTTTTATAGGTAATATTGGCATTAAAAATTGTTATATATATATATGCGCGTGTGTGCATGTATTTTTTTATTCTGATTTTAGTGAGGATTTCTTCCAGCATTCACTCCTCTTTGCCTACTTTCAAGTTGTTTTAAAACTGTTTGATCCTAGGCAGTTTTAAACTTTCTTCTATTCTTGCCACCTAGTAAAGCGAAAAGTCAGTAACAAACCCCTGGCATAAATTGGCTCACAGCACACACTTCCATGTATGCCTGCAATTTTCATCACATGTACACCACGCGCCACCCTCCCGTTTTCTAATAAGTCATTGATGATCCTGTTCACCCCATGGGTACCTCCTGGATCTGCTGTAGTAGTTAGACATCCTCATTTCTTTGCTCTTTATCTTTGAATTTTAACGTATCGTATCCTTATACAATTGAGCTCTTTATCTTTTGCCTGGAAACTGAGGATGCACTTTGATATTGTTTTAGATGAATCACAAGTAATAATGAAAGAGAATGATGCTGAAGTTGCTTTATGTGACCTTGAAAGTACACTGTTAGAGGTAATATCTCAAATTGCTAAAGAAAATGAGGAATACCAAGCAGAAACAAAAAATTATAAGAACGTAAGTTGAGAATCAAATACTTGAATATCTAGGTTCCTTTCCTATCATTATATTTTTTAGATTACCTTTTTCTCAAGTTACGGAGAACCTGCAGGTTCAGCAGCAACTGATTGATTGTGAAAGAAAGGTGTCTTTGATGGGCATGATAGTCATGCAAACAAAAGAATTGCTGGATCTGACCATATATCCTTACAAATATTCAATTGTTTTAATAGTTTTGGTAGCCCTTCTTCATATGTTAAGGAAACCTAAAATCTAAAAATTAACTACTGAAAAAGTATAATCGCTATCCATTAACATAGAGGTGATGTAATATATTCATGTTATGGGTGTGTTTCATCATCATGAGAGCACTACTTTGACGACGCACAATTGCACTTGACTTCGGTCATTTTAATGGGAATGGTTCATGATAGAAATGCTCCGTCAATAAAAAAAATCTATTTCGGCATTTCTCATGTTAAGTTGTAGCCTAGAAACTATAGGAGGCAAATTTGAGTGATACATGAGTATAACCAACCAACATCCAGCTGGTCACTATCTATTTGTCGTTCGGTTAATTTCATAAAACATAAAAAAAAGAAACGTAAATTTTATTGCCAAAGATACTGTGCATCGCTCCTCTCCCAAATTTTAGAACTAGTTACTCTAGTTCGCATGATCTTTGTATAATTAATGTAGTTAAAGGATTTTAATTGATTAGCATAATTGGAGCATCTGTGTTATGTACTTAACTAGAAACAAGCAGTCTTCTAAATTGGAAGTGACATGCAGTTCACTTGGTGAGGAGCTTCAAGTGCGATGTACATGTCCTAGTTGTCATCTGGACAATGTGGATTCTTTCAGCGAAATTCTCGTAAATCTGGAGAGATGACATTTTGTAAGTAATCTACTTAACGACCAAACATTTAAAATGTTGCTATCATCGTATTGGAATGATACTGAGGAACTGAACTTTGCTCATTTTGTGTGGTTTAAATTCGAATGCACCTTTCATTCTTGAGGCAAATGAAGACTTGTACGAAAATAGCAAGAAGAACAACTTGTAATGCATTATACCCTTTTTCTTTCTTATATTTGCTTCTAACACTGCGTTAGCTACTGACCAATAATATCGGTCAAATGTGCACTTTCTATGTTGTAATAATTTGAGTTGGCAATTTGATTTTTGTTTTTACAAATTAAACTCAAGTTTCCAGATTTCAAATAAATAATACAAAACGTTCCACATCCAAAAAAAATTAATATTTTTAAATGTTTGAGCATCCAATCTTTTTTACATGTTCAAGTGCAAGTTTCAAAAGCAAGATTCAACTTAACTTTTTACACCTTTCCAGCAAGTAATCCATCACATTCTTTTACAATTTTAATTTGTATATAAACTTTAAAGAAAATATGAAACAGAGAAACAAGACTCATATTTAATAGATAGGAACAGCGGCTAGATAACATCTCTATTAAAAAAAATCATGTAACACCCTACACAGCCAAAGCGATTATTCCGGATTAAAATTGGGAGATATTCAGATGGATAACCACAGATTCAAAGTTCTTTGCCAGGCCTATTGCTGACGAACACGAGTTTTTAAACTCTTATAAGGGAACTTCTGACAACTATTTCTTCCAAAAAAAAACAAGTCTTCATTTTTAAAATATCATATCTCAAAGGAAAACCATTTTAACCATTTCTCTCTAGATAATCTCACTAATCTACCCATCTAGGTGAAAAAGAGAATGTTAATGATACATTGACCACAGTAAACAAAATCAAATAATCCATCATCCGGATTTGGTCCTTTACAAGAGGCCGTAATATAAAGAAGAAAATGTTTATATGTTGGTGAGGTACAATGTTTGCTCGCCTTAACCCGTGTTCCTGATCACTTCAGTCATTCTCAATCTTGAATAGATGGAAATGAATAAAGCTATGGAAAACCAGTTGAAGTGCCAAAGGTTCAGCTCCAGTAGGTCAGCGAGGACAGGTATGTTCTAGTATGGAACTAACAAAAATGCAAGTTAGCCAAGGTAGAAACAAAAAACCGGGTTGGTCATAAACCATTCAGAGCCACTTTGTTGAAACCTAATTTGCCTTTCGTGTCGATGGTTCTGTTGAATTGCACTGGATGTCTTTTGTGTATGTATTTGTGAGGGCAAAGAGTAACAGAACAAAAACAACTTGGGCACTCACGATGCCAAAATGACTGATACTATTTCCAATTTCCATCCAACTTCCCTTATTCCTAACCTGTCAACCATAAAACTCAGGTGTTATCACTGACACAGATATTTAGGAGGTAAGAAAAACACCCTAAACAATATTTGTTTCCTTGTTTCCCAATTATTGTTATTTCCTTTTCAAGCAGTCATTTATCCTATAAAAGGGAAATTATTGAATACATTCCTTTTTTTTCAATTTATAAAAAATTAAAAAGAACAGAGTGAGTGTACCAGGAAAAAGAAATGAATGGTCATCAAGTCTGAGAACAATATAACAAGAAAATAGCATCCCATCCTTGGAACTTGGTTTAGTTTGGTAATCGCACTAAATACACATCTGCAGTTCAGTCCATTAAAAGCAATATAAGATAGAAAGTTCTGTAAAAAATTTAGAACAACTACAATCATTTCTAATAATTTAGTCAAAGGTAAAAGCCTAAGAAATTGCTATAATTATAAAGTTGAATAACAATGCAAAAAAGCACCATTATGAAATATGGAATTTGGGGTCTAAAGATTATATCACTGAATATTCTTTCCCGCTCTACCTTGTTTCACAGACAGAAAATGTTCAGAGATTTAGCAAGTTTTATCCATTTGGTTAAATAAAAACAAGATGTATTCAAGATGCACAATGTGCAATATTTGGCAACTGATCAAACTAGGCAACCCGATTTTAATGGGTTTCCTGCTTTGGTTTGGGAAAAGTGTAGGAAATTTTTCCTCAAGTTTCAATGTCAGCAATGGAGGAGACAACAACGCTCGTGATACCAGCCCTCAAGAAAATTATATTTTCTAGTTATACATATTTAAGGCTTAAATATGTTTAGTCCCTCAAATTTACCTTGCTTTTGTCCATCTATCCCAAATACCATTTAAGATTTTGCTTATAGACCCAACAAATTACAAGTCATTTACATAAGTGATACGAAGAAGTGGCAACTATGCTAAGAATTAGGTTATACTAGTGAAACATAAGTAAAAGGAAACCTATGTGGGATATATTTATTCTTCCCAGTACTCCAAATTGGTTCAAATAGATAAAAGAAGGAAAACAACGAGTAGGCTAGCTACACTACTCTCAATGATACAATTGTGCTGCTACAATTACGCTTGGTTGCCATCAATAGCAACCTACTTAGATTTTTGCATGTTTTTCATCAAACAACCTAACCATGCATTGTTTTCCTTTCAACGTATTCACTTTTACAACATTAAGGTAAGAGATTAAGCATACTAAATCATTTTTTTTTTCAAAATACAAGGACTTAAAAAATAAATTTTAAATTTGAAGCACCAAAAAATAACTTATCCCAAATTTGAGGTACTAATATATTTAAACATACATTTAATTGTGTGTATATCTTGCAAGATGTGATTCCTCCGCCTCTCTTTTGTTTCAATTCCCACTCTCCTCTTCCCTTTCTCTTTCATTACACACTTCCACAATTCATCATAAATAATATTTGGAAAGGTGATGAAGTAAGATTAGGCTGGGTTGCATGGCAATAGAAAAAAGTTATTGAACAATTCAAACCTTTTACATGTGTTGTGTTGGAAATCTTATATAGACTAAGAATAAGATCATATTGTAATATATAAGTGGGATGTAATCATTAGCTCACAAGTCGGTTTTGTGAGGTTGTGTTAGGCATAAAACCACTTACTAAGAGTATGTTTCTATATAGAGATAAAACTATTAGCCAATTGTGGGACTTATAGAACATCATTTAATACAATAGATGATTATAAAGAAATATTCTTAAATCCGCATATGGGTACACTATCACCATTTGCAACTATAATGAGTTGTTCTCTGGTTATTTTGACATGAATTGAAAAGCATAGGAAATAGAGTCGTGTTGTGTGATCAATGGCTCTTGAATAGAGAATAAACAATATTGACTCTTATATTTCATGGATAAGGTATACAATCTAGAGGACTTGATTCTATCATTGTTCTCAGACTATCAAGTTCCTCCTTATAAGCTTTCATATCAATATCTGGATGAGGTGAAACAATGGGTTTATTTGTTTCTTCATGTTTTGAGATAGTATTGTTTGCTATCTTTGTGAGGTTCCATTGCTGCCTCTCATGCCTCTAAGATTTTATCTCTTCAATTGAGTTTGAAGCATGTTTAGCTTTGTATGCTCAAATGTTTTACAATGTGAACAATATTCTCCATAGTTCCCTTTTGCAAGGATTTCCCTTCAACGTTTAATACCTTAAGAACCCCATTTCTTATTATCATGGCAGAGCCTGTGTTGGAGATTCCTCTGTCAAACATGACAACCTTTCAAGTTTTTCCTCCCTTTACAATAAAAAGTACTTATGATAGAGGAGGAAATTTACTTTCCCTAAGATTCGTACCATAATTGGGGCATATTCACGATCCAGGCCATGTAGGAATTTAAATATTCTTCTTTCCATGACTTTAGCATGGGCGGCTTCAAATTTTTAAATTTTGGTATTAATCACCTGCTCTCAATGTCAAAGCATGAAACAAAATCCTTCTTCCAAAAAAAGTGTTCCTTAAGTCATCCCACATCTCTTTGACAGAGTAATAGACATGCAGTTTTCAACATATCTCAAGAATCATGGAATGTCATGATTAATGAATCCCCAAATCATAAAAGTAGTCATTTAACCCAAGTCATCTACCATCGATGTTGTTTAATCTTAGTGATCAACTTCAAAAAAATTGGTTATTAAACTGGTAGGGACACCATATTTGGAAGATCATTAAACAAAAGAGATGTCACCTCAGACATTGAAATAAAACACAAAACAAAGACATAGCAATGAGAACCCACTTGGCATAAGAACTAAAAAACCCAAATTTACACATAGAGGCAAATAGGGCATCACCACCTCCTAGAATGGGCTCTCAAGAGTTCTAGACACCTTGTCTATGGTTGTAGCTATGGTGACAAGTGGGCTTTGCTAGAGGTAAGTGCGCAATGCTGGTGGTGATTGTTGCAGGATGAATCAATTGTCTCGTGTCATGGGCTAAGTGGGTCAAGTCACAATCGAATCGTGACGCTTGAGTTGTTACGGTCTTAAGTAAAACGAATTGTACCATGACTACTAGCTATAGCTTTAATCCTAGTGGTAAGCATTTTATCTAACAATTGCTATCAGAGTCAAGGTGACAACTTCAATTCACAATGGAGCAATTATTCAGGGACATTCTTGTAGGTGGTTGCACAATTATCCTCGTGCATAGACTAGGTGGGTCGAATCATAATCAGAGAGTTTGATTCATAGTGGGACAATTGTTGTGAGGGAGATTGTTGCAAGGTGCATCAATTGTCTCATTGTGTAGCTCAAGTGGGTTAAATCACAATCGAATCGTGGCATTTAGACTTTATGCTCTTAAGTAGAAAGAGTTGTATCTTGACTATTAGTTATAGTTTTTCGCTTAGTGGTAAGCACTCAATCCAACAATGGTGTGTGTTAGCATGTGACAAATTTGTTGGCAACATAACTGTTGACATTGTGGGTGCATCTCTTTGGCCCACCACTGACCTAATAGCAATGACAAGGCAGACACCAGTGGTGGCAATCCTTTACATAGCAACTGAACAAAAATACCAACTTCAATTATGTAGGGAAATGAAGAATTATGTTATTGATAACAACTACACCAATTACATTTTCATCACCTCTATTTGTAGTAATCAAACTCTAATAAGGAAATAAAAATATGTTGAAATGAATAGAAATATTCTAACGATATTTTCTCCTAATCAATATAAAGATTATTTTTCCTAATAATCCACTATTAATGCACTAGTCACATCCCTCTTACCCAGTTTGTTGATTCCATAAAATTGGTTAGCCAACCAACTGCTTAAGGTATTTTCAAATTTGCATGACCAAATATTTGGATCCGTTAGTCAAAGAAAGATTTCCTAGATAGTTAAACCTAGGCCTCTTATACCAAGTAAAAATTGATAAGGAAGACTTTCTTGTACTATTCAACAATAATAGTACCACTTACATCAAAAAATTACATTAAAGTTTATTCCTTGATTCAAGGAATAAAAAAAAGAAAACAAAGTAAAAGAAGTAATAGCTACTCTCTTATTTTCTTAAAACAATATAAATCATATCCCTAATTTTGCAATATCTTTAATTCCTACATGTAAAAGTGGCCAGCTCTCTTACAACACGATTACAATTCACTTGCTCAAGATCTTACATCTATTGCTGGCTCCTTCACTCACTCACCACGATCTATATTTTGGTCATGCACTCTTTGAATTTTAGAACCTCTCGGCCAATGCATTTGGACCTTACATGAGCAATTACATAGATATTTTGCAGGCATCAAGAAGAAGATTACATTTGGATGAGAATTAGAGTTTTGGGTGCAAAGGGTGATGAAGTGGGAGAATTTATTTTAAGTTTTGAGGCTTTGTGGCTTTAGATATGAGAACTACATATTGTTAGAAGAGGCTTAGCGACAGCAAAGGTGGTTTGATGCCTATGGACCGAACAAGAGGAGAGAGGCAAGGAAACCCAACCTCGTCAACAACAGCGACTGGTACTAATTGTTACCCTTGATGGTGATCACCAACAAGAACAAAGATTTGTTGGGGATTAGGGGGCCGGGGCGGGAGAGGAAAAAGCGGCCTCCTTTCCAAGCCTCCAACAAGTAAAAAATCAATACTTGGAGGATATATAAATCTACGTGCGCAGAATTGTTGGTATTTTATTTTTAAAATGATCACGGTGACAAAGTTTGTATGATCACATATCATCCACTTGCGATGTTGCGCTGATAATAAAAGAAATAAGAAATTGATTTTAGGAAAATCAAGTCCTAGAAATAATATCGTGGAATGCTTATAAATAAAGTTACATGTAAACTAGCAAATTAACTTACATAACAAGCATGAAGGGTATAAATAACTTGAAGATAAGTAGCGCTGCCATAAGGAAGGGCTGCATTAGAGAATAAACATATCAGGTCAAAAAGTTTATTGATGATACTTAAGATATCAAAACTTTAAATTTTCACTTACACTAAAGATGGTAATGAACCGATAGACTGATGAAATCTCAAAACTAGCAATACTTGCAAAATTTCCCGTTCCAAAAAAGGCAACATTGAATAAAACCATCTGCATGATACAATAGTTTGATTACATGTAAAATCAAGCAAGAAACTATTATATGAAATTATTAGTAATCACTTATTCAGAGCTTATCTGATTTACATTATGGATATGATAAAAAAAAGTATGCATAATTGTAGATGCATTAGTTCAACCTGAATCTTAATAAACTCTACAAGGTATCAGCTAAATGGAAACTCTGTACTTTTTATTTTAGGTAGGTCATTGTATGCTTCTATTACTGCTTATTTGGGTTAATGAATGTTCAAAGAAAAAGGAAATGAACCAAAGAGAAGTTTGTTTATTATGTTCTAATAAAATCAATGTCACACTTACAAGATTGCAACAGACAGCTATATACAGCCTTGAGCTAAGTATGTAATAAACTAACTAACTGGAGTTAAGTTAGGTGTACAGCTGTCAACCTAGAAAAATTTCAAACAGTAATGACAACAATGATAGCAACAATACTAGTGGTAATGACTAGAGATGGTGGTGATTGTCACAGTGATCACAATAATGACAGTTATGGCAATAGTGTGGTATTAGTAATGATGGTGACAACAATAGTTATGGTAGTATTTGTGTTAGAAGAACCAAGAAGTTGTCATAGTATGGAATGCTCAACGGAGTATTTGATGGTTAGATTCTCTAGCCCTGGTAAATGGCTTTTAAGGGTGAATTCCCCAAGTACATCAGTGTTCTTCTATTATCACATGTCCTTAGTCCAAAAGTAACAGCATCAATGAGGAAATGGGTGACTTTGGGTGTAAATTGGTTTTTTGTATTGTTTTCGTGCAATCTCAAGAGGGTTAACTCAGCTTTAAAACAAGGAAATTAAGATTTTTAACTAAGTTATATTATGAAGGAAAAAAGACAAAAGAATAAAACTTACAAAGACCAATGGGATCCTTGCATCAGATAACTGCAAAGATCTATAATCAGATCCATGGATGAGAAGATTGGTAACACTTTTAGTGGAATCTGAAGACTTATTCACAATATTTAAGTTGAGAAGTGTATTTTCAAATAATATCCATGCCATAAGTACAAGACCAAGAGCAGCATAAAATATAGCTTCATATCTGCACAAGTTTCAAGAGTACAGGTAAAAACAAAATGCATCAAGACATCAACAAGACTACAAAAGCAACTGAAGAAATAGACTAGTGAACGAGACAATACCCAATGGAGAGAAGAAGGAATGGAGGTGCAAAGCCAAGAAACATGGAAGTAAGTCGGGATAATAGGCTATTTTCCGAGAACAGCGGAAGCACAATTGAAAACCCTGAAGAATTGGTCAATATCAATCAACAACAGATATTGAATCAGCAAATTTAAATATCTCATTCCCAAGTAATTTATTAATACGAAATTATGTAAAATATGTAAGAATGTAAGTACCAAACAATCATACGATTTTCTAAACTCTTGTACTTGAAGAGTATCGAATAGCTTGTAGCTTTGAACATTCAAATGACAAAGTGTATAGTGCATACAAGTATAAATAATAGTTAATAAACTAATAGAGAATCTATATCAATTACCCTGACCAAATAATCCCCATTGATTTATCTGAAAGGCCGAGTGGAGCTAGACATTACACGTGAAAGTAAAAAAGCAAAGGGTGTGACAAGAATTGTATGCATGCAAAGAATGGAATACATTTATTCTCCAGCTTAAGAGGGAGAATAGGATACATAAATACTTTAGGAGGTAAGAGCTTCTGCAATATTTATTTGACCAAGTTGTCTATATATTGGTATAGTAACACTCAATGCATTTTAGGAAGTAGTGGAACCCCCTCACATTCCTTCAAAACATCATTCAATTCTGCTGTCTACTTCAACGTTAGCCCCGTGATCTCCTTGTCACTCCCAATTTGATAGGTATTTTCTTGCCTAACAGTATTCTATCGTCATTCAATTGTTGGGTGTGTATCTACCTGATAGTGTATGTTGATGACACTGTTATTGCAAGTAGCAATCATCATGGCTTCTCAAATAAAACAATACTTCTCAAATCATCATTTTCAAATAAAAGATCTTGACAAACTCAAGTACTTCTTGAGGATTAAGGTAGTACAATCCAACAATAGGATTATTATTTCCTAGAGGATGGATGCATTAGATATTTTAAAGGTGATTGGGATAATGCATTCCAAACAATTGACACACCTATGGATCCCAATGCTAAACTTCTATCGAGTTAGAGGGGCCACTTTCAGATTCTGAGAGATATAGAATTCTAGTTGGAAAATTGAAATACCTCATGGTCACTCATCCTGGCATCTCCTTCACTGTCAATGTGGTGAGTCAATTTCTTAATTCTCCATGTACAGGACATTGGAACGTCTTCATTCGCATTTTAAATTACATTAAAAGAGCCCCAAGAAAATGTTTGTTATACAAACACAATAATCATACTCGGATTGTGAGATACTTAGATGCAGATTGGATAGGCTCTCCTATTTACCGGAGATCCACTTCCGAATAGTATTTTTACAGGTAATAATTTAATCTCTTTGAAAAGCAAGATGCAGAATGTAGTAGCAACATCTAATGCAGAAGCAAAGTATAGCACAATGACTTCCGCATCTTGTGAGCTTATGTGGCTCAAACAGATGCTTAAAGAACTGAGATATGGGAAGGTTACACAAATGTCTCTAATTTCTGATTTATTACTTATAGCCTGTATAAAATACTTTGCATTATGTGATTGAGATACACGGATTCAAAATTGGTATGTCTTTCTTTTCTACATGATAGGGAATGACACTTTCCTCTCTTGTTTTCTAAGTTTACATTTGCCATGTATATATTGAGAGAAAACAATGGGGTAAATTAACATGTGAAAAATATGTATTTTGAGATAGAGCAACGAAAAAGTAGGATGACACCGCCTATAAAAAAATGTATGCATGGTACTAATAAATTCAGGCAAACAAAGAAGAATCAAAAGTTTCAACTATACCAGAAACAAACCAATTTATCAATTGGTGCGATGTAAGTAACTCTTGCTTTTCAGCTCTGTGAAGAGTTGTTAAATACACCATGAATGAAGACAAACCAACCAAAAGTGCCTGGTGATGGACAAGTAAAGGAAATAAGTCAAATTGTCATACATAACTAAGCTTCCAAAACTCAATGATGGCGATGTTATGATTTGCACCTGTAAGTAAAATAGAGATGAAAGCTTGGAACTTTCCAACTTGCAATTGCATATGCTTTGCCAATACTTCCTAATGCCCGCATGAAAATCTAGCCATCTTGCAATTATTCCAATAATGATAATAATAATCCCACTACAAACACTGCAAACATAATAATTTGATATGCTTAATATTTTAGATCCAGAATGTGATAAAATGATGGGCCGCAAACACAACAAAGCAGAAGAAAGAGAGAACCTCAAAATGAGAAAGAGTAAAAAGTTGTTCGAGATCACTCTTACAAATTATATTAAGGTAGGCATTTGGTAGCAATGTTTGCAAAGGATGGAACAGAGCATACATGTTATATCTTATGTTTGGTATATTTTATTAACAGAACAGAAGTGGACTCAGGCTTCCAAATGTGGTACTATGTGGTTCAACAGAAAAGAGTAGAACCATGTGAAACAGAAAGCATTAAATTAATTATGTTTTAATAACAAAAATACTAATAAATTTTACTTTTCTTTTCCTTATTCTCTTTTCCACTCTCGATGTCTGGTGGCATGACAGAGATAGCACATCAATTTCAAAATGTTACAATTAGAGAATGGATTGCAAAAGTGTCAGTTAATTGCACTTTTTAAATAAGATTTCTACGTCCTTTTTGGTTAGTCCACACAAAACACCTCCACTCAATAAAAAATTTAAATTAGAATTCAGGAAGGGAGTGTGATGATTAGCTTGTCACAAAACATTGATCATTTTATATTATATTATAACTTTTTTAGAATTTTATTTTTATTGGTTTTCACTATAGTTCTCAAGGCTTAGAAGATGTGAGCATATACTTTTAAATTATAAAAATTATTATTCAAGGAAAAAACTGAGTATCCAATTCAAGGAAATATGAGGGATGTGGCCAAACAAATTCATGGGCCTCACCAAAACATCTTTCCTAGCAATAATGACTTGAAGTGGGAGGGATTCTAAAAAGCCAACTTTTACCGAGTTTTGCAATCTTAAGAAGACACAGTCCTCAATTCCCATGTCTTTGCTTTCTAATAAAAAAAATTATTTTTAAGAAACTAAATAAGCAATTTATGTTAAAAATGAATATCGTAAAAAAATCATGTGTAAGTTAAATTTAAATTTTTTTAATTAGTATCAAAAAGTGTTTTGTAACATTTATTTTCACTATTTTTTCACTCTTTTCTACCCATACAAACAAGTTAAGGGAAATACTCATTTCCCTCTTATTTTACATTTCCAAAAAATAATTTTTTACCAATGATATTTCTATTCTTTACCAATAAATACTTTCTACTCAGTTTCATCTCTTAATCTAACAAGGGAATTACTTCTTGCACCCCCCATTTTTAAACCTGCACACCACAATTGGGTGAAATGACCAAATTGACATGTCTGCTCCTCCTTCACTGTTTGGAAAGTTTGTTTCGGAAAAAATTCCAAAACAGGTAATCCAAAAGTTACTTTAAAGAAAGGTAAAATAAAAGTCTTTTCGAAAGCGGTAGAGGTGCAAGTTCAAATTGAGGGGGTGTAGGAAGCAATTGCCATCTAACAAAAGCATAAGATATATATGTGGGTGTGTTAATTAGAAACATTATTCTATTCCAATTTAGTAAGCAGAACATTGGATCATGTTTTTTGCCTTATAACTACCAAACAGTAAAAAAGCAAAATGTCCTTCGGAATTTTTTTGCATTATGGCAAATATATATTCAATGGAAGTGACTTACACTAATTCATTGTTGTCAGGAATTTCTGCTGGCATCAATGTGAAAAGAGATAAAAACCAACACGTTATGCAAACATATATTGGTATACCAGATCTCCAGGGGATTGACTTGAAGAGATAAAATGAAGCAATGGCCCCAACAATCAAAAAACACCATGTATAGAGCTTCCTCTCCATGAAGCTGTTAACCTACAATGCAAGTCAAATATTCCTTTATCAGATAAATAACAACATTACTAAGTCACAAAATACTATAACAAACACTCTTACCAGGAACTCAAGAATGCAAACTGAGATAGCAATGGTGGCTACAAGCTTGATGATATACTTCATTCTCCTTCTAGATACTTGCTTCCATAATGTTTTTATAAACTGGTATTCACTAATTATTTGTACCCATAAAAATGAAGTCATAACCATGTATGCATGGTAAAGAGGAGGAGACTGCTCCAGCAACAAAAGCAAGCAAAGCATTCCCGTCAAGATAGATCCATATAGATATATCTGCAAAAGGTATTTTATTTATTTAATTAATGGAAACTAAAATCATTTATGCTCATGAAATCAATAAGAATCGATTATCTTCAACCAAAAATCGTAATGAATTGACTTTCATATAATTCATAAATATTCATATTATCATAAATTTTTAAGTCTAACTCAACCTCGCAAAACCAACTTCTAAGGTGAGATTTGCACCCACTTATATACTATAACTTAATCATATCCTTAGTCGATGTAGAATCTCTAACAAAAGGTATTTTATTTATTTAATTGAAGGAAACTTAAATAAAACAATTTATACTCATGAAATTAATAAGAATCAAATAATCTTCAACCAAGAATATTAATCAACTAACTTCCATATAATTCATAAATATTCATATCCTTAAAAAGTGTACTCTAAGCCTAACTCAACCTCACAAAATTAGATTATAAGATGAGGTGTGCATTCACTTATATGCTATAATTTGGTCATATCTTTAGTCAATGTGGGATTTCCAACACATCTCTCACGCCAAGGACTAGACATATTATCTGTGAGAACTAGATATTTGTGAGTTTTCCTATAGCACCCCGATAGTAGGTAGCATGATAGGCTCATAAAAACATCAATAGAATAGACTTTGGTGTCATCTCAGAAAGTGAACTTTAAGCCTAATTTTAAACCTTGCAATACCAACTTGTAAGGAGATATATACTATCATTTGATTATACCTCTACTTGATATGAAATCTCCAACATATATAATATGTACATATATCTCCATAATATATCTTTATTTTCTTCCTCATGATGTAACATGCAGCTCACAAGAAATTAAGAAATATCATTTGGAAAAGCTAAGCTTACACAAACATTACTTTTCCACGGTTATTTTTTTGAACTGCTTGCTCCATTCCAAAAGAATTTCCTGGCAACGAGGTATAAGATTGCAGAACATGAAGAACAAGATAGATCATCCAACCAACATACCCAAGGGTAATTACAGACATGAGCATGAGCCAGTCGTAAGTCTGAAAATAGTGAAGCCCTTGCAGAGCCAAACTTCTAAGGTTTTGGGACAGATCCATTGCAGCTTCATAATCTCTAGCTGATATCAGACCCTCAATTTTGTCCAATATTGAAGAATAATGAGCCAGTGGTTTGAAAGGTTTAAAATATAAAGAATTTGACTGCTTAATATCTAATGTTGTCAATGAAAAACTTTGGTAAAGAACTCTTCCATCCATTTTGCTCTATCATTGTCTTTGAAAGAGAAACGAAGTATTTTGTTCTTACTTTCGTATTAACATTTTGCTCATGAAATGGCTTTGTGAAATCTTTATATTTTCCCATTAATAGTTAAAGCCTTTAAGCATATAAATATATATATATATATATAAACACAAGTTTGAATGCTTCATAATCCTTTGAGACAACCACAGCAGAAGAAACCATGCTGAAATCAAGGAGAAATTTGGTACATATCAAAGATAATAATCAATGTAAGCAAAGGATACATGATTTGCGAAGAAACTGGTTCAGTATTTCTTTTGTATTGGATAAAACAGCTTCAACTTCGTCAACCTGAAACATAATGAAGTTAAATCTCAGATCATCCACCCATTAATAGTCCTTTTGTCATGAAGAGAACTTTTAATTTCCTATGCTTCAGTACAAGTATGACAATGAAAATACATAAAAGATTATAACATCCTGATGAAAATAATGAATAAAACACATTAGTCAGCTATCATGAAAGTTAACAATAAGTTTTTTATCAATCAGAAGTCAGAACACATGAAAGATACCTTGGTCATGTTAATGTAATCTAGGGGTAAACTTCCAACTGAATTAACCGGACATGGCAGACCAAGCAGTGTAGACTGTCAAAAAACCATGTAGATTAGATAAATGAAACCAAAGGATGGTTGAAGAAATATACACTAAAATATTAAATCCTCAAGGAAAAATAAATTTTACAACCATAAGGGGTGCAATATCAGCCTGATTGACATCCACCCTTTCTATCTCATGCAAGCCCCATTCAACTGGTGTTGGTGCATCATGCACATGGTCGTCAACAAACTTAAATCCACAATCAGAATGGTTGCTGCTAGATATTGGCTTTGGATACTTAACACCAGCTCCCCAAGAAACAAGAGGAGTATCAGTGTTTGAAGGATGCCCATCTCCATGGCTTCCTGTGATTAGATGTTGCATAAAAAAATACATAAACTTTAAGACACTTTATTTCAAAAGAACAATCAAATAAGAACTTTATACTAAAAGCCACAAAAGAAACTCAAGTATTGAGAAATTGAAGATTCTATCAAGCCCAAGGCAAGGACTAACGCTGGGAGAAACAACTCAATGCATTATTTCTTGTCAGTCTCCATCTGTGCGAATAAATAGTAAACAAGTGGGATGGAAAAGCTTTGGAATCACATGGTTTCCAAATATAAAACTAAAAAGACCATGTTAAATGCAAGTTTAGCAAAATACACAAACACCGGCCTAAAATCTTAGAGGCTTAGAGATGAAATATGAAGATTGAAACATAACTATTGTTCAAAAGTATAAAAGAAAAATCAAGAGATGTAATCAAAGGATTCAAGCTAGGTGAACGAAATGGAGAAATGGTTTAGGTGTTTTTGGTTAAATTTGTCAATAGGAGCTACATATGGCCAACCACACATAGTACAAAAAGGCTTTTGTTTGTCCTTTTCTTTCCTTTTTTGTAAGAATTTAGAGAAGTGGTAACAAAAAGCGAAAGGAAAAATGGAAGCTAAAAACAATCAGAGTATTGGACACTGGAACATTGTATCCTCTTTGATTAAACCAATTCCATGTCAAAGCTGTGTTTTATGACTATCTTTTCAATTTAACTCATGGAATAAGGAGCCATTTGGAATAACCTATTTGGGCTTATGAAAGCAGCCTTTTTTACCTTCCTCTAACCTCACTTTTAGCTTATTTCAGCAGGCTTCACAGTCACACTTATAAATAAGCTCTTATTTGATTGAAATAGCAATCTTTATTCAAACTAAACGTTGTTATTATTTGTTTACTTGGTGGTCAATATTAAGAAGCTAATAAGTGGTAGATATTGAGACATTGTTTTGACATATCCTTGCTTCAGCAAGTCTCAACAACTGTACTTAAATCAACATACTTTTATTTGAGATGAGGTAATATATGATAAAATAATTTGCAACCTTTGTCACTCATTCCATGATCTGCAGTAAAAATATATGCTGTACGATTGTCCTTGAAATAATCTTGAACAAGATTGTAAACACTTTCAGCTACATGGTCAACAACCTTAACATTGTTGAGATAGATGGAAGAATAGGGTTTATGTGCATGGCCATTAGAGTCACATCCAAGCAAGTGGAGGAAAACAACAAGTTTATCCTGCTGCAGCAACTCCTTTAATTTTGGGTCTTCTCTGGACCTATTAAGAAGGCTTTGAAATTTATCCAGAGACCACATGTCCAGGAATGATGCATCTGCATGAAGAATCAACAATACTAAGTTGATGAATGAATGACAGTAAGGTATGAACAAGGTCAAATATCAGAACTTTTCATGTTTTTTAAGTAACTGCATGCATGAAATTATAGTAGAGAGGGAGGGAGGCTTGGGGTGATGGAGAAACAATCAAGACCAAGAAGATTGTAGTAAGGCAATAAAATAAAAATACATGAATAGCCACATTTGATGTCTATTTCTAAGAGGTGAAAATCAATAAGTAAAGCTGTAATGTTTGGACAAAAACTAAGTTTCTCAATATTCATACTACTGGGCCAGTCAACTGATGAGAAACACACACTAGGTAGGGCTGCGAAGGCATCAGCAACTAACTATTGGAATAAGTAGTAAAAAATAGCCAATAACACACCAAAAATCTGCACAGTATAAATCTCATATAAAATAACAAGAAGCAAAGTTTGAAAAGTATAGAAAAGTCATAAGCTCGTAATCACCAATGTTTCAAAGCATTTTATTTTAATTCAACAACAAGTAATCACATCATATAAAATTATTACAGACACTATAATCCAATAACTTCTGGTTACAAATTCAGTAGTCCAAATGTCAAGAAGCTACTAGCTAGACAAAAAAATGATGACAATCGAAAAAGATGTTAGTAGAGTCCAACCTAAATAGGTTTCAAAAAAGAGAAGGCAAAATGTAATGGACAGATGAAGATGGTGTCGCTAAATGAATAAATTTAGTGACACTTTTTACGGCGACAACAGGGTATTCACATTTTCTTTTGCTAAGTTTTAAGGACCAAATCATCAATTTGAAAATACAAAGACCAAAACTAAGTTTGAAAAAAAGTAAGGAACCCAAAACATATTTTTCCCCTTAAGTTTCTAAATCCATTGTTTAGTAAGTTCACACATTAAAATGAAGAAGGCGAGGATGAACCAATTGTCCTAAAAGCTTAACATATTTAATATGTGTATGAAACAAGAAATAAAAACGGTGATCGATGATGTCAAACCAGTTGCAAAGTCTTCAAACTCATGGGGATAGGTATCCCAAGTGGAATGCTCCAAGGCACTACAGAAAATGGGAACGATATCAGGACTTCCAAAAGAAATGGTATGCCGGCTTCTGTTGAACACCGAATCGAACTCAACAGGATTAGCCTTCCACCCTGAAAAGGAGCCGAAACCACTCTTTGAGCACACACACAAACAATAAGAAGAAAACATAAGGTAATTTCAACTTCACACACAAATTCAAAAATAAAAAATTAGAGAAATCACAAGCTCATGTTTAACGTAAGGAGAAGTTCATTTTTATTTTATAATAAGCCTTTTAAGGACCACATTAGTCATGTAAAACAAATAAGGAGAAGGAAAGCAACCTTTTGTAACTGCACTGGGATCTTCATAGAAGCCAGCAATTATGGAAACATGACCAGGCCTGGACTCTGTGGGAGGCCTAGCATGAGAAACCCCCCAACGACCCTGCCTTTCAATTATGCCCCTGAGAAACGGAGCTCGGTTATTCCCTTCCGCGTCCAGCTCGAAGAACTTGTCGGCGCGCAAACCATCAGCTGCGTGTTGATTTGAACAATGTAAGTATTTTGATTAATCGATTTAGGTTAAAGCAGAGAGGGAAGGATGCAGTGAATGGTACCAACGAGGAGGACGAGGCGTTTGGCAGGGGCGGCGAAGCGAGGAGTGACGGGATCGACGCCGTGGACAATGGGAGTCTTGAAATAGATGTCGAAAATGCTGAGCATGTAAACGGCGTGTAGAACGACGCCCAGCACCACCAGCCATCTCTCCCTTCTCCTTAACCACTTTCTTCCCCTCTCCTCTCTGTTCCCTAAGATCCCATCGCTACGCATTCTTCTTTTCTTTTCTTTTTCTACTTCTCAGAGTGAATAGTACCACTCACTCAACACCATTCAAGGTATATATTTGTGCTACTGTCTTCTTGCTCCCAAGCCCGACTTCGAAATCCGACTTTAGTGGGTTACACAAACTAAATATATGAAAAATAAGCATTTTTGCATGTTATATATATATATATATATATATATAAACGATGAAATATGTTTTTCATCCTAAATTTGTTTCATTTTTTTCAGTCATTAAATCATTTAGTTATTTACAGTATAAAAATAATTAAAATATATTATTTTATTTTGTATGTCTAATTGATTTAACTAGAGATTTCAAATACATAAAATCTTATTATAATTATTTTTATATTATAAATATTTTGATGGTTTAATATTTAAATCAAACCGAAAACAAATTTCATATTATATTATAAAAAAACATATTTAACTCATATAAATAAATAGATGTTATATGTATAAACAATAGAACTTTATATAAATAATTTTTATAATATTTACACATGTCTTATATTATTTTATGTTTAATATTATTTAGTCAAATTAAAAAATGGAAATCATTTTAATTCATTGTTTTCTTTATTTTCTGTTTTAACTTTATATTTCTATAACACACGTTAGCAATATAAAAAAAAATGTATTTTTACATTTACGCTTTTAAGGTCAATTGCGACTTACTTTTAAATCTTCTTTATATTTTATTGTTGTTATTTTATTTAAAGAATAGTTTTATTCCATTTTTATATTGGTAAGGCATAAAAGATTCCTTCATGAGAATATAAAATATGAAGTTTTTTCTATTTAACAAATTTAGTTTCTCTAAAGTTAAAAACAAAAATTCATATAATTACACAAAAGTTATAGGTGAAGTTTGATGTATCAAACATATGAAGGCTTGCAAAATGTTTAAAAGTCCATAAATTCAATCAAACATAATGTACTGATCAGAAGTGCTCAGGACATTGGTCCAAGCGTTTGGGTATGGTCAACTTGGTTGTGTGAGTTATGCCTAGTTCGGCCTAAAAAGTGTGTTACGAGGTCAGTCCAGGTTTTATAGTAAGTTTACAAGGAAAAAATAATTAAAAATAACAAAAGAAATAATTGAAGTAGTTGAGATATAAAGGAATAAATGAATTGGTTGAAGTATATTATTAAATGCAAGTAAAAACGCTTAAGAATGTTTGTACTCGAAAGTAACAGGTACACGGTAAACAAATTATTGTTATTGTTGAATGATATTGTTGTTGTTGAGATTATATTCTCATTGATGAAAGTTGTTGAAGGAATGTCTATAAAAGGGGGTTTGTGACCCTATCTAAAAGTACATTTTTCTGAATACTCTAGACTGAAACAGTTTTTAGTTTGAATGATCTCACTGACTTGATCGTCGAAGTGTGATCAACGGATAGAGCCCCCTTTGTCCCAGTGGAGCAATATCTTGGAGCACCAATTGGAGACAGGTCAGAAGTGGATCTTGCCCATTCAATCCAACTAAGGTCAACCAGCGAGAACATTTGGCACCCACCGTGGGGCCCGATAAAACTTGATCTCATCCACATTTGCGACTAAGCACACTGCGAGATGAGAAACACGTGACAAGAACCGTTCGGATCTAAAGGAGGCGAGGCCCCAGCCTTGCAACAAATTATGGAGACCATGAGGGCTTTCCAGGAGGCAAATGAGGAATATGAGCCCAAGAAGAAGCCCATGAATTGCAAGAGTAGCTACGAGAGGAGGCCCAAGCCGACCAAGAGCGCCTTAGGCACGCCTTATTCTAGAGATTGCGGCATCCCGAATGACTATGGAGGAGCATGCGAAGGCCAATGAGGAGTTGCGCAGGACTAATGAGGAGCTACGGAGAAGCTTGCGCCAATAAGACCAAAAAGGAGTTCAGGACTCACATGATATGTTAAGCATTATCATTTGGGTCAAAAACTTAGAAGTACTTTCTAGTCAAATCTAAGGATCTTGATCATGGTAAACAAGCATTACAAATAAATTACAACACCAATCATCAATAAAAAACAAAATATTATATTTAAATATCACCTTAACACATAAGAGTTTGAACAGATTACTCTCAATCCTAAAGGATGGAATTAGCAACTCATGTTGGTCACTACAAGTATGGAAAGCAAGAAAAGAAGATCCAGAATGTTTCTACTTGACAGTTGCCTTCTTCAGGGTTTCTATCACCTCTTATTCTTCCAATTGATGTCTAGAGTTATGCCTCACGCCTCATATTTAACCTAGTTGGGCCTGGGCTAAGTGACTTCTCGTCTAGGCGAGATGGAAGAAAACAGGTCCAATGTCACTGAAGTGATCTAGCTTGGGTGAGATCCTCTGGGAGCTTTTGGCTTGGGCGAGTGTTGGAGCATTCTAGCTTCCCTTTTTAGCTTTGTTTATTCTCCTTTTGCTCTTTCTTCTCCATTCTTTCCTATAATCCTGAAATTAACACAAATTTGGGAATAAATCGTTCTTATTCAAATTATAATAACAAAATATGTAAAAAGGTTTAAATTCATAAATTATGGGTTATATTTGTTGAAAATGGGAAGCTTTGATGTGTCAAATCCTCACGAAGCCTGAAGATGTGTGATGTTTTAGGTTTAGGTTTTGGTATGGGGTTTAGAATCTTTGTAAGATCAGTATTGATTCTCAGACAAAGCTTATTTCAATCTGTTTTAAAGATTAAAGTATTTTTCCATGCAAAGGGAAAAACAACCGATTAAAGTTTCGAGATATCGGTTGTTTGTCACTTAGCTGGCAAAGTGGTTTTGAAACTATGTTCTGAATCAGTTGTATAACTGACAAAATCATTCAACCGGTTAAATCGTGGTTTTAACCGATTAAATGTATGTGTTCATAACAATTTTTTGAAAACATGTTTTAACTGATTTGAATGTTCAAAACTGTCATCAACGGTAGTTTTTCAAGGTTTATAAAATGAGTCTTCTTTTGAACGTAAAGAGATTGATGAAACAGAAAGATTTGATCCTCTGATTGTGATTGATTTCAGAGATTACAAACTGCTTGTGAAAAAGGTTTTTACCAAGTTTTAACAAGATTGTCTTTGTGCTTTGCTGTGATTCAAAGAACTGATCAATAGGGTTCTGGTGTATTGTATCTCCAGGTGTTTTCTAATCATGTTCAAGTTCTTGTAATTGTTCATATAACTCTCTATATAACTACTATAAAATCCTATAAAGTTAGTGTGATTCTGGCTAGAGGTGTTTGTTGTGTGCAAAAAGGGTGAGTAGGCTTTGTGGGATTCAAAGTCACCTCTTTGTGTGTGGTGTATATGTAATCTGTGATTGGTTGCATAGTGGATACTCAATGGTTTGACTGAGGACTGGATGTAGCTCTGTGATTGAGTGAACCAGTATAATCTCTGTGTGTAATTCTCTCTATCTCTTCTCTCATTAACTGTTTGTATTTTCCGCTGTCATAAACAACCGATTAAATCTCAATTTTAACTGATTGAAATTCTAATACTAGTTTATGTTTGTCCATTGTATTGGTTTTCTGAATTTCTTTTCTGAGTAGTTTGTTAAAGTTTCATTATAAACAAAGTTTTTGAGAAAATCTTTTGAAAACAATTCACCCCCCCCTTTTGTTCTAGCCATCAAATCTAACAATATTATAGTTATTTTATCAATTAATATCCATAAGTGCCTGTATTTTAATATGAAATATTATTAAAATATGACACTTATCAATTCTCCCTAACTTAGAATCTTGATAGACTTCAAGCAAAGTAAATAACTAAATCATATTTGAATTTATATATCAAAACAACTTAAAACACAAAACAAGAGATTAAATTAAAAACTTTTGTTGCTTCCAAATTCGAATATAGCAACATATAGATACAATCAACTTGCAGGATCAAATCATAACAATAAAATGATAATTCATCAAGGAATTTCTCATATGCTCACAGGTAAGTGTGTCTCTCTATTTTTACTTAAATATGGCATTTATCAAGTTATCGTGAATAATTTTATTATCATATTAACATGCCCTACCGAGTAAGATATGTTTTGTCTCTTCAGGAACTATGTCATATAAAATTTCATCTTGGTAGCTTCCAAAAGGAGATAGATATTCTTACTTGTTGTTCAATTACTATACCTTTATCATATTTAATCTATTGAAGTTCGTAAGTTTTGGATGGAGTGTAAAACTTTAGGCTAACTTTTCTACAACAATTACAACTAGAGCCATTATCCACAAAAATAGAACAAGTGCTTTTAAAAACTTTACAGTTTATATGGAATTGATTCTCTCTTAGTGATTGTTCTAACTTAAAAGTTTGGCTTTCAATAAGCCTTCTCACCAACAATAAGTTTTCTTAATAAGGGATAATTTCTCCCCTTAAAATCCAGAACTCTTCTTCACCAGGTGAAAAGTGAAATTCATCATTGCTTCCAATGTCTTGATCTTTTAAAATCATTATTCTTCTATGGGACACTTGGAAGAATAATGTCCTCTTTGATGACATTTAAAGCATTAAACATTTCTCATTCTAGCTTATTTAAAAGGTTCTCTATATTTATATTTTCCCCTCCATATCCCTATCTAGTGATCCTTCGCTCCTAGATGTTGAATTGGAGGAGTAGCCCTCCATCTTAAGTTCATGATAAGGTTGTGAGGGGGTAGAATATTCTTTTTTATGGGCATTTTTTCGTTTTAATTGTTGTTCTACCTTTACACAAAGGTAAAGTAACTCATCTAAGTCATTATAAGGCAACAACTCAATTATATGCCTAATATATAGGTTCAAACCACTTGGAATCTAACAAAGATTATGTGTGGTTCTTCCCTAATCTTTACTCACAACATGAGTAGTTCAAACCACTATTTCTTAGAGTCCATGGAATTTATCCATAAACTCCCTATCATAGTAGGAGGACACATGTCTTTTCTTGAAGGAAACCATAACTTTATTCGAATATTTAATCTGAGGATTATTATGAGTTCTTAGGTCCCTGATGCTTAGTGAGGCAATTCTTCTTGTTCCAAAGGTTGAAACCTTGAAGAATTATGTAGGAGCTTGTGCATTACAAGAAAAATGGTTTTAAGGGGAGTTTATTTTTACATTATCCAGGGTTAAAACATTTATTAAGTCATTTACCCAGAGTTATAGTTTCCCTCGCTAAATCATCCATGAGGAATGTGTTACCTGGGGTTTTTTTAAACCTTGGGAAAAGTATTTCAAAACCCTTGTTAAATATCATGGGTTTAAGAACCTCCATAAAATACCATGGGTTTAAGAACCTCCGTAAAATACCATAAGTTTCAAATTTTGCGTAAAATGACTTGTCGTTTGAAATAACCTTCAACCCTGTTTTTCACCATCTCTAACAATCCTCCTAACTTCTCTCTTCCACAGTAGACGCACTGCTCTCCGACACAAACTCAATGGTCGTTGATGACAATCTTAGCAAGAAATCACAATTCAGTCACACTTATGACTTTTATATCTAAGGAGAATAAACACTAAATAAGACATTATCTTCTTCTTACTCCAATATTGCTTCTTCCATCACCTTACTATCCCAAATTGGATCACAAGCCATTATTACCTAGGCAACAACTGTTGTTTATCACTGCTTTGTATATCTTAAATAATTGTATTATTTGTCAAATGTGGGCTCCATAGCCATGTGTGTTATTGGCTAAAGATTGCAAGAATATATTGTGAGAAGAAATTAACTTTACTACTTTTCACTTTCACAGTGAATTAATTATTAAATTATTTTAAAATAAAGGTCTTATTTTAAAATAATTCAAAATTATAAGAATTAAATATTAACAATTATAACTAAAACTAAAGTTGAACATAAAATATATGTATATCAATAGCTAAAACAAAATAAGTTAAGTTTTTTAAAGTATGAGCTCATAACAGAAAGGAAACTAGGAATTATATAACCAACTACCATCAATCGTAGGAAATATGCAAATACTATTGAAATACTTATTATTCAAGATTAGTTATTGAAATACTTATTATTCAAGATTAGTTGTTGAAATACTTATTATCAAAGGTTATTTTGCTAAGTTTTTAAAATAATTTTTTGAAACTTTAGAAACTTATTTGTAATGTAGAGTTACACTTTCAAAATTTTATAGAATTTAGTTATAAAATATATTAAAATTATATAGTTTTTAATTATTTACTTATAAATAGATTTAATTATATTTATCTATTGAAGTTTGAAAAATTTGGAGTGTTTTATTGAGGTTCTTGTTGAACCAAGTGATGTTCAATGTTTTGAAGAATCCAAATCCTTTGAAGGATGTTGAAGCCTTTGCTTTGCTGTGTGTTGCTGGGCTGGTTTAAGCTTTGTTCTGGGGTTGTTTAATATTGTAATCCACCCTTAGATTAAATCTCAAGCAATTAGCATCTCAATCTTTATCAAAGTAAAATGTTTTTCAAACTAAGTTGAAACAACCGATTGTTTTGTCGAAACAACCGATTG
>Ga0123342_1002844_pt1 | contig 28440 bp, 7 predicted proteins | sample Turbeawhitnodule_FD_89960 | JGI IMG/M metagenome (GOLD analysis project Ga0123342, IMG submission 89960) | Root nodule microbial communities of legume samples collected from Mexico - Turtle bean Mexico white nodule | ecosystem: Host-associated > Plants > Roots > Nodule | place: Mexico: Nepantla... | reverse complement strand
TTTTATTATTTTTTATTTTATTAATTTAAATTAATTTTGTTACTTAAGTTAATTTATTTAGATAATTTTAATATTATTTATGATTCTTTAAATTATGTTATGTTATATATATATATATATATATATATACACAAAATTATTATTATTAATAATTTCCATTATTAATATTATTGTATGAAGGGCACTATGATCTTTTCATCTCATTCCACTCTCCTTTCTCTTCAATTATGAGAAGATTCTAAATACCCTCAACTTTCCATTCACTCTCACCCTCAACCTCCCCCTCTCATGGAAGCAAACAAGGGTGACACTCATTCACCCCCACCCTCAACCTCCATCTCCTCCAAAAGCAAACACACACTAAACTTTTGTCTATATCTGAAGTTGTTGACAAAAACATGCATCAATGGTAATAAATTTTGCGTTTTATTTGAGTTTTTTTCCACCGTTTTTCATTCATGTAATGTTAAATAGATTAAAGAATAGATGGATATTTGAAGTGACGTAACAAACATGCATGTATAAAGAGTAACATAACAACAATCGTGTTAATAAGGAATAACGTCAATAATGACTGAATGACAGAAGAACAAATGACCCTAATCCAGGCCCTCATGCCAATGAGTATTATGTGATGAGAGACATACATATAATTGTATTTGTAAACATTAACGACTCATGGTGTGAGGTAATATGCAATTAACTCAAATACCTTAAATATCTAAATGTGAATTTCATCTTTATTTAATTAAATAAATATTTGATTGTGTAGATATTTAATGATTTATCCATATTGAATGAAAAAAGATAAACAGTGTTTTGGTAATAGAAAAAAAATATCATATAATTTCTTTTAAGTATTTATGGTAGATGATCATATTAGGATTAATAATTTTATACAGTTAACAATTTTTATATACTTGAATACATGAACTTTTAATAAAGTTTAAAATTATTTATGTACTACATCATAAATGATTAAATCAAACAATTTTCTAAAAAAAACATATTTTTTTATGTTGGTTAAAACTATCATTATTTTCTATTTTAGTTGTAAACTTAATTGACAGAGTGGGACAAAAGGAGTGGACATATATCTTTTAATAATTTTTTTATAATAGATCTTTCATTACAAGAAAATCATGAAATAGAAATCAATTTTTAGAGACAAAAAATAATTAGTTGCTATAGTGACTAAATTAGAGACCATTTTAGAAACTAACAAAATTTTGGTTTCTAAATTAGTTTTTATTATTTCTAAATTGGTGTCTAATTAGCGACCAATGTTTTTCTATCAAATTTAAAATCTAAATAATTAGTAGTTAATAACTAAAGGAGTGCAAATAGCAATAAGCCTTGTTAGTAAATCTCAAAATTTAATGGCAAAATGTGGAAGAATTTTCTATTTAGAGATATATTTTTTCCATGTAGACACGTGTGTGACATTGCCGAGCAGAGCTGTTAGACAAAGAAATATATGAAATCACATGTTATACTAAATGCATAATGCTTGGTGGCCACATGATTCTTTCTTTACCAAGAATGCTATTCTGTCAACTTGCAAATATGCACAAGATTTAGTTGTTCTTTTCTCTTTAGTTTTTCTTTTTATATGACTCAGTTTATGGTAGTAACAGTGCAGATGGTGTAATACAATGATTCTTTGAGAAGTTGACAACATATATTGTTATAGGTCAGATAAATATGATTGATTTAAGGGCACAATATAGTCTCATTATTCCCATTTTAAAGTAAGAAATTGAACAGCTTCAATTTTGGTTTGGTATTATGTGGCTCATGAGAGATTTAAGGTCACTTTCCATCTCTTTAAAGTGGGGCATGTTACTTGCAGTGTCCAGATAGAATTCTAAATAGCTTCAAAGTAGAAAAAAGAAAGTTTGACAACTTTTATACACAAAATGAGCTGAGAGGGACCCAAATATTCATCTTGTGTGATGTTTTCTTTTCTCTTCATTCTTTCCATGTCTGTGAGATAAAAAAAATGGAGTTTTTTTCACTTGATGGAGTCTTTTGTTTAGAACAGAGTAGTTTATATACATTATTAGTCTAAAATATTATTTTCACATAGATATTTATAATAAAAACAATTTATTGTTATGCCACAGATTAACTATAGGAAAATGTTTAAATTCTATCTCTCCTTTTCCTTTTTATTTTTTTAATTTTTTTCTTTTTTTGGGAGTACAGTGTTAGACAATTGGAAGAAAAAACATAATAGGAAGGTATTCACTATCAATTACAAATAAGAAAACTAATTCTGATCATTTCTTTCTAAAATATTTTAAGATAATAAATTTATAATTTAATTTTTTATATATTATTCAACTTATTTATTCTTACACGAACTTCAACTTATTTTAAACTATAATAATTAGGTCCTAAAAATCTTATTATGATAAATTATTCAGATATTAATTCTTTAAACAAATAAAAAGTAAATATTATATATTTCTGTCAATCTTATTTTTCTAATTTTAATAAAAGTGTTAGAAAAGTCAATTAACTATAATAAAGTAGAAGGACTTATAGTTTTAATTTTTAGTATATTGGTAAAAAAAATTATGATTTCAATTTTAAGTTATTTTTTTAATTTTTATCTAAGAAACCAAACATTTGAAGTTTTTTAATTATTGGATTAATATACCAGCAATTTAATATACTGCTACTTGTAAGATCTAAATTTGATCCAGCAATAATTTATTTAAATAGGCGCATCTCTGTATTAAAGACCATAAATTCAATTATAGCCATCTCAATTCTAAAATATCTATATCTTTTAGAAGTTTCCCCACTAGGTATTTAAAAGGTTATTAGGATTCAGTTAACAAAAACTATCAAGAAAACAACCAGTCAGCACAACATTTAAAATGTACATAATGAAATACAAAAGGATGAGAAGTGTATTATATATCTTATAAATTTGTATATTTAAAAGAGTCTATCAAAACTTAGGTGATACCTTCATTGTTTTGTGATTAAAATGAAATTTTGAAAGCTAAGTTTGCTTTAAATAATTTGCATTTTGATAATTAATAATTAGTTATACTTTACAAGTATTAACCTTTTTTTGTACATTTTTGTACAAGTTTGTTGCTTTGTGTAGGAGTTTGAACATCCTTTATTTGTTTTAGCATCCTTAATATTATTTACTTTTATATCTCTCTATATATATAGATTATATATAAACAAATTTTTTTTCAGTAATTAAGACGTCTAATACAATAATAATGATAATGTAAACAATAAAATATACACTTTTAGTGTCAAAGACAAAAGAGAGATTGATGCTTCTGTTAACATGTGAATTAAAAAGAATCCAGTTTTGAATGTCATAAAATAAACCATTTTAAAAAAATTTGACATCACCAGAACCAACTTTGTCTTGGCAAGCAGCCTCATCAAGAAGCCATTTCTCAAGCAAAGAGAATGGCATTATTTCTGCACCAATATCAGGTTTGCTTTCATCTTGCAAAACAGTGGCCTCCGGAGAAAAGGACTGAGAGAACTGATCAGAGTCTGAGGACTCCAAAGACTGATGAAACTCAAACAGGGATTCAAAATTCGCAGACAATTCAACACTGCTCAGTCCCTCTGCTCCACTAGAAGCAGTATCAGCACCTGCTGTCACTAAGTTGTTGAAGGAGTTCTGAGTCACAGATGAGTTGGTTCTTGAGGACTTTGGTGGACTTTTCATCCAACCCTTCAACATGCGAGCTATGTTCTCAGCACTGGAAGCATAGCACAAAGATTGAGATGGTTTGGTGGAAGAGAAGGAACTACTACTATCTGAAGGATTTGAGTTTGATCCAGATAGACAAGATGGCTTTTCTGGAGAGAGAGCTTCACTGAGAGCTCTTTTTGCCATTTGGATATCAGTTTGAAGCCTTCTTTCCCACTGTCCTCTAGGAATTTGCCTTGAGTCTGAAAACCCTTCTCCCAAGCTGCCTTCATTGCCTGTTTGAAACAACTTCTTAACCTTCTTCCTCAAATGGGTGTTCCAATAGTTCTTGATGTCATTATCTGTTCTCTGTGGAAGGTATGAAGCTATTGCAGCCCATCTGTAACATAATCAAAGTGTGTTCAAGTTAAAAACATGTGGATCCCAAAGAACTTTTCAAATCAAAACACTCAAAAACAGTTATAAATAAATGAATCTTAGGTTAAATATAAGACTCAAACAAAGTATGTGTATGGAATATTGATTTTTACCGATTTCCTAAAAGATCTTGAAGGTGAATTATCATCTTCTCCTCTTGTTCTGTGAAGTTCCCACGTTTGATTCCTGGTCTGAGGTAATTTGTCCATCTAAGTCTACAACTCTTACTACATCTTGACAAACCTGAACAAAACCAGAAAACCAAGAAAATCAATTCAGATCTAAGTTAAGTAACTATATAAAACAATATACCAAATGATGATCTAAGAAGAACAAAAAAAACAAAATCATGAAACTGGAAGGAGAGGTAATTAACCTGTCTTGGTAGGAACAGTTCTCCAATTGCCAGGACCATGTTCCTGTATATAAGATACCAATACGATGTCTTCTTCAGGAGTCCAAGGCCCTTTCTTGACTCCTTCTTTGTCACAACAAGGTGGTCTTCCCATGTCTGCTTCTGTCTCTCTCTTTATTTCACAGCTTTTATAATTGTCTTTCTAATTTTCTACAGTTTCTTCAGCTCTAAAGGAAAATAGGTAATATCTTTCTTCTTTCCTATTTCTCTATCCCTCTTAACTTGATAGGATCTAGAGCATGCGTCCAAGCATAACCTTTGTTTGATGCACATTTATAGATAAAATGAGAGGAGTAAAGGTATGGGGTGGGGTGTGAGAAGCTGACTTAAACTAGTAAACGAGGAAGCGAAGTCAAAAGTTGACAGCAAGAGCATTAACTGAAAGAGTAAGGTGAAATTATTCACTTCATAGCTGGGGCAATACCTCTATGTGGTGTACCTCTCAAAACCGCGTGACATTCAATGTAGCTGCACTCGAAAACCTCAATTATCTCAGCTTTAAAAGTCTATGCCCGAGCAGACATTAAATGTTAATATGAGAAAAAGCTGACTTTTGCAAAACCTAATAAGCTATCACCATTTATGTCTTCTTCACTTCTGGTGATCTCAATGAACCACCCCTTTCCGCTTTTACTAACTTATCTAAACTTATAAATTGCATTTATATTTCAATTATACTTTGATATTTTTGACAGTGATTGTAACCACCAAGAGATACATATATTATCTCTTAAGTAGAAAAAGGAGTTGTACAATGGGATTTTATGTTAGGACAATAAACATTAAGGGGCTAGAATACTTTAGGTTGTTGTTTCTAGATGTTAAGTTGTACACTTATTATCTTGTTCCAGAAATTTAATGCATGTTTTGAAACATGTTCACAATCCACAAAATGTGTCAAAGGTGAAAAGAATACAGCAACTAGGGTTAAAATAGGGTGGATACAATATCAAGCTTGTTTAAATAGTTTATATTTGTTTTAAAAAATAGAGCAAAATCGAGCTTCTTATTTATCATATGCTTCCAGTTATTATACTTATATTTTTTAAAAGTCTTACTTAATCTGTTAATGTTTATTCCATTTTAAAAAAATTAGATAGATGTATAGCATTTCTTTAAACATGTTAATGGACAAATACTTAGTTGGATAAAATTCTGTTTTTACTAAATTTTAAAATATGAAAGTTAAATTCATTATTATTCAAGACATGAATGTTGATGAAAATAATTTAGTTAAACACTATAAAAGTCAAGTGTGACTTGTTTATATGACTTTTATAATAATTCATTTATAAATTACAATAAGATTTTTAACTGGGCATAAATTTTATTTTCTATTAGTTTATAAGTTTGAATTCTTAATATATACTTTTTAATAATCTAAATCGAAATCCATATATTTTTATAAAAGTTTAGTTATCTCATTTAAAAAAAATATGTATAGCCTACCTAATGCAAGTTAAAGCATAAATCTATGTCAGATTATCTAAGTTATTTCCATCACTAGTTACATGTAATAACTTATTTCCCATGAAGAACCATAGTAATTGTAAAATTCAAAATGGTAAACCCACTATTACTTCAGGGTTTGCAGAATCATTCACAACTAATACATTCTGTGTCACGTCAAACAGGAAAGACACATGAGTTATTGAGAGGAGACAATTAATGCGGATCTCTTCTCCAAAAAGGCAGATTTAAACATGCTACTTCAAATATTTTGAGATTTTACCCGAGGAAAAATATTATATAAACAATTGTAGATTTACTATGCTAAAAAAAGTTCTTCTGAATTTCCATATTTATGTTATTAATCTGTTATTAGTTCTTGGGTAGCTTTTAAAAGTGGTAGGATATTGATACAAACTAATTATAGTATATCAATACTAAAGAAAATGTATTAAGGTTGAAATTAAGAACTCTGAAATGGTCCTCATAAATTAATGATGATGAATAAAGGCTTCAGAAACGTGAAAGGGTCAAGATCTGTGTATGCATGGCTAAAGAATAGATTGGGTATTGCATACGGTACTGTAGTGGCATGATGCATGGATGTGGAGTGCAAAAAGTATGGGTCATGATCAGTGATGGAAAACAAAGCCACCTCAAACTGTGTATACTTTGAAAACATGTTCATAATAAATTCCATAAATGACATTGAGAGAGTTGGCACCCATACTAAGGCCCACTTCCTTAGAATGTGCTACAGGTGCTCCTCATATGAGGATACTGTGAGGGGTCAGAAAGCCTCCATGTGTTTAACTTTCTAGAATCCCCCATTGCAACTTGGAACAAAACAAAGCTGCAGCAGTTAGTTTTCATGGTTAATATTTGAGCACGTATACATGTACATAAAATAAAAAATAGATTAACTAATTGAAAAGAAAAATACACATCCTTTGCAAATAGAGTAACTCTAATAAAATATGTGTTATCAGTTTTACCACTGTATTTTTTTTCCCTCTTTAAAAATGTCACTCTGTATGAAAATAAATTGTGAAAGTTGAGAGAGACTTCTTCTGAGATTGAGGTTGGTACAAGGATAAAATGAAAAAAAAATATGTAAATCTAAACTAGAGGGATTTAAGAGATTTTAATATAACCCTCTTAATTAATGGACATGGAGACTAGGAATGGATGAGAGTGGTCTATGGATAGACATAAGTATGAAGAAAAAAAAAACTAATTGTAGGTAAGGGAAATAGTCTTGAGTCTTTAGTTTTTGTTGTGGAGAGATCTTGTATAAAAGTTAGTGAAATGGCTGAATGGGGAAACTGGTTTCAAGATAATATTATATGGCAATTAGAAGATGGGAATAGGATTTTATTTTGGGAGGACATATGGTTAAAAAATATACTTTTAAGGGATAAATATCCTAAACTGTATGCTAACTAAGATTAAAAAAAATGGGAGGTTGGTATATGGCAGTGGTCTTGGAATTTTAAGTGGAGGAGAGAGTGGCTCGAAACAAAGGGAGAAATTAGATGTCTAAATGTGGAAGGGAGATAAAATAGATATACGATGAAATATGGATACAGGATAAGGTGAAACAATCTGATAGGGGGAGATGAAGAGTTATAGACAAAAACTATGGAAAACTAAGGCTCTACTTTATACTTTTGTTCTTTGTTTAGATAACTTAGCATTTTCAGAATAAAATGCATAATTTAGATAACTTAGCTTGTAGAGGAATCCAAGTTGGGAGATTTGGATGTGTCTTTTTGCAAGAGAGGTGAGAAGTCTCTTAGTCATATTTTTTTCACGTATAAAGTGGCAAATCAAATCTGAAACATGTATGCTAAAAAACATTTTCTAGGTTTTTAGTAGGTGGAACTTAACAAAAAAATGTAATCAAATTTGAAAAAGTATAGTTTGGATTGCCACATTATGAAGTATTTGGACACATTAAAATAATATTATTTTTAATAACTTAAAACTAGATGGTATAGAAATGTTCGTGATGATCCATATTAAAACTTGGACATTGATAAATAATAAATTTTCAAAAGCTAATTTGTCTTACTCTAATTGTTGTTTAAGCCTTTATTCATGCTTAAAACTTATGCTTAAAACTTGTATCCTAAATGTAGTTGTTGGAAAAGTATGATAAGTCACATACATTATTGGAAAAGTATGATAAGACCCATAGTGGTCTCTTGGACTAAAATGAAAAGGATTATGAAAAAGAGATATATTCTAGCAAGTTGTAATAGGGATTTGTAATCTAAACTTCAAAGAATGACTCAAGGGAATAAAAGTGTGGAAGAATACTTATATACTAACTTATCCTCACAAAAGATATTAGTAAGGTGAGGTGTTCCCCTACTAATATACTATAAATTGATCTTATTTGTAATCAATGTGGAATCTTTTACACACTCACTCATGTTGAGGACATCGTGCATTCACACTGAAAACATCGAACATGGGAATCAAGGGGCCCTGATAGCGATTGGCAGATAGACCCGACGAACTTGAAATTAGGATAAACTATTAATGACTATAATTCTATACTAATGACTTTGATACTAACTCAACTCAACTCAACTCAACTCAATTCTTTAAGTAGTTAAATTTAAACATAACTCAACTCTACAAAACCAACTCATAAGAGAGTTTGTACACACTTTTATATATAAAAAGTTAATACTTAATAAACTATTCTTTTTATGTAAAAAAGTGTGAAAATGCAAATTATCAGTGACATCACCCAATTGATATTAAATAATAAAAACTTAATTAAAAAATATAAAGTTTTAGGTATAAAAATGCAAATTTTTAATAGGAATTCAATTGAACAAAAATTTTTTTATAAGAGATTAAAAAAACTTAATTAAGCATTTAGAATATAATAAGTATAACAAAATAAATAATTTTTTTTCTAAAAGTTTAATTTTTTATTAAGTTATAACTTAACTAATCTCATTTATATATATATATATATATATATATTAAATATACATATAAACCAGTATTGTTTTATTTAATTATTATGTTTATAAATTTACTCAAAGTTTATTAGATTTAAAACAACATAGCACAAAACTCCCTCTCTTTTTTCATTTATAGAAAGCTTTAAATTCCATAAGTTATCTAATGGACATGTTACCAAGAGGTATTTTAAACAACTCTTTTTTGAAGTGCTATTCAGTTTCCATGTCCAAGGTATTGTAATAGTCACATGTTGGATTTTATTCACACCATAATGTCTGTCTTCATTGGTTATAAAGAGTGCACACACCATAATGCATGAGTTTATAGAGAATTCATTTTGAACAAGCTATATTTAATGAAACTTATTATCCTTTCAATTTTGATTTCCTTGACAATAAACTCTTAAAATAAGTTTGTATCTATTCTTTCTGTCTCATGATATAATGCTATATAGCAACTTTAATATTTAGAAGACAAAGGATGAGATAACTGTAAGTTTTAACCAACCCAACCAACACTCCAGAGCAAAATTAATTATTAAACTTGTTGATCACACCACTGTTGAAGACTATAGCCAGCACCATTGATTCAATACTGAACCAGCAAGTAGTAAAGACATCAATGGGAACAGAACACAAATTTCCCAAAAAAAATTATTAAATAAAACCAACTTTAAAAATAATAATAAAATTATTATATATTAATTAAATTAAATATTATTTTAAATACTAATAAAATTATTAGTATTTAACTAAATCATACTCACAACCTCCCTTTTGACAAGTACAATGTGATCAATCTAAAATGGGTTTTCAGGAATAATAGAAGCTTAGGTTGAGTGAAAAAATTGTCAAATCAGTATATATGTTAGATTGGTGTTAAGCATTGCAATTCATTCTAACAGGAAAACATACTACAATTAAGCATCAAATCAATAATATATATAAATAAATGTATTCCTAAACAATTCATGGCTCAACCTAATTATGTTTTCTTGACAATATATAAAAAAATCATTTCCTTAAAAGCAGATAGATTTATAAAATATGATCGGTATTGAAAATCGAATAAATTAAAACAATAATGAAAGATCAAATTAAAAATAAAAAATCAATCACATTTATATATTTTTAAATTTTTTATCCACTTTTCCTCAAATGATCAATCTAACTCCGATTGCAGATTAAATATCAATAACTGGAATAGAATTAATTAAAAATTAATTTATATTAAATATAATATATTATATGTTTAAAATTAATTAAAAATGAAGTAATATATATGAATGTATATGTTAAATAATCGAAACAAAACTGAATTACATTATTTATTATATTAAAATATATTTTTATATGTTTAGAGTTAATTAAAATTATATATATATATATATTACAAGAAAAGTATTAAATAAAAATTAATTTTAAATATTAAAAATAATTAATTACTATATTAATTAGATTATATATATTATTAATAAAAAATTATAAATTAGTTTATAAATTGGTATCTAACATTAGTTTATAATATAATCTTGTAATTAATATTAGATACCAATTTAAAAACTAGTTTATAAATTTTAGTTAATAATAGAAACTATTTTAAATATTAATAATTTTTTTAATTTATAAAATAATATACAATTTAATTAATATAATAATTAATCATTTTTTAATTTAAAATTAATTGTTACTTAATAATTTTTTAGCAATAGTGTTTATTAAGAATTAGAATTAGCATGTATCAAATTATCCCTATATTTATAATTTAACTTTTTTTAAACTTGGGTGAGACTTTTTTTAATCGGACCTGTTTTTTTATAAAATTTATTTGATTAAAAAAGTAAAAATTAAGTCACTAATGTCTTTTAAGTTTAACAAACATATTTACTTAAGAAAATATAAATAATATTTTTTAAATCATTATAATATATTAAAATCTCATATTTATTTATATTTCTTACTCATTAAATATGTTGAAAAAAATATAAATGTATATTTTAATTAAAAACCCTTATTAAAAATATATTTAAATAAAATAATTTATTATGATATATTATATATACATAATTAATATATATATATATATAATGTAAATATAACATGATAATATATATATATATATATATATATATATATAATGTAAATATAACATGATAATATTAAAAGGTTACAATTATTAATGAGCTTACTTAGATAAATAATACAATAAGTCTTTATAACGAAACATATCTTTAGAGAGATTGGCAGGTTAGATCAAATTTGTATACCAATTAAATAATTTTTTTTAAAGATCTATATAAGAAATAAATAAATATGTTATATTCAAGGTTTTTATTTTAAAAGAGTGAGACATAAATTTATCAAAACTTAACTTGGTTTGAATATTTCAAAAGATATGTCATTCCATAGCTATAAAAAAAATTAAAGACGATGAACATGAATATTTTTTCCGATAATGATGTCAACCATAAAATTCATGCTATTAAAACAGGTGTCTAGTCCCAACAATATCTAGCAACAATAATGTTTAGCAAGTTGTTGCCTTTACAACAACGTAATCAATGTTTAACAATTATTAATATGTTTCCTAATTTTACGTATTAAAAATATATTCTTTAAAGGGCAGTGACCTTAATCAAACGGTACAGATCGAAAAATAAATCGAAAAGTATAAAATAAATAAACTACACATGAATAAAAATATTTTGAAATAAGGAAGTAATTTTTTTTTCATAAACTCAGTATGTTTTCTATTTTTTTTTTATCAAAATCTATGTATTGTGTGATAGTCTTTCAACTAAAAAACTTTCAAAAGCATTTGATTGCAATTGAAAGCCATACGAAAGATTTAGAAACAACAAGAAAGTATTTCTTTGTAAAAGCTTTTATTTTATTTTTTAAAAGGGTTTGAACATCTCTTCTATATCTATTTTATTAAATTAATTTGCTGATAAAAAATTATAAATTAAATATAAAATATGTCCCTAATTAGTTTTTTATCATTGTCTTTTATAGAATAGACAACAGCATTGATGAAGTTGATATCCAAAAATAATTATTGTAATAAAAATCAGCAATGATATAAAGTAGTTGGCTTAATGAATGTTTGAAATGTGACTGGTTATCTTGGTACATAGCTCCTGCAATATATAAATTTTTATATTTTTGTTCCTTTTCATCATCTTCCACCCTCTTTCTCAATTCATGTTGAGCAGTTCCTACCTAAGCATTTCATTCATGTTCAACCTATCTTTTACTTTGTCTACCATTTATATTTGCATCCACCCGATTGATGATGAACCCTAGCATTAAAATATATATTATATACATAAATTATAATCTTTCCTTTGATCTTTTCTTACAGTCCTATACATATATATATCTATGTATGATGGTGGTGATCTTTTCTTACAGCCTTATACATAAGTTTTATTTTAGAATGTCTTCTCCTTTATATGGTTTAAGTTCACCTTATTTAACAAAACAATAATTTCTTACTATCTAGCCAAGTGATTTTGATAAAATTATTTTTTAACAATTAAGTAAATTTAAATAGACTGCATCACGTGTCTAAATTAATTTGGGTTCATGAAATTTGTAATAGCAATTTTTATTTTTTATTTTTATTTTATCAGCAATTGTTATTAGCAATTATTAAAGTTATTTTCTTTAGTGTACAAGAACATACTCACACTACAAGAAAAATCATGAATTAGAAACCAATTTTTAGAAACCAAAATAATTAGTTGCAATAATAACTAAATTAGAAACCATTTTATAAACTAAAATTAAAATTGGTTTCTAAATTAGTTTCTATTATTGTTAAATAGTTTCTAAATTGGTATCTAATTAGCAACCAAGGTTTTAACTACCAATTATTTAGTTTCTAAATTTGGTCTCTAAAACTTTTGGTGGCTAATTAGATACCAATTTAGAAACTACTTAACAATAATATAAACTAATTTAGAAACCAATTTTTTTTTTTAGTTTCTAAAATGTTCTCTAATTTAGTTACTATTGGAACTAATTATTTTGATATCTAAAAATTGATTTCTATTTCATGATTTTCTTTTAGTGTCAGGTAAATATATAAGGAGGTGAATATAATGATGTAGAAGCTAATTGGTTAGAGAATACACGAGTGCATCATGTTAATGTTAAATTATACTTTCTAGGATTTGGACATATGGGCCTTAATAGAAAATGTAACCAAATTTAAAGAATTGTGTGGATTGTTGATGAGTGAATTATTTGAACTCATAGAAATTAACTCAATGACACTTAAATCTCTATCATAATTCAAATTAAATCTTAACAACTATCTTAAAGTTATTTTCTTATTCTGATTAATGTTTATGTCCCTTCACATGTCTTAAATCTTATTATCAACTTAATCAAGGCTTGTAGTAGTTACACTTTAATTTTATAAGACTTTTCTAGCCTAGATTTTTAGATAATTTTCATCAAGTGACTGCTGGTTTAAAGAAGGGACACGTAGTTGTAATATGTCAAGCCATCAAGCTATCCAATTTCCACAATTCCTCTATTTCATTGGAACACATTCATAGCTAGGAGATAAATTGTCAAAAAGGATTTCCAATTTTGGGTATATTCCAACATTTACAAAACCAACTATTGGAGATCCCACATCGATGGTTCTGATACCATATTATGAAGTGGACTTTAAGTCTAACTCAACCCCATAAAACCGACTCATAGGGTTGAAGTTTGCACCCACTTGTATACAATGAAAGGATCTAATCTCTAGTCGATGTAGGATCTCCAACACCAACTAATTGCAATTGGAGTAATTTGCATACACAATAATAGTCATTTTGGATTATGAAAGTTTGTACATTTTATGGGTTGAAACACTAGTATTCAATTTTAATTAAATTTATTTATTATTGTTAATAAAAAAATTATGCAGAAGTTGTATTTTTCCGCAACTTATCATCCACCACATCAACATGTTTTTCTGTTTAATAGAAAATGGTTTCAAAATAATTTAAAATATAAATTATAATTTTTTACTTTGTAATTATTTATTTCTGAAAAATTAATTATCTTTTAAATTTATTTATTTTTACAAATTTCAAACATCAAGATGACGCTCAAAAGTAATATATTGTATTGCTTAAACTATGTATTATATTACTCGAGTGAGAAGGTATTCGGTGAAGTTATATAAGTTATTGTTCAAACTATGTTCTTTTATTTATTTTATAATTTATTAATTGAAATTTAATTTTCTATAGTAAGTTGTTTTAGGTTGAATATCAAATGTTACATCATTCATTATGAATTATATCAATTTAATTGAGAATGTGGATGCCCAATTATAGAGTACGATTGATGAATATATTATTCCAAGGAAGATGTGCATTGAGATTAAGCATGTTATGATTTTTGTAAGTAATAACTAAGAGTGATATTGCTATGATGACATTGTAGTCACTGAGTACTATTTAATAGTTGTTGTTTCTTTTGAGTATTAAGTTGGGACATTTCAATGAAATTCTAGTTTTTACCAATACATTAAGTCAAACAAATCATTCATTGAAAGCAAATGATGATTTTTTTTTTTTACTTTTTACATTAAGTTGGTGGTGAAGAGTCATTAATACTTATTGATGTATAAGAATTATCTTATCATAAATGGTTGTTACATGAGATCTATACTAAAAAAAAATATTTTCACACTAAGGTATTAGGTTAGTGTTTGAGATACATTGTTCAAATAAACAAAAGTATCTTGTGGTGAAAGTATATGGACATTTCTAACAACAAGTTGATGGTGAAAAGGCATTGATACTCAATTAGATGTCTAAGAAATTATTCTATTATAGAAGGTTTTTATATGGTATCTATATTATTAATGTTAATTCTATTGTATGTTTAATTGAATCATTTGTTAATTCTTATATTTTATATTTTGTGTGTGTTTTGTGATCTAATTATATAATCCCAGTAAATTTATTTTGCGGAAACTTGTAAATTTTCACTAATATTTGTTTTATGTATTTTATTTTGATTTTATATATTTTAGTTATGCAATAAAAAAAATTAGCAATAAATAAAATAAAATGAGACACCTCAGGGTGTCCCAACTCTTATATAGACACTTCAGAAGTGTTTCAACTTTTATACAGAAAGTGGTCAATGTCAACCTTCACACACCTAACCTACAAACAATCTTCAACCTCTACTGACCACCAAATCAATCCTTATTTAGAAGGCATGGTAAACCACATCAAAAGAAATCAACATCTACCCTAACAGGATCATTATACTCAGTCTTCAGTCAAAACAATACACACAAAATAGTTCATAAAACAACCAGAAGTTCACAAACACAATTACAAAGCAAAGTCCTCACCCGCAAACAGATCACAAAGAAACCACTCAAAACAGAACCCACTTTCTTCAACACCTAAAGACAATTAACCTACCAATTAATCTACCCTGGAATCAAAGTACCTGGTCATAGCCTCAGCAACTAAATACCACAGAAACCTGCACAAAAAACCAACATACCTGATCGTAAGCCACATTCTCTTTTCTTCACCTCAATTAGCATAATCCAAGCACTTTTGTACCTGCACAACTCAGTTTGATAAAAATATGTCTTGAATGTTTTTTCACTTTTTCTTCTTGTTATTCTTCAAAATTCAAGATCAAGTAGATAATGAAATTAGTAAATTGAAAATAAATATATAAGCCAAAAGAAGAATGAGTTCTCTTGGAATAAAGAATTAAAACTATTCAATTATGCATGAAATGAAAGTGGAGATTAACAATGGAAATGAAAGGTTTGTAGAAAAACATCTAAATAAGAGGCTTAGAGAAGCTTAACGGATGTATAGGTAGAGAGCTTTTTGAAGGATTATTATATCAGGATTGCGACCAACCACTTCACTAATACTACATTCAACAATGTTTATCCTTGGAGCATGACCATTTTAATAACTCATATCAGTTGAAATTGAACATTCAAGGTTGGATCAAACAATTTGGATAGAGATTTAATTATTATTATTATTATTAGGTTGCAGATTTATAGAGAAAAACTCTTTAAAGATTGTTACTGGATAAGAATTTAATCTCCATAGAATATATAAGTTTGAAAACGTTATTCAAAGAGTGAAAGAGAAAACAGCAGAGAACATTTTACCAGAGTAACAATACTTCTATTCATTCAAGTGTGTTAATTGGTCCTATGGGAAAAAGAGAGACAAATTTAAATTGAATTCCTTCATGTGCTCCTCAAGATGTGGCATCTTCATTGGATTTCACCCACATGGATCACACATTGTAATTATTTTTTTCACATTTAACATGTGATAAATGTGGATCATGCTCCATATGCCCCTAAGGTTTCTAGAGTAGACATCCTAGGCTTTGGGCCTTAGATAAGCCCAATTTATTACATTTGGTCCTAAGCTCCACATACAATCTCGTACAAACAAAGCAACTAATAAACTCCTTATTTTATATATCACCTCCTTATTTTATATGGCAGATTCTTCCTGCACCAGATTAATTTGGACTGCACCCAATCTATGCAAAGGAAAAGACCAAAATACCCTTAATTAAATGAAAATTAGGGTTTAGGTAAAATGTGCACCTAACCCAGCAGTACACCCTTCATTTTTCTGTGGTCAATGTGAGGCGAAGCTTGGAAACTTAAACAAAGAGCAACCCAAGCACCTTCATTCTTATTTTTCTCATGACTGTGGCAGCACCGGAACTTGAAAGCAGCGTTGAGGCACCGCGACGACAGCAAACGAAGCCACCAAAGAAGGGTGCACTGGTGTGTTGGGTGTGGGTTGGGTGCACATTTTACTTAAACCCTAATTTTCATTTCATTAAGGGTATTTTGGTCTTTTCATGTGCATATATTGGGTAGAGTACAAAATGATCTGGTGCAAAGAGAATCTGCCTTTATATATTCCTATTTGTTTACTATTTTACAATTACTAGTTTAGAAAGAAAAAAAAAGTGACTGATTGTACATATTTAAGTATATCATGATTCACTCGCTTTTATACTTTTTATTTTCGAAAATTGTGTGTGTGAATTTAAGAATTTTACATTTTAAGAGTGAATTCAAGTTATAACAATTTGGCCTAACATCATATACTATTTCTAATTTAAAATCATGATATCTTAATAATACACCTTCTTGACTTAATAAATAATAGCTTGCCTACATATTATATTGTATTGATATTATTTAGGTTAAAGTATATAGCATAGTTGTAGTTGCATAATTTTTAATTCTACAATACTTAATTACATATATTTTTAAGATTAATATATTATATTAATAAGTTAGATTGGTGCAATTTTATCTCAACTGTATCTAATAATAAGACTTATTTAATAAAATTGGTCTTACTAAAATTTCAAATCCAAATTCTAATAAACTAATATGAACTTCACTCTTCTAGTGTGACGCGTAGGGGTGACAAGGCGGGTCAGCCCGCTTTACATAGGTTCACAACACTTAGACCCACAAAATACAGGTTAGGTTGGTCTGCTCTGCATACAAAATGCGGGCTGGTTTTCATGACCGTCCCGCATGCGAATTGATTCACTTTTTTATTTTATTTTTTTAACGTAGAGGTTGCACTATAAGAAAATCATGAAATAAAAACTAATTTTTAGAAACCAAAATAATTAGTTGCAATAGTAACTAAATTAGAGACCATTTTATAAACTAAAAATGAAATTGGTTTCTAAATTAGTTTCTATTATTGTTAAATAATTTTTAAATTGGTATCTAATTAGCAACCAAGGTTTTTAACTACCAATTATTTAGTTTCTAAATTTGGTCTCTAAAACCTTGGTTGCTAATTAGATACCAATTTAGAAATTATTAACAATAATAGAAACTAATTTAGAAACTAGTTTTTTTTTTTAGTTAGTCTCTACTTTAGTTACTATTGCAACTAATTATTTTGGTATCTAAAAATTAGTTTCTATTTCATAATTTTCTTGTAATGTTGGCGTGCATGCGTGAAATGTTTTAACTAATTATTATTATTATTATTATTATTATTATATATATATATATATATATATATTATACTACATCGTATGTATACTATCATAATTTTACTCGGACCTCATTCACTTATATCCAAGCATTTTAAAATTTTAAATAATTAAAATATATTTTCATAAATTTCTAATTTTATTTTAAAAGATCTATAAAAAAATATTTTATGATAGAATTTTTTAATTCTGTTAAACAAATGAATTATTATTTTAAATTCTTCATTCAAACACTAGTAATTCCTCATCCATTTTGAAATAGCATAAGAATGATCAATAAGCAAGGAAAGTTGAGTATATAAACTAAAACGTATGCAAGTAAGAAATGAATAACACGAAATAGACTAATTTATTTTTAATAAGGAGGCCAAAGGTAAATGCTAATTAGCAGCAAAATGACGGAGAATGACTACACGTGTTTTAATTATTTTATTTTAAATAAATATATTTTTAAATTTTCACTATATATAATTGATTTTTAAATTTATTGTAAATTTTTTTTAAGCAAAACTAACATTACTCCAATCAATATTTTTAACTTAGGTTAAAAACTATTATTTTTCATAAAAAAAATTAAAATTAAAATAATTTCATCAAAGTGATAAAAAATTATAAAAAAAACTTAAAAAAAGGGGAGAATATCCTATAAACTTTATTGTCAGTAACCATAATCCATCCTACCAAACATATTCTTTTGAAACATAGAAGATATATTTAAAAAAAAAAATCTCATTGTTATTTAATTAATTACATTTTTTTTTTGTGGATTTTTTTTCCAATTTTTTAAAATAATTATTTGGAACAAGTCACAAGCAACATCGGAGTTTGTTTTTCCTGAAATTTTTACTATTGTACCTTCTTATGTAGGAAGCAAACATATTTTTTTTTTCTCACATGCTTCATTCTTTAGCCATGTTTCGATATCAAAATAATTTCCTATTTTTTGGGCCACAGGCCTGAACCATAGATTGTTATTTTTCAACTTTTAAAAGACTATTTCTTGCTGCACCTCCATAATTTCTTCTCACATCCCATAAGTCAAGAGAAAAAAGAGCATTTTTTTTTCTTAAAAAATATATATTATAAATTCTATAATGTGAAAATGTATTTTGTTCTATTTACACTTCTTAGAATCTAGAAGGTATTCTAAAAAATATATTTCAGATTACAAAATTCAAAGATTCAAAGGGTATTTCCAAAAATACCTTTATGTAGTTTGAAAATAAATATTATCCAAAAATAACTTCTAGATTTTATAATTCAAAATAATCCATAATGTATTTGTTTTTAAATAAACTCATTATGATTTAAAATCCAAAAGATATTTCTAATTAAGAAAAAATTTCAGAATTTTACAATTCAAACTTTTTTAAATTACTTATTTCGAAATAAAAAAATATCCATAGAATAAATGATATTTTTATATTTTTAAAGGTATGGAGTGAAAAGATAAACTATGGTGGTGCAGGAATAAACATCATTTCTAAAGCTTATGATTATTTCCTCGATTTGTTGCAGTATCTTATAAATGGAGAAGAAATAAAAGGTAAAATATCTGATCTTAGATAAATTGGATAATTATTGGAGATAATTCACTTTATGGAGTTATTTTGTTGGTTTTAAAATTATTATATGGAGGACTACTAAAAATCAAACTCAAATACTAGTTATAATTGTGTGAAACTTATTATAAAGATGGTACTACATGAGCTACAGATAAAGATTATATTATTTGCTTACTAATCTATATTGATGAAATAACAAATTCTATTATTATCGAATTTTAATATAGAGTAATTATGGTCGTTTTGACTCTTATGTAATCATTATATGAATAGAGGGTGATGAATGTTGCTTATCTAAAAATAATTATTATATATAAAAATTAAACCTTAATTAATTTGTTTAAGGTATTTTAGGATAATTTATCATCTGAGTCCTAAATGTTTAAGTAAATAACTTTAATATTTGAAAGAAGAAATTTCAGATTTAGCTATTCAATTCAATGTATAGAAAAGTGTGATAAGTATATACTATTACATAATTTAACTTAATAACAAATTATTTTTTAAACTTTATAACTTAATATCAAATCAATAAAAAAATATATAACTTAATACTAAATTAGTTTTAATTATTCTAATTTACATAATACAATAGTTCTACGAATTAATTGAATTACATTATTCAGGAATTTTGAGATTTAATAAAAATTAGTAAACATATATACCATACGAAATACAATAACAATTATATTTACTATGCAAATATATCTTGTATCCTCTCCTTCTCCCAAACATAGCTTTCAAAATACATTCGGAAAATATTGTGCATACTAAATATTATATATTATTATTATCATATTAAACTGACACATAAACATGAAAATAAAATAATTAATTAAAAAATAGTATAAAATAATAAAATAAACATACACATAAACATAAACTCATATATAAGAAAGAAACACATATTTAAAGAGTCGTCTCATTTTTTTTATTCAAAACTATAGAACCAAAATTATGTTTCATAAAATTCCATAAAAATATCGTTTCATTTAGAAATCCAAATAAACTTATGTTTTTATTATTTGCCTTGAATTGTATAGGTTTTATTTAATATACAAAGGATTTAGTTATATGTTTTTACAATCACACTAAAACTTTTTATAGATATAGGTCTATTCCAATAAAAAATATTAGGACACTTTTAAAAATGAAAAATATAACTTGTGAAAATTATTTTATACAAATTTGTAGAGATTGTTTTTAATGGTTAAGGGTGACAACTAACCCATTTTATCCAGGTTCATCATGGTAAAGTGGGTTCTAAATTTTGGTATGTCTAAGTTTTCTTTTTAAGTTAATGTTTTTATTATTATTATTATTATTATTATATATATATATTAAAAGCACACACTACTATAGATGAAAGTTAAAAATTAATATAGTAAATCCAACTTATTAAGTTGATTGTATACAAACTTTCGTATAATGTGCAAAATGGTTAAAAGTTTTATTTTGTATGACATATAAGAATCATCATAGAAAATCTTATTTATTATGACAATTTTGATATCTTTAACATATATTTTAGATATCACTTTTTTATGATAAATTTTTCAAGAACTGAGATACAAAGCATAATTTATTACAATAATTACTGTCACAATCATTATAGTAAGTCAGTCTTTTATGATGATTATTGTAATAATTGTCATATTGTAAATTAGGGTTTAGGTGTGTAAAATCACTCATAATACTAATGTCTATTAATAATTATTATTTCTTTTGTTATTTATTCTTTGTAGTAGAATTTAAATTATGATTCTGATATTTTTATTTTTTAAGAAGAAAAGAGAAAGTTATAATGATGATGAATATATAAATTAATTATTATTCTATAACTTTTATTACTTAATAGGTCACGTGTTAATAAATTTAAAATTTAAATTTAAATATAGTATATATCAATATATTAAGATAGTTAGTAGATTACTAGAAAGTTCGGTGGAGTAAATAACATTAAATGACTAAAACCAACTTTGATTTGTGTATAATCTAGAGATAAATTCTGAAAGATTATATATATAAAGTTTAAAGACAACTTTTATTAAAATTTAAATAAGTTTAGAGTGTAGGATTTAAGTTTAAATAAATTTTATTCTTAAAAAAATATTATTAATTTTTACTTACATGCACATTTTCACTAAAACCCCTGACCACGTCTCCTCTGTCATCACCTTCTTTGTCTTTTCTTGTGCATTCTAAGACTCTGTTTTGAAGCTAAATCATAAGTGGGAACATATGTCAAATATATAGTATTTTTTAATAATAATATCTTATTTTAATGAATTAAAATTCAAATTTATACCAATTTTAATTTTATATATTTATTTAAGTATATATTATTTATATTTAGTGTTTAGTTTATAATTTGAATTAAAACAATATTAGAGAAGTAGTATAAATTTTAGTTTTACACACAAAAATAATTATATTGTGTAATAATTATTTTAAGTGGATAAATCATTTATCTCAATTATTTTTGTTACTAATATTTTAAAATATAATTAAAAATAAAAAAAATTGTTATTATTATCAATAATAAGGTGTGAAAAGTTGACCAAAACAGATTGGTACCTTTGTTGAAGTTTCTGTCCGGCTAAGTTGTATTGTTGTTGGGTTTTAACCGACCAATGTTGTCATCTCTTTGAAACAAAAATTCTATGCGTGAAACCAAAGTCATGCACTAAACACGGTTTCATGAGAAACACTGTCTGCAACAGTAATATCACTCATTGACACATCTTGTTCTTGAATGGCTTTGACGAGTTGGTCTTTACTTCTTTGAGTGCTATTTGTTAAACAAAAGGGTTATCTTGCTTTCTCACTCCAAGCTTCTAATTTTCTACAATTTTTTTTTTTTTAAACTAGTGGTATCCACTTTAGATGCAATGTTAAATTAAGTAACTGAATTATCTTCTTATCTTCTACAAGTAATATTCATTACATAAGTGAAAATAAAAAGTTAATACATTATGATAAATTAAGTGATCATCACCCTTTTCAATATACAATTCATTGCTTTGGTGAAAGATATTCACTTGAGTTTTGTATGATTTTTTTGAGCGAGGTAAGCTTTAGAGACTAAGGCTTTAATTCTAATTACACCAAAATAAATATTTTTAAAGTAAAATAATTTATTCTTCGTGTACTACTCAAAGTTATACACATTTTAATTCAATCAAATTCAAAGTACTTGACCTACTAAACACATAACATTCGAATATACTTCAGATATTTCACTATTAACTTTCTAGCATGCACACCATTGTCGGTAGTTTTACAAATAAGTAAGAGTGCTGAATTCATATGGATTTGGGATAATACTAAGAATTACACTATTAATCTTAAAATAAATGATAAAACATGAAATGATATTAAATAACAAGAAATTAAAAGAAAAATTAAAATTAAAACACTACATTATTTTTAATATTTTTGAAATCAGAAGACTAGTAGTCAAAGACAAATATATAAAATAGATATTGCTAGAATTATACTATCACCTTATTATCTTGTTCTATGAAGCTTCTTAATTAAATTTGTTTCCTCTTAATTGTCACCAATTGTTGGATTGAAAAGTTATACTCCAATCTCTTAAAACAAATTAAGTATATATCATACTGAATTACACTTTCTAGTCAACTCAATAAAATAAACTTACATTAAGTTAAAACATTTAAGATCATCAATATGTCATTCTATATTCCCAAACAATATTAATTGTCTTATCTTAAGTCAAAATTTAAAAGAATATTATTAGTGAAGAGAAATATAGAATTGTATAAACATAACCAAATTATACCATAGAGTTTGGTGAATACATCTAATTCCAAAAAATGAGACTTTAACTACTCATGGTGTTGAATAACATGGAAAACAAAAAGATGAAGATGAAATGGAGGTGGAAGGCATGGAAGGAGCCTTCAATGGATGGATGCCCTAGCCCACTTTTTGTTTCTCTTTCTTCGTGAACTAAGACTTGTTAGACAAAGTTTGTAAGCATTGTTTCATAACTCGTTGAGAAGAATTAGTTCTCGTTGTATGAGACTCGATGTTGAAAATATGTTACTCTCTACTTCATGCTTTGGCTAAGAAAGGAAGATGTTAGCTAACCTAGAGCCATTTCAGCCAAACAAAGAATCATGTTGGTTGATTAGCTTTACTTCTTCCATGTTTCTTTTTTTCTTATAACTTTTCTTCTTCATTAAATCATAATTAAAAAGTATATTTAAGCTTTCTTTTCATATAATTGTAAAAACAAAAAAAAATATGAAAATCATCTAAATAAATATTAAAAAAAATGAATATTATGCTTAATTAGAATACTTATCACCCACATATCAAACATTAAAATACCATAAAAAATACTCAATCAAAACTAATAGATGTTACTAAACTAAAAAAAAACTTGCATAAACTAAATTAATCATAATTCACATACAGTTATGAACAATTAATAACATGTATTCTTCACCAATAATATTTATCACTTTATCATCATAATTATATAACAAAAATAATCATTTAATCAATCAAATCTCAATTCAATTCAACAATAGATTAACTTTGTTAAAATACACTAAACAAACTTACAAGAAAAAAAGAAAAGACAAAAGGAATACATGTAATAATTTTGAATTATTATAAACAATTAACTAATAATCCAGTAACTAGGGATGAGAATGCGAGTTGACTCATCCTATATAGGCCCGTCCCGCGTTTGACCTGCAAAATGCAAGCTGGGTTGGTCCGTCCCACATAGTGAACGCATAAGAGACAACTCGCGTATATTTTTGTTTTTTAAGAAATTCAATAAAAATGTTTGCTACTCAAGGATTAAATATAAAAAATTTCAATCAAAATATTTGTTACTTTTTGCATCATTGAATAATAAAATTCAATAGTTATAAAAAAAATTGAATATAAATTGATTATAATTGAATAAAAATTTGAACCTAGGTTTGCTACTGTCAAATATCAATATTTTTTTCTTCAATTTCAAACATAGACAAAGATCAATAATTCAATTAAGATAAAACATCCAACATCAACTTTCTCACATTTCATAACATACCCAAACATCGAACAACTGTACCACTACATTCGTCAATTAAAAAACATTAATAATCTTGTCTTTCAATAATGCATGTTATTACATTCCTCATCCATTCCAATCCAATTTGCAAATTAAGATATTGTCGAAAAATATAGAACAAACATATAATTAAAATTAATAGTTCAACTAATATGGTCATCGTACAAAATAAATAGTCAACATATAAAATAAAATATGATCATACCCCTACCATAAACTGGTAAAAAAAAAATGATGGTTCAACTAATTTAGTCCAACTTGACCTTTTTGTCTTATATTTTAATGTATTCAAACATATGTGCTTGACAAAGTACTCTATAATTAATTTATTGTAAACTATTCAATATGTACTACCAAAATCTTCTGCATCATAAGGTTATTCAAATCATATTTTGTTTTGATAAGCGACAAAGTCATGTTTTTAGTTGTTCAACTGTCTACATTAACATTAATAATTGAAGCAATATGATCATTGTACAAAATAAAATGGTTATGGTAAAAAATAAAATATGATCCTACAAACCACGCCTCCCCCATGTGAACCCACGTCAAACTCTAGTCCACCACATTTGTTAGTTATTTAAATATGTAATATGTTATTGTATATGTCTAGTAGCCAATATACTAATTTTTTAATTTTATACATTATTAACAAGGTCTACTAGTAAAAGAAAAAGAGGCCCTACCAAATGTCTCAAGACTCATGACTTGCAATATGAAGAGCGTTTATTGGTTAAACTTAATGTTCTTGGCCAACTTGTTGGTACTTATCGAGCTACATTGAGTAATTATTTGAAGACATTAGCTAAGAATTCACATCTTGCTTCTCTGATTTTTATTACTTTATTAAGGAAATAATAATTGTCAAATTATACTCAATTATTTGTATACAATTATTGTAAGTTACTTTACGATATTGTACGCAAATAAATGCAATTAATTTAATAATGATAGAATTTCATGATTAGTGGTCTCTACATAATTAGATTATAATTTGAAGTAAGAAAGTCTCCATACACTTGTAAATATTTCTTGTACATTATGTAAATACAAGGTATCTCCATTTTTCTTACCATCTTCTTATATAATCTTCTTATATACTTGGAAAGAACTAAAAGATCATTGGGAGATGACATCTGAGTACCTCACTAACTTTTTATCTTTAATTATATATAAGATTTAAATTCTAATATTTATTAATTGATGCGATGGAGTCAAAATTTGATATTGAAGAACATGTCACAAAGTGAGTTTTAGGAAGTATATGCTCAAGTGGTAAGAACCATAAATGTCGATTGTAAGTTACTGTATGCAATTAATTTAATAATGATAGAATACCATGATTAGTGGTCTCTACATAATTAGATTATAATTTGAAGTGACCATGCACTTGTAAATATTTCTTGTACATTATGTAAATACAAGTATCTTTATTTTTTTTACCACCTTATATAATCTTCTTATATACTTGGAAAGATCATTGGGATGACATGTGAGTACTTCACTAACTTTTTATCTTTAATTATATATAATACTTAAATTCTAATATTTATTAATTGATGAGATACAGTCAAAATTTGATATTGAAGAACATGCTTTGATATTGAAGAGCATGTCACAAAGTGAGTTTTAGGAAGCATATGCTCAAGTGGTACGAACCATAAATGTCGATGGTAAGTTATTGTATAATATTGTACGCAACTATATGCAATTAATTTAATAATGATAGAATTTCAATATTAGTGGTCTCTACATAATTAGATTACAATTTGATGTGACAAAATTGACTAGTGTTTCCAAGTTTGTTGATTATTTTGTAGAGAACATATTTGAACTTGGCATAATCGTATATCTAAACATTTTTGTTGTTCCAATTGTTGTAGACCATGTCCGGGAAAGTAGAACACTAATGAACCATTTGACTGACACTCACTCACTAGCCACTTTAAGAAATCTAGTATATTTTTTTTGTTGGAATTAAATTGGGTTACTTCTTTTCTTCTGAAATTTGTATTATTGTTCAATAACTCATACCAGGAATGTTCAAGATCTTATGAAAGTAGATAGGCTGAGATATTACTTGTTAATGAAAATAAGAACCTGCCTATTTATTGGAAATTTTGTTTTAACAAAAGTTCAGACAATAGCATAATACCAAGGCTTTCAATACATATATATAATTATTTTTCTACTTCAATTTTCTATGCATTAAAAAAAAAAGGATGCATAAAAGTAAATAAATTTGAAAAGAATGTGGATCATATAAAATTCATATACTAATCAGAAAAGAGCTAAAGAAGATACCTGAGGACACACTATGCACTCATTTAAAAATTTAAATTTATCAAATGAAAAAATTTTAGTAACACTTTTATAATGTTACTTTTTTTTATTAAAAAATATTAATAAAAAATTTAGTAACATTTATTAAATGTTATTTTTTATTACTAAATATTTTAAGTAACATTTATATAATGTTATTTTCTTTCTAAAAAATATAACTAAAAAAATTTAATAACATTTTTAAAATGTTACTTATTTATTAAAAAAGTTACAAAAAGTTTTTAGTAAGATTTTTATAATGTTACTGTTTTATTAAAAAGCATTACTAAAAAATTAGTAATATTTTTAAAATGTCACCTTTTTATTAATAAAAGTTATTAAAAACAATTAGTAATATTTTTATAATGTTATTTTTTTTAAAATAAACATTACTAAAATGATTTAGTAACATTTTTAAAATGTCTCTCCTGTATTAAAAAAGAGTTATTAAAGATTTGTAGTAACATTTTTATAGTGTTACTTTTTTATTGAATAAACATTACTTAAAAGATTTGGTAATATTTTAAAAATATTACCTTTTTATTAAATATATGTTACAAATATATGTATCTATTGAAATGTAAAAATGTTACTAAAAGTAATTAGTTACATAGAATATACACTATATTTGATCAAATGTTACTAAATGTTATTAGTAACATTTTTTTTATTTAGTAATATTTTTTTGATTATATTAATTATCATATATGTTGTAGTGTCATACAACCAGACAAATTAAAGAGAGACACGAATTAACATACATATTGTATGTTTTTGTGACCACACTCTATATAAACCGAGTTGTGCATTTCATACAAACCACGCCTAACTCTCCATACAAATCACGCATCCTGATACAAACTACTCCTCTCTCCCCGTACAATACAAACCACACAACATTAAAGAGAGACATGAATTAACATATAAATTGTATGTTTCTGTAACCACATTTTATATAAACCGAGTTGTGCATTCATACAAACTACATGTATCTCTCCATACAAACAACACATCCATAGAAAGGGGACAAAAATGAAAAGTTCCCTTTTATGGTATCTTATGTTTGTTTCGTCTAGGAAAATTGAGGCAGCACTAGGATACTAAATTGTGGTGTTGATGAAATGTGCTAAAAACGTGTGAGGAAATTCGATTGTGGTGTCATGGGTAGGTTTTGTTGTATTTAATCAAGTTTTAAGTTGAATTGAATTTTGAATTGAGGTTATTTAGATTTCACATTCAAACTAAAAACAACATACATGTAACAACAACAAAATAGAAATCATGTGTTAAAAAAAAAAAAAAAAACTTATTAAATTTTTTTTTTAATTTGAAATTATTTTATATTAATATTTTATAATTTTTATGTTTTAATAAAAAAAATAAAAAAAAAATTTTAAAAAAAATTTAAAAATTTTATATTTTAAAAAAAT
>Ga0123342_1002843_pt1 | contig 28442 bp, 14 predicted proteins | sample Turbeawhitnodule_FD_89960 | JGI IMG/M metagenome (GOLD analysis project Ga0123342, IMG submission 89960) | Root nodule microbial communities of legume samples collected from Mexico - Turtle bean Mexico white nodule | ecosystem: Host-associated > Plants > Roots > Nodule | place: Mexico: Nepantla... | reverse complement strand
CTTTATTTGATTCAAGTGTTGAATCGTTTTAACAATAGCTAATCTTTATATACCTTGCTCCATTGCCATCTTGTAATGACAAGTGTAGTGGAAAAAGTTTTGGTTTGTTTGAAGAGTGTTAGACATGTCTTTTTTACAAAGTTTTGTGGGTGACAAAGGAGAATGAGGCACTTTGCAGTTATGCTCTGTCTTGGAGTATTTTGCACCTACTTGGGATGTAATGCTAGAAATTTAACTTGAGCTCTTTGCTTCCTTACCTATCATGGGATAGGGTTTTTTCCTAATAATAATGCAATTGTCGGAGATCTCACATCAATGAAATATATGAACAAAATTATAATATATATGGGTGCAAAACCTCATCTTACAAAGTAGGTTTTGTAGGCTAAAAGGCTTAAAGTTCACTTTTAAGATGGTATCCGAGCATATGAGAGGCTATCTTAGTAAGGGTTGTTGGGCCTATAACTAAAAGACAAATTATGTAGGGAAGGACAAGATGAACTAGAGTGATGTAGGTACACCAAGCTCGTTGGGATGATTTGGCTGAGTCAACTAAGCAGCACAATTATGAGGCATGCAAAGAGAGGGTTAGAATAGTAGCATTTCCTTCCTCCATAAACACATTCTCCACCCAAGCTTCTAATTTAGGATACAATTCTGGCAATGAATCAATCGCATGGACCATGAAACTGTCACTTCATCATAGTAAAGTAACAATGAGCTAGATGAAGGTCAATGAAGTCTCTCACTTCATCTCTCATGGATATATCCAAGATTGAACATGGCTTGTGCATTGGATTGTGATTTGGCATGCATGTAAGTTTGATTTGGACTTAAAGTCCACTTTCTTAAAACGGTGATGTTATTGGCATGAGGAGGTATGTTAGACTTAAAAGTTCACTTTCTAAGTCATAATAAAAACAATAAAAGTGAAATATTACTATGACTGGTTTCCCATAAATCTATCATCCAATATTTTCTGCCTTGAAAATGCTTCCACCAGATTAATGAGAATCTAGACAAGTGGACAGAAACCATGAAACATGCCTAACACAACTAGTATGAGGAAGAATGACATTGACTCACTTATATTTTTACCAGGAACTTATAATCATAATGCAATTTTATGTGTATGAATAAGCTATGTTTAGTGAAAGTGTAGCACGGTAAAAGACAACTATTATAAACAAACAAAGCCAACACATGTACAAGTTTTATTTTTTTGACAGGTAAAAAATGTAAAGTTGGATTCACGGGCCTCCAGTTGATTGAGAAAGATTACATTAATATAAGTTTGCTTAAAGTCTCGGGTTAAAACTCTAAAATGTTTTAAATACTCAACTAGTCTTAATGGAGTTTCCTCTCTCCCCCTTTGTTTCCCATGATTTTTGCAACCTTAGATTTTGATGCTTTGAATTTGGGCTGTTATGAACAGTAATCAGTCTGAATGTGTACACATACACAAATATATAGGAGGAAAAGTTACTCTGACTAGTAGTTCTAAAAAGTAAATCATTTTATTGATAGATTAAAATAAAATGAAAGAAAGCTTATGAAGTTACTTTTGGAATAGTTTGATCCCTCTTCTTATATATGCATGTATGCATGTAGTTCATATGTATGTATGTATGCATTCTCCATGTAATCATGATACTGATCAGTAAGCCATGTCAATAAAAAAAAGGTGCTTCTCTGATTTGCTCCCTAATTGCCATGAAGAATTTGAATAGCTTGATTGACATGACCTAAGTTACTTTTCATGAATCTGTTTATGCTAAAAAATGATTTGATATTTATAAATTCAGACTTTAACCTGGTTTTTTCTATTGGGGCAGCAGTTCATGACACGCATCAAGGGGATGGACCTCATTGCAAAGCTGTGTTTACCCTTCAAAATTCTGCTGTATACGGCTTACAATTTGCAAACCATGGAAGAAGACTTATTGTTGGATATGAACATGGGCAGGTGAGATATTGATTAATTTTTTCCCCTTTTGAAGGAATTTTTTTTTTTTGTCACCTGATTGAGTTGTTGAGTGGCTATTTAAATTAAACTAGCGCTGAGAGTTCCAACTTATATTTTTCTAATCCACTTTACAGGTGGCTATGCTTGATATCAGTTCATCAACAGTTTTGTTTCTTACGAAAACTGAATCTAACACTTCTTCGGCAGTTGTTTCTATGAATGCAAAATTTTCAGACAGTAGCTCGAGTAATACACAGGAATCTGTATCTGATATTTCTGACAATCCTGAAATTGGGCTAATCTATGTTGTGACAAGGGATGCACACTTTGTTGCAATAGATGCTGTGACAGGGAATGTGGTTTGCAGTAGGACAATTAGCCCCAGAGTACAATCAAATGCAATTTCAATGCATATGATAGGCAAGTAATTTTTGAGAGAATTTGGATCATAATCTGTAAAAGTTTTATTACTTATGTTGCTGTTTTATCTCAGATGGTAGTACTTCTGACCTACCCGCTGATAAAGTATCCCCCAACTCACCTCAGAAGAGTGATTCTGCAATGAAAGCTAGCGTCCAATCTCAAAATGCACAAGTTGAAGTTGAAAGTTCTACTACCGTAGAGAAATCATATTTGGGGCAGATATTATCGAACTCACTCATTTTACTTTGTTATGAGAATGAATTGAGCATACACACTTTAAATTTTGTGTTTGAGGTGCTGCACTTCATACCCATCTTCCTTCAAATTTCAATCCATTCCTTCTTACTGGTTAATGAAATTTCCTTGTTACAGGGTAGTAGTAGTAACTACTTTCGTAAGGTGAACCTTGTACAACGATGCTACTGGACTACAATCTTTAAGAAAAATGAAAAAGAGTGTGTTCTGGTTCTTCTGTATCAAAGTGGGGACATTGAATTAAGGTGAAATGCTTACTTATACTACACTGAATATGCATTATTCTTATACTTTGTTCAGGGTAACTGTTATGAACCAAGGAAAACGCACTCAAAGATAAACCAAGAACACAAAATCTACTGAATAATTTGTGTATTATTATTTCTGCACTTAGAACATCCACAAAGGAAAACTGTTATTCCTTTTACACAGGATACCAAACTGAATTCAAAACACACCCTCACTAAACACTACTAACCGCTACTTTACAAATCATTAACCGTTACCTTACAAACCACTAACCGCTACTAATCACTACTAACCGCTACTTTACAAATCATTAACCGCTACCTTACAAATCAAATAACTAACTCATGACTATTCTAATTCTAACTAACTCCTGCTCTATGTGTATCCTAACAATACACTCTTCCAAAAAACAACCTTGTCCTCAAGGTTGGAACCATGGAACCTTGATTTCATGGCTCATCTTCATCACCATGTTCTTTATCTACGCTTTCTGAAAGTATTGTGATATTGTCTATTATAAAAGTCTTTGAACCCAGTAAGTTGAAATTCCAAGATTCTGATGTCATTGATGTTCTTACCTTCATTATCAAATCTTGATCCAACAATGATTTCTTATGCATATTATGTAAATCTGAATTTGGGAATAAATTATGCTTGGTGGCATCTCCACCTTCAACTTTCTTACTGGTTTTCTCTATAATTGGATTATCAAGAAAAAGATCATTACAGCACATAGTCTTCATTCTCTTTATTGATGCATCCCCTTCTGCCCTCATCATTTATGTTTCTCTTGCAAATCTCACTTCATTTTTGGTTTTTTCTTCGCTGCAGAGGGTGTGATTCTTCATTGCTGAACCTTCTTCCACATCTCGGGTCTTCTTCTCGTCATCATTAACAGATTTCTCTCCTCCCTACGACATCTTGTCACTCTTCTTGTTGTTCCACAGCAATTCTTTAATTTCTTTCAAGTCTAGAAGGCTTTCCTTCAACGTTATGTCTGCTTTAACAGATTTCTCTCCTCCCACCGACTTCCTATCACTCTTCTTGTTGTTCCGCAGCAATTCTTTAATTTCTTTCAAGTCCAAAAGGCTTTCCTTCAACGTTATGTCTGCTCTAACAGATTTCTCTCCTCTCTCCTACCCCCTTTCTTGATGTCCCGCAACATTTTTTTTATGTTCAACATGCTTTCCTTCAACCCAGTAATGTCTGTCTTTTAGGTTGTTAATGTCTGTCTTCATCTCCGCCATTAACCTCCCCTGTTCGCGGGTTACTTTCTCTAAAGCCACGGTTCTCTGTTCCATTCTCACTTCCCTTTTCTTTTATCTGGCAGGTCAGACAAATTTGTTACGAACCAAGGAAAACGCACTCAAAGATAAACCAAGAACACAAAATCTACTGAATAATTTCTGTATTATTATTTCTGCACTTGATACTTAGAACATCCACAAAGGAAAACTGTTATTCCTTTTACACTGGACTTTCCCTGTCTACCAAACTGAATTCAAAACACACCTTCACTAAACCGGTTAGTCTTTATTTAAAGACCACTAACCGCTACTAACCACTACTTTACAAATCATTAACCGTTACCTTACAAACCACTAACCACTAACCGTTACTTTACAATTCACTAACCGCTACCTTACAAATCAAATAACTAACTCATGACTATTCTAATTCTAACTAACTCCTGCTCTATGTGTATCCTAACAGTAACACTATTCAGTTCATGAGTGAAGCCACATTTAAAAGAAAATAGTCAACACAATCCCACCCATCAAAAAGAAAAGAAAATTTCTGACTTTGTTTCTTTAAAAAAAATTGTGATGGTCTATATAAATTTACTTGCTATCCTTCAAATAAATAGTATTATAGTGGAGGTTCGTTAATTTTATATTATTTCTTACTGGGACTTGGATTACCCCACATCCCAGTATCAAAGTCCCAGTGTTGCTGCATGAAGCATACTTTATACTCTGTAGGGGAAATCGTATACTTTTGGGCTCTGAATCTGTAGTAGTTATTCTAGAGATTGTTGTGTTGTTGCTGTATTATTCTAGCTTTTTGCGATGTCATGGTCCACTTAGTTATATTCCCCACTCGCCTGTTTTTTTATAAGTCTAGATGGATTTTATCTCACTTTGAGCAGGTCCTTGCCAGCTTTGGAAGTGTTGGGAGAAATTTCTTTGATGTCATTACTCAGATGGAACTTGGAAATCAACATGGAGAAGACAATATGTTCTTCATCAAGTGGAAAAATTATTCTGGTTTGAAATTTTTTATGTTTTTCAATGAAGCTATTTTCTTATATGCTGCCAAAACTTACATGATCTATCTGTTGTCTTATGCTTGATATGTCATTTCACATCTGAAAAAATTTAAAATATTTATGTATCTGTAGGATACTGAATAAAAAAATAAGAGTATACTGTAAGTGGCATTGGCAGATTCTGTGTTCCTAGGTCCCATTAGTTGGATTTGGACCAGATTTCATCTTTATTTAGCTTAAAAGAGATTATTTGTATGTAAAATCCCTACTGTTTTTAGTTTGTTTAGATTAGGGAAAGGAGTTCATTCCTTTGCGTTTTAGTCTGCTATGTTAGTGTACAGTTTTCGTTTTATATTTCTGCCTTGTAATTCGTATTCGATCAAGGAATGGAGAAAAAACAACTTTCTTCCTAATCTACAATACCAATTGGGCAATTAACCAATATATTTATTCATTTAAAGATATTCAAACCGTTAATCATGGAAGAAATGTAGTAAACTGAGTTTCATTCTGAAACAGTTAATAGCAAAAATTTCTTGTTTACTCCATTTGCTCCTTTTCCCTTTGTGGTATAAGGCTTTTATTGTTTTTTTGTTTCCTCCTTTGTCAAATTTTCTTGCGTGAGAAACCAATGTTCCAGTTTAGCAGTGATCTAAAATAACTAGTTTTCGTACTTTATACAAGCTACTACTACAACAACTTAAGAAATATAACTTGATTTATCTAATTACACTGAATAATCCATGTTAGATACAAAACTGTTTTTGAACTTTTTCAACTACCATCTTGAACAAAAGGGGAAATCCATTCATATAGTGTCAAATCCTCTATATAATCAATTATTTAGAACTTAGAAGTTTGATCCTTGCAGTCCTCATTATTCTAATCCTAAATAGTAAAAAAATGGGTAAATGGTGCCCCTGCCACTAGGCCTTGGAGATGTATATTTCACTGCCTTCCCTTTACTTTGAAAAATTACACTCACTTCCTATGATAAATTAATATATGCTACGCTTTGATCTATTTTAAAGCGAATGAGCTTCCTATGGATGATATTTTTTTCTCTCTGACTCTGTACTTCTTCAACAACAATTGAAATATTATTGACTTTGGAATTCTTAAAGATGAATTTAAGATTTCGGTGAAGTTCCAAAACCAAAACCAAAAGTTTTTGAAATTTCATTTCTTCTAAATTCCTAAAATCAATAATATAATTTTAAAATTAATTGTCACTGACGCTGAAATTTAGAGAAGAAAAATGCCTCTGAAAAGGTCTTTAATAGTTATTTACCATCACTAAGAGGTATGTTCATATAAAAAAGTGTAGTATATTTTTATCTGAACTGACGACAGTGTAATTTATAGGGGAGTACAGTGTAATTTATAGGGGAGTACAGTGTAATTTATGGGGAAAGGAATGTAGTTTATTAGAAACATTGAATTCCAGCACACGTAAGTGGCCTGGTTCACCGTCCTTTAAATAATGGCTACTGTGCAAGGGTGTTAGATATAATGATATAAAACCATTTGTGAGTTTTCATCTAGCAGCTTTATTAACATCTATACTTCTGCTTTTTAAGGAAAAATAATAATTAAAACCACCATACATTTTATGGTTTTGGATTCCTTAAAAAACATTTTGTACAGAAAGTGCAGGAAAACATGTTTCAGGCAACTCCTGCTGTTCCTACAAATGAAGTCATTTCAAGGTTGTTTTGTTTCTATAATCAAACTCATGGCTATATTGTTTTACAGGTCAATGGAAATGAAACTGCTTGCATGTCACTATTGAACTGTGAAAATGAGCTCTGGTAACTTCAGCATTCCTCCCTATTCGGACCATATTCGTTTTATTGAAATTAGACATCAATTCTTAACCCCACAATTTAGAGCACTATCGTTAATGTTCAAACCATTGGATAAATTGTTTCAACATAGCAAAACTTCTTATGAAGTTATGACAAATTAAATGAAATCCAATTTGAGGGCTGCTATAAAAGAGAGCCTGGGACAACCGACAGGTGGTTGCCAAATGTGATCAACCTCCCTAAAAAAATGCTTGAGAAAATTATATCTATATAGTCTCGCTAGTACTTAGAACTTCGGTTTCCATTATGAGCTTTCAAATTCTTGTAGGATTCCAGAGTCTTTTCCTTGTCTTCATGATGAAGTTCTTGCAGCTGCAGTAGATGCTACAGCAAATCTATCTCAAAACCAAAATGAAAGACAGGTCTAGCTTTTTCAGGATAGCAGTTCTCTCCCATTATTTTTTTTTTCTAGACTTGTAATTCAACTTATCTTGCTATAGGGAGCGTCTGGTATCTTTGTTAATATAGCTAAGAACCTTAAAGCGGGGAAAGCAGATCAGAATGCAAATGAAGCAGTTCATACCAATAGATTGGAAAATTTAAAACAATTATTCTCTAGTCCTCCTTTCTTAAAGTCTTCCTCAAGCACAGTAGATGACCAAGATCCTTTTTCCCTTGACATAGGTTTGTCCTTAACATTTTCTACTGCCAACTATTCTTAATTTTCTTAAAATGGTACCTTATCTTTTACAGATGACATTCAAATTGATGAACTTGTAGTCTTTTCATCTCCTAAGAAAATCGATATTGACAAGAGAGGTACATCGTATTGTTTTATTTTCTCCCGAAAGTATCATATGATTTATCTTGAATATTGAGGTCGCCTTGCAGATAAAGGAAAAGGAACGGACAGACCGAAATTATTTGAAGATAAAGGGAAAGGAGCAGACATACTGAAATTATTTGAAGCTAAAGGGAAAGCAACCGACAAGCAGAAATTATTTGAAGATGCAAGCACAGACTCGAAACCAAGAGCTAGAACAACTGAAGAAATTAAAGCTAAATACAGAAAGGCGGGGACAGGGGTAAATCGTAGATCTGAAAACTCTGTAAATTACGCATTTTAACTCACATATCTTGACTTTTCACTGGTTTCAGGATGCCTCGGCAGCAGCTGCACTTGCAAAGGATAAACTTGTAGAGCGGCAACAAAAGCTCGAGGTATATAATTATGTGACTCCTTTCTCCATTACCTGTATCTTATTTTTCACAATTTCAAACCTCTTCTTTTCAAAGAACATAAAAACCTGAATCGACAAAAAAAAATCCATTTTAAACGAGGCTTTGAAAACAGACTTTTCATGTTTCATTTTAACACGTAGACGATAGTGTCGGGTTTATCTTAATATGATTGAGGTCCCATTGAAGTCTGTTAACACACCTAGCTGCATGAGTCATAAATGTTTTCTCCTTTTAACAATAAAACTCTCACTTCGGTTCTTAATTACATCGTTTAATAATTAAAGAAATATTCCTTAAATTGCCAGGTTCATTCACAAGATTAGTACTATGAGAAATCAAAGTGTTTTACTATAAATTAAAACTTAGATGGAATTCTCCGAAATGTGTTTTTTTCTTCTTATTTCTAACTATTTCTTTAACTAGTTGCTCAACGAACGTACTGAGGAGTTGCAAAATGGTGCCCAAGACTTTGCATCCTTGGCAACTGAACTTGCTAAAAGAATGGAAAATCGTAAATGGTGGCAGTTATGATTGGTTGCATGATTTCTTGCTTTCGTCAATATGTACCGTTTTGTTTATTTCTCGTAAAAACGCATTTGGTCTCACGTGATGCGTGCTATTATTATTATTATTATTTTATTTTCATGACGAATAATTATTAGTGTAATTTAATTCTTGTGTACAGAGCATAATTTTCAACCTTGTATATTATAACAATATAATAAGCCTCAGTAAGTCGCATGCCGCATAAAGCATGTGAAGGTAAATTGAGATATTCTAAAATCACTGATAAAAAATGTGAAAAATAAATTAATGAAATAAGTATTCGGTATTTTAATTTCATAATGTTTATATAAACATGAAAAGTAAAAACTGATTTTTTTTTCTGGGAAGCTTGACATTTTATGTATATTTTTTTCTATCTTCACCATAGTTAATCACATTATTACATCGTAAATGTTTTTTTTTCTAGCTTTGTTTCTTTGTATTCTTTTAAGGTATAACAAGATAAACTATTAAATTCTCGATATTTTGTCATTCATCTGAGTTTTTTTTTTACATGATTTTAACAATTTGAAAATAAATATTAAAAAAAAATAACAATCAAATTACATTAGTATAACTTTCACTGATTAGTTAACTATTTTTTCACTTTTAATTAAATGATTTCGACCTCAACTCACCATTAAATTGAAAAGTCATTTATATATTAATTATCAAACTCAATATAGTATTTAAACTTATGACTTATTAATCACTAATAAAAATATTAATAAAACTATTCCATATTTTAATAAAAAATAAAAGGATATATTTGTAGTATTTTAAGATAAAAAATTTAAAATAATTTTAAGTAATATTCGAAAGACACAAAAACATATGCGAATAGAAACTTGAATGTTAAGTTCTAACTTTTAAATTTAAATTTAATACCATTTAAACTTTGAATCAAAATAATTATCAATATACTATTCAAACTTTAAAAGAATTATAAATAGTTTAATTAATTTTAATATTATTGTTTATTCTTGACAATTTTTTCAAATAAACACAATAATATGTATAATTATAATTCAATAAATAGTATAATTAATCCAACGTAGGATTCTTGTATATCCTTAATTTTTTAATTCATCTCCCACTTGACTTTCTAGAATGCAACTTACATTGTAAAAAATTCATTCCCAAAAAAATAGTTTGTAACCCAAAAAAATAGTGGTAGGTTGGATCAGTTTTATACATTTTTTTCATTAAACCATTTCGATCAAGCTAACCTTAGTTCACTTGAATTGGATCATAAGATTAAAAAAAAATTGTTAAAACTTTTTATTTTTAAAAGAAATCGTTATATTTCTTAATAATAATGAAAATAGACTATATACTTATCATAAATTAAACATCTGATTAAAACAAATTAAAAATTAAAAATAATATACAATTAATTTTGGTAATCAAATTTATTTTTAAATTCAACATATATCAATCAACCATGTGTAAATCAAATTAAATTATATTTTACCTGTTAGAAAGAAAATTCAACTTAATTGAAAGGTTTCCAATGTATTAGTATTTAATAAATCATACAATAGATGTTATAAAGAACAGGAAACAAAATGTAATAAAATTAAGAAAAGGTCCAATTTCAATGAAACTTGTCATTTTCAGATTCGATGGTAAAATTATTCATTCACAATGAACATCTTACATATCGTTACATCCTACAACATCTTATCCTTCAAAGATTTCCAATGCATCAGTATTCAATAAATCATGTAACATTGTTAATAACGAACAGGAAACAAAATGTGAAGAAGTTAAGGTTCGATTTTGATGAAAACATTACGAGATTCCACTTCAATGATACAAACACCCAATGTAGAAACGAAAACTTAAAAGGAGATTTCTTTTTCCAAAATGCTGCAAGTTATTGTAATATATCAGGTTCCACTACCATGATATAACACCCACTTTCAATGAAAACTTGAAGGGAGAACTCGTTAGCAAATTCCTAAATTTATCGTATAAAAACGCAATCTCGTATGAAGGGAGAGATATCATTTTCAAATTTCTGAATCATGATATATATCAGGTTCCACTATCATAAAAAGCCACGAAGTTGTAACCAGAAAGATATTATCCAACTACTAAAGCAAATAATTATAACAAAATACCCCTACACTCCAGAAAACTGATTTTCAAAAATTAGGAAACAAAGGAAAATTTCTTATAAATTTGATTCAGCATAACACAGACTTTTCCTTGGGATTTGCTCTCAGGTTCGGACAGGAGCTCCTGCACCAGCGGGACGAGGTGCTTGACCAGGCTGACCAGGCCTTGGTGCATCATCCTGAAGTTACAAACAAATTCATCAAAAACAATCCAACAGCATGAGATACATTAATTCAAGATCCAGAATACCTATTAAACAGCCATGGCTAACAATTTGATATCCAAATAATCAGTGTTTATGCACATATTTCTAATGAAACTAAATCACTTTGTACATTCAAAAGAGATATATTTTCTTTTTAAACATTAACTAACTCATTGACATGTATGTATGTAACCATCAATTTCTCGTCAAAATATATAAAAGCAGATTCAATTATTTATATTGAGTTCTGAATCATACAGCTCTAATGTAAAAGTAGAAAAAGAAAGTTTGACATGATTGGGTTCAAATCTCACTAATGTCATGCTCTCCATCCACTATCAAGAATACCACCAATTTCGCCTACAAATATTACTCTCCTATGTAAAACCTAAAGTGATGAAAATATTTAAATAATCCAGGAGTACCGAATATCAAACATTTTAGTCTTAAAATTGTAGGATTTATTCAAATTGGGAGACTACTAATTGTTTCAAATACTTATAGAACTCCTGGATTAGTGTTTTCAACTTTAATGAACAGGAGAGGGTAATAGTTCAAGAAAAAAATGTCAATTTACTCCAATATCAACTTGACCAAATGGGGGATGTGGAGGGTAGGACTCAACTCCATCAAGGTAGTACAACATAACCAAGATAGTGTTTTAATATAACAAGTGTTTCTAGCATATCAACACTGTTGTATGATGGAAATACAATCGAAAGATTCAATCTGTACACAACCAAGTAGTACCTTCTACTGAAGAAGGTTATCTAGAGTAGTGTACAGTTTCAATTTTTTTAAAATTTCAATTAATGAAACACTAGACCAAAACCAAGTTTATCCAAACTATCCTTAATTCAGTAACAAAAGGCGAAAACACAGCACAAAACAAGACCAAGTTATATTGAAAACAACAGAATGGAAGTAGGGAAAACAAAAATAAATTAAAGAGTTACCCTGCGCCTGATGAATCGCTGAGGAGGATCACGCTTCCTCCTGTTAGTACGGGATCGAACCCTAACAACATGAGAGTGGATAGCACACGAAACACAGTACTGCATCTTCACGTACAGTTTGGGAAGCGTGTATTCTAAACGTAATAACAATGAAACATAAACATATGAAATTTTCACGAAAATGAAATAAGAGAAGGTAAAGAATTTTAGTATTACGCTCGTAGACACAAGCCTCCTGCACATCTCTGACTGCAGCCTGCTCAACAATGTTCCTCACAAGAAACCTCTTGATTGCCTTGTCCTGATTTTATTATTTTCATTATTGTTTAGAGAATGTAAAAAGTTAGGAATCGAAATGAATGCAATTGGAAATTGACAGTGAAAAAAGTGAAATGAAAACCTTAGGGCAGCATTTGCCGCAGTTGGAGCAACGAATGAACTTGACGTGGCCGCGACCGTGCTTGTTGCGACCTCCATTCCTGCGCTTGAACGTCTGCAGAGAAAGAGATCGATCGAACAATGAGAAAAAGGAAGAAAAAGGGTTTCAATCAAATTGCAGAAAACAGTGAGAAAGAAAAATCTTTGACCATGGTGAGTGGTGACAGCAAATTGCTCTCTAGGGTTCTTGGTGCTGCGGCTGCTAGAGTGAAACAGATTCACAACAACAGCGTAGTCCAATCCCTTTTATATGCCAAATTCTAATTAGGTTTATTTGACTAATTTTATTGCTGAAACTGAACTTACTCTTCCTAAATAACATTCTTTCATCTTCTAATACCTCATTTTTTTATTTTTAATAAAAGACTTTCGTCTTTTTTTATATTTTAATTTTAAAATATTACATTGAGTAAAACTTCAATAAAATAAGAAATTTATGAATTAAAATTTTAAAATATAAAGAATAAAAAAATAAATTATTGTTTGCATTTCTTTTTTTATGAATTTGTTTATTTTTCATTTTAAAAATTAAAATTTATATTTTCATTTAATTTTAGTGTCAGTATGCTATTTTAAAAAATGAGAAAAGTCACTAATGTTTTATTGATATACTATGTTTTTAACCTGTGCACGGAAAAGAAATAGAGTATTAATTATTTATTAATTATTATTTTTTATTTTAAAGAGCATGTTTATATATTAATGATTAATATAAAAAATACATAAATATTTAAATTATTTAATTGGACTACGTAGATGTGTAGGAATTTTTATTACTATGTAAAATGTGAATTATAAAGAATTAAATAAACAATTTAGATAATTAAATATAAAGTCATTTAACATGTTCCACCCGCTCGAAGTGTTTGATTCGTGTTTTTTTTACTGTATAAAAATATAATTTATATAATTATATATAAATAAATGTAAATGTATATAAGAAAATAAAAAATTAAAAGAAAATATTAATATATAATAAATAAATATCAACATATATGAGTAAATAAAAAAATTAAACATACTCAAAATAAAAGCAATCTAAACACATAAATAATAGACGTAAATCAATAAATTATTCAAACGGACACAAAATGAGTAACAACAAACAATTATGTAAAAAAAATTCAGTCTAAAAATAAAATAACTCAAATTTCATTATTTGTTATGCTAATATTTGCTTAAAAAACAATTTTATGACTTTTTTTTAAGTCATTTAACATACATAAATCATTTCATTTCGTTCTAAGTTTTATTGACTAACTTAAATTTTACTAAACAAAATGATTGACATTTAAAGTAATTTCTATTATTAATAAAATTTATAAAATAGTTTTTAAATTAATATTTAGTTATCAAGGTTTTGGCTACCAAGTTTATAAAGTTTATAATATAAACTAATTGGTAATTAAAATTTTGATAGCTAAATAGATATCAATTTAGAAATTAGTTTAAAAATTTAATTAGTATTAAAAAAATTTAGATGACAATAAATTTTTTAGTCTATAAAATAATATATAATTTAGTTAATATAATAACTTATTTTTTTCTCTAAAATTTGTTTCTACTTAATTTTTTTTTAGTGTAATTGGTTTAATATTTGAATACATAGAAAGTAGTTACTGAATTTGGTGTGACCAATTATTCATTAAGTTGTAATTTTAAAAAAAAAAAAAAACAACAATTTAACACTCGATTTATTAAACTATAATATTTAAGCAATAATTCATATTTTGAGACTAAATAAGATTTTTTATTTTTTTAAAGAACTAAATTAACCATGTTTTGCACAACCTAATTACTTTTTTTATTAGTTTTTCAATAGTCCATGCTTCAACTAAATTACAAATAGTTTAAATTAATTAAACAAATATAGTACTCATACAAATAAAATAAAAAAGTAAAACATAATTATAATGATTGAAAAAAAGTTATAATTATTTAATGTCATTAACGTGAATACTTTCTTGTGAATTATTTAATGTTATAAAAAAATAGGTTTATAGTATGTCAAGAAAAGAGTAGAAATGGTTTGAGACTTTATAAACTAAGAAAGAAAAGGAGAAACAAAGTACCTAAAGTATTGTTGGAGAAGGAAAGAGATTATTTTAGAGCAAAATGTTTGAATGCAAACAAAAAAAACTTTGTTTCCCGTTTACCTTTCAACTTGTTCTTCCGAGAGAGTGACATTTAAATGCTAATGATTAATCATATACATAATTTGTCTATAAGTTAAGTATTTCATTTTTTTTTAAAGTTTATATTGTATTATTGATGTCTGATATTATTATTGTAAGTTTCAATTTTATTATACCATTTTCGTTGATTAATGTTGGTTTGATTATATTTAACCATCATTGGTATGTTTTTATTATTTATCAAACGATAAAAGAAGATTTACCGATTAATTTTGGCGAAACATAAATTTTAAATCGTGATAATCATTGTGAATATAGTTTTTGGTAATTTTATTTTTTAAAAGAAGATTTTTTTATTTCATACCAAAACTAGTATTAGGATTATTAATTTAAAATAATTAGTAAAAAAAATATCTATAAGAATTTTACTTTGGACCATTTATTGGTTATCAAAGGCTTTCCGACTTTCTTTTTAACAAATTATAGAAATATTTGTATAAAGCTTAATTATATATTTTTTATTACAACCATATCTATCGGTACTATTATTATTATGAATATTATTTTTACATTTATTTTTTCATACAAATTTCTCTACGTTAATTTTTATGAAGCGTGGATCAATTAATTTTTATTAGCTGTGGAATATTTTTAAAAAATAATAATTATAAATAATATAGAGTTGATTAAAAATGATATAAGCTTTCTTAGGGTTCTTAAATGTTAGGGTCTATTGACTCAAGTTTCACAAAGGTTTGAAATGTGCATTTGTGATGGAATGATTTGGCTAGAAGAAAAGGAGATGTGTTTTTGTATATTTGGTTCTCACTTTGACAAAGACTTTGGTAAGGTATTGGTTGGTTATTGGGTTAATCTTTATGGGTTCTTAAAGGTACATTGAAAGAGTATTGGTTGATGAAGTTTTTATTGGTTGGCAAAAGTTTGCATCATGTTTTTGAGTTAGAACTTGTTGGAAATGGACGGAATTTTGGTTAGAGTAGGTTGCATGAATTATAAAAGGGATTTCATATGTTAAAATGGCAAAAGGTGTGTGTTAGGTGTGGTTCTTAACTAATTTTACTTTTAAAAAAAAATTGTTTTAGTTTATGTTTTGGTATGAGTTGATTGAATGGTGTAATCTAGATAGAGAGGTTATAGGTTAACCTAAGATGATATGAGGAAGGAGGTCATGTTCCTCAAATATAGAATAAAAATAAACGCCAAAAATAAAACAAGAAAAACAAAAAAAAAAACTGAATTGAAATTCAATTTTTTTTACTTGTATACGCCTCATAAAAATAGGTAAAATTGATATTTATAAATTAAAAAAAAAATCATATTCTAAATAAGAATAAACATAAATAAAATATATTTGTAATAAAAACATAATTTATCTTCAAACAGATGAAGAGAAACTTCTATAGAGAGAAAAAAAAGTAAACAAAATAATCCGATATTCTTTTTTAAATAAGATGAATTCAATAAAAGTTAAATATGTTTATTATTAAAATGATAAAATGCATTACTAATGGTTTGTTTGAGTAAAATTGAAGTTTGACTCTTATAGTTTTAATATTGTGAATTGAGAAATGAAATCAAAATTAAAAAAAAAATTATTTTAAATTATTTGCTAAGTTATGCATTTTTTTCTTAAATAATTTGTAAATTCGATAAATGCTCTGCATGATAAAACAGTAATATAAAATATTGCTAAATTTAAAAATAAAATAAAAGGAAAATAAAGATAACAAATACTATTAATTTATAAATTAGAATAACTCAATTCTTTCACAATTCTTTCTGTTTAAATACTTTCTAAAATATAACTCAAGTTTAAAATATAACTAATATAAATCTGGAAGATAAAGACATATTTATCTCTTGATTTATGTCTTTTATATTAATATATTGCGGTATAGATTTGCATATACTCAATTCAGTTAGACAGCGGAAAAAAATACTTATTATTTTATTTAATAAGTTAAATTTGAATACCATATTAGTTTTATTTTTTTATAATTTTAAATAAATTATTTTTATTTTAAAAATTGAAATTAAAAAAAAAAACACCTTATGTTATAGACGTAATTTATATTTATTTATTTATTGGTATTTTACTAACATGGCATGGATATTATCCTTGAGAAATTGAAGCACGTGGGTTGTTGAACTCATAGAACAAACCAAAACGAAAACCAACTCACTCAACCCAAAGGGACCCTCTCACTGGATAACAATGTTTCCCAACATTGCCTTCATTTCAAACTTCTATCTTTCTATTCTTCTCTCACACATAAATAAAGTCTTATATATATTTAATGCATCCATTTTCATACATAAATCAAATCCTTCATAAAGAAGACTTATTCCACACCTATATTTCATTTTCTTTGTTCAGTCGTCATCCATGACTATTACAAAAATCAAAATCAGTATACAGATAATTGCAATTTAATGAGATGGAGAAGGAGTTTTACAGCTAAAACTTTGGCCTTTTTTTCTATCTGTTGCATTCCAAGTGTCAACCAATGCTCCGGAAAAGGAAGCAGTAGATTAGTCATCACCTGTTTTCCTAAAATGTTCCTTTTTCTACAACCAATTTAAGGAGCAAACACTATTTTTTCCTTTCAAAATCCTTATATGTGATGTTGAAAATTGTTTTTCAAACGTTTTATTAGTTCGGTGTGAGCTTTTTAAAACCATAGAGGGTCAATATAGTAAAATAGAAAATAATTAAATTAAGAAGAAGATTGATTTTTGAAGAATTTGACCCATTCATGGTTCCAAACTTGGGCAGGTGCCGCCCCCCATATCCACTTAATTTTCTTTGACGCATGATTGTTTATAAGGAATAAAGTATTTTATGTAAAAAAAAAGGAAATTGAGAGGAAAAGAACTTGAAAGAATGGATAAGTATTGATCAAATGGCATAATATATATAAAAAGAATTGTGCGACTTAATCAATGACAAATACTTTGGGTCCACTTGATAGAGAAAATACATGATGAACCCCGTAGAGAAATACGGGGAATAGATTATAAACTGTATTATACAATAAAAAAAATCCACCATCCTTTCTTCATCGTTTCTTCCAAGTCTTCTTCTTCTTCGTTGGAACTCCGTTCAAATCTGTGGATTAACCTGAACTTTGTGTCCTATCACTAACTATACTGTGTAAGGTTGGATAGTAGTGGCAGTTCAAATAAATAAAATAATTAAATAAATAAATAAACTTGTCAGCAGAATAACCGAGGAGCCCTTGCTCATGCTACCATCTGCTCCTGCTCTATGTACAGCTGCTCCACCCACGGTGGCAGCATCTCTTTACTCAGATCATACTGTTGTCTCTCACCACCAAACATGTCGGACCTCCTCTCAGAAGGAACATCCTTAACCAAGGAATGAACCCATGAGACATCTGGCTCAACATGTTCTGGGTGAGCTATGGGGGAAGCACTTACCCCGTTGTTTCTGAACCCAAATGAAGCAGATCTCCTCAGCTTGTTTAGCTCATCTCCGTTCACACCCCAATCCAGTTTCCCAGTAGGGGAACTCCAATCTGAAAGGGTAGAGGACACCCTGCAGGAAGGGTTGGAAGGTGAAGACAGGCCAAGATGGTGGATTGCAGCGCCGCGATCGATGAAGCTTTGGCTTCGCTTGGCGAAGGCGGCAGACCTGGAGTTCATCACTGCAGCTGCCACAGCAGCTGATGAGTCGAACCCAAAAGCTGAGGGCTTCCTCACAGGCGAGGAAGGGATGTTGGAGGGATAACTCGCACGAAGGTGGTTCATGTTTTGGCGCATCTGAAGCCCACTTTGGGGGGGTGTTGAAGTCTGCACAGAAAGTCCATGGAGTTGTGACAACACAGAAGGGTCAGCAGAGGCCAACAGGTCATCGAGGTTGGTTGGATTCAAATCAGCAATTCTATTGAATTCCTTGTTGCGGAAAGACGGGGAAGAGATCCTGGCGATCTCTTCTATCAACTGTTGCTGCTGCTGCTGTTGTTGTTGGCGAGCTGGACTGTCTAGACCGAACAGTTCCATCTCCATCTCCAGATCCCTGGCGCTCAAAGCAGCCTTGAGTCGGCTACCAGGGAGCTGCAGGGATGGTGGAGTAAGGTTTATTTTGTTCTGCCACAAGTTTCCACTCTTGGGAGATGAAGCTGCTGCCAGTGGAGACATGGGTGGGGTTGAAACAGTTGGCATGGGCAAAGATGTGGAACTGAGAGCCAATGGACTCATGGCTGTCATGTCTAGTGCAGTAGAAGAATAGGATTTTGGTGAAGGCATAGCTGAGCCAGTGGAAGCATACACAGGGCGTAACTCTTCAGGTTTGTGGGCAAAGAAGCAGACTTTTCTACTGCAGCCGGTCTCGTCCTTGCAAAGCCTTGTTCTGTACTGGGCAGGGTGTAGCCAGGACTCAAAAACACCGTGAGCATACTCACAGGAATCAACCTTCTGGCAGGCCCCTTTGCGGAATTCTGGGCAAGGAACACAGCTGTAAGGGTATTTCCTTGGGTCTCTCCTCCTTGCGTTCTCGCCAGGATGAACAAATGGACACTCGGTCCAGTCATGGGAGTAGGCCCTTGAGCAAGGCTTCACCTTGAAACTGTACATCCTAAACTCATCGCTTCCGTACACATCGCTGTTGATATCCGGCAAGGATATATCAACAGGATACTCTTTCTTATCACTTCCTTCTTTTTTCTCACCACCTTCTTTTGCTGAGAAAGGAGCGGAGAACATCTGCAGCTCCATCTCCTGACTCATCACTTCATCTCTTTCACCACCCCTCAGGAACAACTCCATGGCCTTCCTCCGGGATTTGGAGGAAGAATCAAAGGCTGGAGCAACCAGATTAGCCGGCTTGTTTCCAGTAGCATCAAGGGCTTCAGCATCCGCCCCAGCATCTAGCAAGAGCTTGACAATCTCGGGTGAGGATTCAGAGCCCCCAGCGGCGGCACAATGGAGAGCAGTGGCCCTGTCAGAACCACAGGCCCTGTTCACATCAACAGTTCCTGCCTCAAGAATATACTTGAGAACTCTAGTGCTTCCAAACAAAGAAGCAATCATGAGGGGGGTCCTCGTTTCAGATCCCATCTTCTTGGACCCAATCCTTCTACCATACCAAAACCCAGCCTCGTTGACATCCAAGCCCTTCTCATCCACTTCTCTTTTGAAACCTTCAAAATCATCGCATGCAGACAGTTCAAGCAAAGCCGAGAAGTTGCAGAAACCATCGAGATTCTGCTTCTGAACATTATTCTCCATCACGAGCCTCGGGGAAGAAAGCTTACTCTTTGAATCACTACACATATCCCAAATTCTGCACAACAAGGCAACATAATCTCAATCAATAAGCCCATCAATTAAAAAACCCATCATTCACACGGAACAAAAAAAAGATCAAACCTCCAACTGAAAAACAAAATTTTCCAACAACCCCGGTTCCAAATCCCTAGATATGCCCGGCTAGATAACGCCCCATGAAACGTGGTAAACAAATTTAACCAACAAAAGCTAGATCCATAACCAATACTATTCAAGACAACAACTTGTTATTCTAATACCTCAACAGGAAACAAACAAAGCAACTAAAACGGGGAAAAACAAAAAAAAAAAACTCCCAATATCTAAAACAAAGTTTGAAACTTTGATCTACCCAGAAGCAGACCCACGAAGCATATTTCACAGACCCCCCAACAACCAAAGATCAAGGAAAAACACAAGAAAAAAAAAAGGTTTTAAGGTAGTGAAAGCAGGAGAAGAAAGACATACCCTTTTGAGTAGTGGATTTGAGAGGGGAGTGAGACTATAAGAAGTGTATGTTGGTTGCAAGAGAGCGTTGTTGTTTGAAGAGAGAAAAATCGAGAAGACCTCGATTGAGCAAATATGAGGGAGAAAGAAACCTATGGGAAGGCCTTTTTATCATCAGCACACCAGCAACAGCTATTAGGAAGGAAAAGGAAGAAGGGAGGAAAGTGTGACTTTTCTTCCTCCCTCTTTCTTCTCTCTCCTTCCTCTTTCTCTCTCTCTTTGGTCAAAGTCAATTATTCAATGCTAAAGCCAGGGCCCCACCAGCAGCGTTTGCTTAATGTCACTATCTTCCTAAATGCAAATGCAGATGTGAATGAATCCTCAAATGACACTCAAATGCAACTCAAACTTCACATGGACCCGACCTTCCATTACACTACCCCTCCACGAAGCTCAACGGGCAGTTCCGCTCTCACGTGCCTTTTGAGTTCTGATTCTCTTCACTTCTTACGCGCTACACCACTACCATCTTTCTTCTTCCTTCTTTAATCATTTTCTTACTTTCAAACAAAACACAAAACAACTCAAAATATGTTCAATTGAAGAAACAGTCTCAACTTTTTAAATAAAAATCAGTTTTTTAATCTTTACTGGTTATGTTAATGCCATCATCAATAACAGTTTTTTTGTTATAATATTCATGTCATTCAAATGATTATAAATTACAATCCAGAAACACTAGTAAGTGTCGTGTTAAGTTTTTCATCTCCAAATGATGTTGATTGAATATGAAAGAGGAAGAGGACAAATAAAAAAAAATATTTGCAATATCATTCAAACAAAATATAGAGATATTTAACATTGTAGATTACAAATAAGGTGTAAATGGGTCCATTTTGGACGTTATAATGGATGAGAAAACACTAAAAAGGACAAGGTTTGAAAAAGATAATAGGAGTGTGAGTTTTAGATGAGCCTAATCATTCTTCTCAGTGATTATTTTGTTCAAAGAACCTCTCCTATTCATCTCACAGAATCTCTTCAATATTGCACATGCAGAATATTTAAATTCTAGCCAAGGTATACTTACCACACAATTATATCATTGCAGGAAAGATAATGAATTGAAGAGAGAGTTCATGAATTGTGTTATCCATGTCATCACTGTTCACTTGTCATTGAATATTTATATGATATGAACTAAAGGACCTTGCAGAATTATTATATTTAATAAGATTATCTGACATCAAATGATATATTCATTATTTTCATTTAGAACACATAAATGTATTTTTATACAGTTATCAATGTAATAATGGAAATAATATCGTATTCAAAATATGATTTGTGAGAATGAATAATATAGGAAGTGGTGAATGAAAATTTGACTTAAAATAGTGAAGGTGGAATTGTGAGTTAAAAAACATCTCCAACTCCAAATAACACGTACAAGGTATTATAAGTTACCCAAATAAATTTATTTACCAAATATATATACTTTAACAGAATAAACTATGATCTAACTAAACTAATCTCAATCGAATAAGGTAAAAGTTATATATAAAAGTATCAAACACATTCTATATATCTTGCATTTCTTGCATTCTCTGAAAGCTTTACTACTTAATACATTCCTGTTTTTACTTCTTATAGCATTGAAAGTGAAAGATCACTACAGAGAAAAGAAGAAGGAAGAGTGACCCAATCCACTTGGTGGCTCCATTAATTTGATGTTGTTACCAGTTAAACTTAGTCCACTCTAAGGTCTATGTAACTAAATAATAATAATAATAATAATAATAATAATAATAATAAATAATTGTATAATTATGTTAGGACAGAAAGAAAGAGTGTGGGAGGTGTATGGGGACCACAAACGAATGAGTATTGGGTATGGCAGTTCAACACATGAAGAGTTTGAACGCGTTTTATTTCTGTGTTTGGGTCTTTGCGTTGTATAAAATAAAATATATATATAAAATAATGTTTGATTGTGGTGTGCTTATGTGAGTGGGTAGCAGTTGGGTGACAGAGAGCACTCAGCACTAACAGGATAAGTTTCTGATTCAGCCTTCCACTATACTTTACCTACAAAAACCTATTTCTCTCACACCTTTGACGTGGTCCAATTACTTTTAATTCTCATGCCTCCACTTCAAATATTTTTAATTACGGGGTGCAGAAAGCAATGGCCCAGAAACTGTTTTTTTTTTTTGCATATAGTTGCTTAATTGGACTTGGTGTTGAATAAGTAAGAGTCACGAGTTTAGTATTGTAATTAAAAATAAGGCAGATTCTCCCTGCACGAGATCATTTTGGACTGCGCTCAATATACATAAAGAAAATGACTAAAATATCCTTAAGGAAATGAAAATTAGGGGTGCACCCAACCCAGTAGCATTGTACCCTTTTTTCTGTGATCACTGTGAGGAGGCAGTGCGTGGAGAAGACTGTGAGGCAGCACGCGGAGAAGGAGACGAAGCAACACCGGAGAAGGATTTAGCCACCGGGGAAGGATTGAAACTACCAGAGAAAGAGACGAATCGTCGAAAGTAAGTGCAGATACTTGACATGAGTAGTATGCGAAAAAGGATAGGAACAACTAGAAGTTCTTTGATAGACTCCTTGTATTCATGCCACAACAAAATGTCTGATTAATGCATGAAAACATTTTTTCCACCATTTCCTTATCCTTAGTAACTGGGTGGAAACATAACTGAAATCCAACAAAGTGATCACAGAAAAAATGGTGCAATGCTGCTAGGTTGGGTGTGGGTTGGGTGCACATTTTAGAAAATCCTAATTTTTATTTCATTAAGGGTATTTTGATTTTTTTTTATGTATATTGGGTGCAGTCCAAAATAATATTGTGCAGGGAGAATCAGTCTAAAAAGAATTATGATTTTTCAAAAAAAAAAAAGCAACTTCTTAGATTTTGTAAAGAGGTTTAGAGATTATTTTGTTTATCCTGTGATTGTATCAAAACTCGTTTTAAATTTGTGCAAATTTTCTTATAATTTTTTTAAAGTTCAAACGTCTCAAATGAAGGTTAACTTGCTAAAGAAAAAATGAAATCTTATGAAAAAAGTTGAATGAATTTGTTTGAAGTGGTATCATGGAAATCATAAACACCATCACTTTTACTTATTAGTTTAAACAACAAAGATTTTTCTTGAAGGGTTATCACTTGTTTGTTATTTTTTTTATGAGCAGTCACATTTAGAGAAAAAACTGTTTTCATTTAAACAAGTGCATGTTACAGCTTAAGTTTGTTTTTGAAGAAACAAAAATATTCAAATTTGAGTTTAGTTGAAAAACAGTGAATAACACACTTAAATGATGAAATTCTGTAATGGCAAAAAAGTTATATTAGTTATCATTGTATAATTTGATTTTAATGTATAAACTGTAGTTATGGATTTATCTTGTTGATTTTAATTTATATGAAACAAATATTTTGAATGCTGTTTAGTATTAATAAATTTTAAAGTTTTTATACGAAGTGTGACTTCATTAAAATTATATAAGAATAATATGTTATTTTGTGGATGCGATTTTTAAAAAATATTCACACGAGTCTATATATACAATATACAAGTTTATAAAAAATATTAATTAAAGTGTTATTGGAATTTGTATAATATTTAGTTTTAGAGTGTGAGGTTAGGGTATTTGTTACTTTGAATATCCTACATATACATATGTTAAATAATATTTAAAAACATGACTAAAAAGAAATATAAAAAATATGCACATGAGTTAATTAAGTTTGAATATTTAATTTAAAATCATTACAATAATTCACAAAATCATAAAATAAAAAAAGTAAAAAATAAATTAAAAAATAATAATGATCAACCTATTTTTTAAATGTTGAGTAACCATTTTTTAAATTTAATGATATTGATATTTTTGTGTGTGTAACTTGTTCTTTTCACCAAATATTATTGAATGACCAAGATGAACAACATACTTAATCTATGTCGAACATACAAGCGATTCAAGAATGAACATCAATTAACATGTAGAAAGAAAATTTATATAATATGTCAATAACCATGTTAATGACCCTTTTATTTTTTGTAGTTGTCGTTGATGCATGTCTTGTTATGGACGGAGTATTGGAGGGAACAATGTTGCTTGTGATTGGGATTCTTCTACATCCTAAGCATGTACACAACAATCATCTACAAAGAGAATGTCATAAACGAACGAAAAAAGAGTGTAAGTCTTAATGTGTGGTGGATTCACTAGATAACCATCTTATGTGGCGATCACAACCTCCTTTATTTTACAAGAGATAATGTTGTTAATGTTGATGGTGGAGGTATGTTGAGTTGCATAGCAATACCATATATGGGGAGGTTAAGAGTAATGTTGCAAGGATAAAACTAGTCCAAATTTGAGATAGGACAATCAAATTTGGTCCTTGAATGTGTAATAAAACAACATTATCTCATCCTCCATATTAAAGTTCACGACTTAAGTCTGCTTAAGATATTGATTCGTACAAGGACTATTGAGTATTAAAGTCTAATATGCAACCTAGAGAGTACTATATATTATTCAAATATGTTACATAAGAGAGGTTAAGAAACCAAGTATGAATTTATTCATTATTTTTATCCAATATTTACATATACTCATTTCAACCGTTTAAAGACTTACTCATCCTCTTTGTTTATAATTTAGTGTACACTTGAACATAAATATTTTGACATCGTTGAGCATAAGTTACACATCTTAATAAAGACATGTTAACGACTCTGTTAACCATTGATTATTGAACTCTCTCTAAAAATCAATTTCTTAATATATTTTTTAATTATTTTGTAATAATTAACATGAAATATACTTTTTGTGATAATTTTATAAATCAAATAAAAAATGTGACAAAGAGGTTGAATGTGAATCAATACATATCTCCTAATTATAGTAAAAATCACACTAGCATAAAAACTAGTTTGAAAAATTCAATATGGTGTTTATTTTTTCATTACTAAGTTTGATTATTTCAATAAATAAATTGAAAAATGATTAATAAATTTTAAAATTTCCATGAGTGTGATGATTTGTTGACATGTGTTTAATGTATAAAAAAACATAAATATAAATATAATATATTTGAAATCATTATATTAATAAATGTTATTTACCAAGGATTTTTGAATGAACAATGTACTACCAATATGGAAAATAATGGAACAATCAATATTCACTCACAATCATGAAAATTAATTATTTATATTTGGTACTTGTCTTACTCATACTAGAAAATAACCACTTCATATTCCTACAGAAATCGGCTTAATATTCGATAACTATAATGATCACTAAAATATTTTATAGGTCCAAAAGTCTATAAATATCATCTTAGGAAGTATTCTTGACACACTCAATACTTTCATTCATTACTTACTTTTTCACATTCTCAAACTCATTGTTACTGACTTGAATGTCAAAGAGTTTTTTTTTTTTCAGGTGAACTACCACTCAACTTCCAATTATAAAACTCGATAACTCTTTACAAAATAAGTTAATCGACTCATATGCTCGAATATTCACCTTAAACGATTTCAAATCATCAATTAGACAAGTACATTATGTATAATTTTAAAGTTAAAATAAACAAACAATACTATATCAGGAAACTTGACTTCTAATATATTATACTTGTTTAATGAACTTCAACACTAACATATTTAAGATGTTGCAATCTTTGCCACACTAGTCAATTTGTGTGAACTTTTTCATATGTTGATTAAGACACGAAAGAATCCACCAATAAATTAACAATCATATAGACTTTGAGAGATATATATGATTGCTACATAGTATAACATGTATTTATTTAAACTACAAAAGTACTATATTTTCCCTTCTAAAGTTTAACTTTCATGTCTTTCAAATCACTATATACTTATTATTAAACTTTTTTAATAAATGCTATTTTATTCTGATATCATATATTAAATTAAGAAGTTATTCATTATTATTTTTTCTATCATTTGTTGAATTTATTTAAATATTTCTTTAATCTAGATAAAACAAAATGATTTTTTTTATTTTGATTCTTTTATAATTGTTATTTTATTTTCATTCTTCTCAAACTTGAGAGCAGTGCTCACATTATGAAATGAGTACATTTTAGTTTAAATATATAAAAAAAAAGTTTACTTTGATCTTTATCCTTCCTAATTTTTTAAATAATAAGTTTTGATCTCACAACATTCATTCTATATAAATAAATAAAAAGTATTTTAGAAATCCTACAAAATTTAAAGACATAATAATAATAATAAAATTTGAACTAAAATGGACGGGTACATTTAATAATAATTGGGTACGATTAACAAAGCCCGTGGAATATTATTAGTTGCAATCTGGACAAACTTGAAGATAACTCCAAACCCACTTTATACTTTTAATTAATGACAATTTTTTAGCACTTTTTACATTTTTTTACGATAGCGTAGTCAAAAGTTTATTATGAATTATATAATCTAAAATTAGAAAAAAAAAATTATATAATTTGAAAGTAAATGTGTTATACAATATAGTGTAACACCTTTTACTTTGTTTTACTAAATTAAAAGTTTGTTTAACCAAAATTCTGATAAAGGAGTTTAATTTATTAGCTTGTAACCCTTTTTATAATCATTTCATGAAATGTTTGAAATCATAGTTAGATTTATTTTTCATCATTTCATTGCGTTTTATTCCTTTCCATCAAGTATCATCAATCAATCATAGGAAACAAACTGGCCGTAATAAAATTAAAGAGAAATATTTTAAGCAAAGGTTAATTTTCCCCAATAAATTACTGTGCCCACCTGCTCAAAGGAGATTTTTTTTTCTATGGAAAAGAGAATAAATGTAATCATCTAACTTTCATTTTCTTGGTCTAACATTCTAAAATTGTTCAAGTGGATTAAGCTTTTTGATGGAGATTGTTTCTTCCTGCACTTCCATCCCTTCTTTAGCCATCCCATAGTAAACTTGATTTTACTATTATGCTCTTCAATAAAATAATATTAAAAATTTAAAAGTAAACTTAATTTTACTCCTTTCCACTTTGTTTTAGCACTTTGCCTCCTTTCACCCAGAATCAGCAGAAGCGCGACAGCACCCATCCCTCTCCTTCAAAGAACCAACAGTTCACCTCTTTTTCTTCAAACCATCAACAGACCTTCATCCTCTCCCAGCAGCCCCCATCCTCGCCTTCAAAGGAGCACCATTCACTTCCATTGTAAACTCCAAATCACTCTTCAAGCATTGAGCCTCTTCATCCAACACTGAAAAGGCTAGTTCCGGATTCTTTGTAGAGGAATTGTTTTAAAGCATGCATTGTCTTTGTTCCGCATCACACAAATTTTTAAATCTGGTAGTGTGTAGTTAGGTTCCGTATTTAATAATTCGGTAGTCTTTTTCAATAGTTCCAAATTGTGTGAGTTCTGGATTACATAGGTTTTCGGATTAAATAATCCAGTAGTGTTTAATTAGTTCTGAATTATATAAATCCGGTATGTGTTTTTGAATGTTTCGGATTACGTACTAGTGTTGTTGGTTAAGTTGGTTTCGGATTAGATAATCCGGTAGTATTAATTTTAGGATTTTGGATTAGCTAATCTGGAAGTGACTTTTTTTTGGAGTTTCACGTATGCAATCTTGTTTAGTTTATTTTGTTTCCCGTTGAAGAACTTTTTTTTATATTATGTGCCATGGTTCACCTATGACAGATATGGCTAAAACAAGAGGTGGTGGATCTCAGGGTCATGATCGAACAAGACCAACGACATCCGTCCGTAGAAGAGATCGAGGTGTTGTGGAGGAAAGAATTGGTGTTGAAGTTAATATTGATAATGACAATCAACAAGAATTACATGATGATGGGCAAGTGGACCAGGGAGAAGGGTTTCCTCGAGGACCTTCTAATATGTCTTTGTTGGTAAATTTTGCTGACCATGTTGTTGTTAAGCTTTGGGATGGTGAGGTAAGAACGAAAAAACCTTCAATTAAATTGTTTTTGTTAATTATTGTTTAAATTGATTTAATTATATTAAATATAT
>Ga0123342_1002842_pt1 | contig 28446 bp, 11 predicted proteins | sample Turbeawhitnodule_FD_89960 | JGI IMG/M metagenome (GOLD analysis project Ga0123342, IMG submission 89960) | Root nodule microbial communities of legume samples collected from Mexico - Turtle bean Mexico white nodule | ecosystem: Host-associated > Plants > Roots > Nodule | place: Mexico: Nepantla... | reverse complement strand
TCTTTATATTGAGGATCACTATTTGGCCAGAACCACAAGATATCATTCTGCACCGTACTTGGGTAAGAAGCTACACATGCTTTTTTGGACGTATGAATCTGCACAATTTGTCAACAAAATTTAATGACTATCAGAGTCTCCCATTTGCATCTACATTAAGCTAGCATAAAGTACAAGTATACTGAAGCATAACATCAGATTAACAAAACTCCATGAAATTGTGACAAGCTAAAATTAACGGCTAGGAAATGAGTAAATGGTCCATGCAAATCAGAATCTTTTGATTGCTAAAGGGGGTGAAAAGTAAGCATTTTGTAGTGTGTTTTGGATACTAACTACACAAGAAATGTAACATAAAAAAGTAACGACTTTAGAAGCTATACTAGAACAACATACATTAACTACAATTTATGATGAAGAGGAATTACCGGAGGTCCATCAAGGGGTGCCTGAGGAATGAACTTACATTCTCCTTTGCCATTGAAGCACCATCCATGGTACACACACTGCAACCTGCCCCATTGATCAATCCTTCCCTCTGACAAGGGTGCTAATCTGTGAGGACAAGCATCATCATGAACCTGCCAAGCACCCTCATTCTTATCCCACCACACAACCACATCAATGCCCAACACCCTCTTCCCATGAGGTTTCCTCTTGTCTAGGTCACAAACTGGCATCAAAGGGTACCACTGAGAGTACCAGTCAAACTTTTCTTCTTGCCCTTCAAATTCTGGCTCAGCCTCAGGCTGGTTGCTGGATTCTGTCAACGGAGGGGGTGACAAGGCAGTGAAAAGCTTGGATTTTGAATTTCCCCAAGGAACCAAAGAAAATGTTGAACTCACATGGTTGCTGAAGAATATGGATTTCCTAAATGAGGTTGGTGTTTTAGGTGTTGTTGGGATGTGAAGTGTGCCAACAGAAAAAGCACACACAGCTTCCATGTTCCTTCCTGCGAACCAAAGGAACAAGAGTAGAATAAGAGAAAAAAGTAGCACAGCAACACTCTATGGACACCCCAAATTACATACTTCAACTCAAAACTAGAGGCTCATGTTTTATGTTCGTTTTTATGTGATGCTGAAATTTTAGGCTCGCTCTAAGGAGAAGTCCATTTGTCACCATCAACAAAGTGATGATGGCTTTGTTGAACTTCAATTGACTTTGTAATAAGCACCTTATCGCTTTGAGGCATTTCATGAATGATCATAGAGCCACGTGGATGATGAAGAGCTTCGAGCTTTTAATGGACAAGAACAAATGAAGGACAACAATCACTCACCTATGTAGTTAAAACGTAAAATTCAACTGGAACTTTCAAAGGTGTCTTTTATTAGTTAATATTAATTATTACAATCACTTGCCGTTTAAGTTAACATACAATATCTTAATTACATTTATTTATTATTATAATTATAAAACAAAATGACCATTTTAACTGAATTTTTTCTACATAAAGTGTCGCCGCGTATTTTATGATTTTTAATGTCTTCTGATTTTGCAAAGTAATTAAGTATTTTAAAAACATGCTCTCTATTTTTTAAATAAAATTCTGAGTAAGTGAAAAATAATTTGAAATAGAAAAAATATATGATACTTTGTTACAATCGCTACACTATAAGTAAGTTTTTGCATGATTTAAGTGATTAGTTTTTTTATTTTATATCTTTTAAAGGTTATCTTAAATTTTCAGTAATTGAAATTCAAGCAAGTAAATTTATCTAAGGAGACAAAATATTTGAAAGAATTCATTACTTATTATTTCTTTATGGAGTACATCCTTCAGAATATTAATGTAATTGTATATTTAAAACTTGAATTGAAGATTTTTAGTTAAACTCAAACAATTTCGTGTTAATTAATTGATATTGTATTATCTATATTATGATTACTGATTAATAATATTATATTTAATATTAAACTGGAACAAAGCTTTTGAGTAATAAAATAGACTAAAAACTAGGTGACACTTGATATTCAAGATTATTGCCATAACCCTCTTATTTTTGGGCTCCTGAATGAATTTACAGTTAAAGGGGGGAAAATAAAATAAAACAAGAGATTCTGAAGCTTCCATGATCCTATGATGACCCCAGATGAGTGTTGAGGAGAAAACAAAGGATAGATAGAGGGAGATCTGTTTCAGTTTGAAACTTCAACATCTCTTCATTACATTCTTAGTTTCTCTTCACCTTCTTTCTTGTTGGAAGCAACCCAATACAACATTACACTTTTCACACAGATCTGTTTCTTCTTGTCACTGTCAACAAAACCATCCCTTCTTCTGCCAGGTACCAATTTCTTCTGCTTTTCCTCCATTACTTCATTCACAATTGACACCTGATAGTGATGCCCCAACTCGTTGCTCCTTTTCCCATTATTTGTATGGTTATATGCATCGACACCCTTCTCACCGACACCACTCTTCCCCATATCCTCTCAGTTTACTAATCTTAATCTTCATTTGGGTCCTGCCCTATTCTTTTTCTCCCTTTTGATCCCTCATTTCTCTCTTAAAGTTTTGTTTTCGAAAGTTATTCTGATTTAATATTTTATAGGAGTTGATGGGGTAATCAGTTGCTGTGTGGATCAGTTTCCCTTTTTCGTTCTGAATTTAGTTGTTAATAACTTTGGGCATCTTATGGGCTTTTTAGTCTCATGGGTTATGAAAAAAATGTCATCTTTTTTATTCTAATCTTCCTTATTTTTGTAATACAATGACAGGGATGATAACTTGAAGAGAGAAACAGATATGGAGGATGATCTTCAGAGGTCTCGATCTCTGCGCCTAAGTCGTAGAGGAGACCGAAGTAATCAAAATCCTGCTAAAGGTGACGAAGGGTTGTTATAAACTGTTTCGGTTCTTTTATCTGTTGAGAAATTGTTCTCTTTTTCTTTTTGTTTCTCTATTAGGTGATATTGCAGTGAAGTAAACAGGTACTTTGGCATTGGCAAATAAACTGTGTTTGTTTGTTGGTGGTGCAGATGTTGATGTGACTTTATTTTCTTCCGGGAGGGTATCTCAAGATTACCCCACGAAGATTGTTTGGAAGAAAGGGTTTGTTCGATTGGTTCTTGTAGTCGGGATCTTGTGGATGTTATTAATTCTTCTTGCATTATTATTTCATATATGGTCATGTCAAACTTCTGTCTCCTTTTTATCAGGTTAGTAAAATTTATTACATTTGGTTACTTCTTGGGAATCTTCTCAAGTTTATCTTTTTCATTGGTGAATATGTTTGTCTCTTGCTGATAACTCTTAATTGTAATAAAACAGATTCTTCATCTATCTGATGACTATTCTTGATGTGATATTTTGGGAGTTGGGTAGAAGGGAATAAATCACATCACTTTATATTTTAACTTGATTTTGTTAGCTGCCTATGCCTGTTAATTTATTGGTTCCTTGGACTAGAAAAACAACAGGTAAAGAACGTTTCTTGCCATTCATAGTGATGACATTAAAATAAAACGGTTTGGAAATTCATTTTCAATGTATATAAGGCTAAGTTTTATGTCTCTTTCTCTCTCATATCCATTAGTTGTACTAGCAGCATAACTTTTTTTGCAGACAATGGAATTAGAAGGTTAGGAACTCTCCTATTTCTGGTTGAAGATATGAATAGTATATGTATCTAAGTACAGAAAATTGAATTTAATGTAATGTTCTCTTGTTATGTTTTGCCTATCTTTGATGGTATTTGTATTCTAAGGGGAAGTAGGGCTGCACTTGACTTGTATTTTATGTATATTTAGATAGTTGAAACTCACTTTGGAAACATAAATATCTACAATTTGGTTGGTGAATTTGGGTGCAAATTTGCCAGGAGTAGAAAGGAAGGATGATAACTTAATGGGAGGTTTGGTTAGCTTATTAAAAGGCACACTTCAACGAATGCTTGTTTAGTATAAATATTCATTGTCTTTTTTTTTTTTTAGATTTTCAACATAATGATAACATTTCTGAATACTATATCAATTTTCTACCTGACCTGCAGCTATGTGTAACAAAGATAGCAAGGTTTATACCATGTTAGACACCATGGGACTTGTATCAAAAGATTCAAACCCTCACAGTAAGATTTTAGCGGTTTTGTCTCCATCCCTTCTTTTCGGACTTCACCAAATGGTAATTGTGTGTTTGATATTGGTGCTACCTATATTCACTAGGATGTCCGATTCCTCTTTCCAATGACCCTGATAAAATAGATATCCCTACTGGAAGAACTCCCAACGAAATTGTCAAAAATTTGTCGTATATTATGAAAGATGAGATTCCAAGTAATAGAGATCAATCATCTCCTTTGTTTGGAGGCCATCCAAGTTGGAAACAGAGGGAGGAAAGTTTCAAACTAAAGTCAAATATGAAGGTAAATTAATTACCTTGATTTGATCAAGTTCATTTTAGTTGCAATTGCTTTACAATTTTGTAAGATTGTGTTGTATTTGGCTGCCATAATTAATGAGTCATGTTTTCCCATGTGCTCTGCCCACTAGGTGCATTGTGGATTTATCCGAGGTGGTGGTGCTGAAATGGAGCTTGCGGATATCAAATATGTCAAGAAATGCAAATTTGTTGTTGCATCTGGCATCTTTGATGGCTATGATTTACCACATGAACCATCAAATATAAGCTTCAGTTCAAAGAAGCTTTTTTGCTTTCTTATGGTAGTGGATGAGGTATCTCTGAAATTCATGAGGAAAAATGGTACTGTCAAAGAAGACAGTGCTGGTGGAAAATGGGTGGGAATATGGCGGATTATTCTTCTTAAGAATCCTCCCTATGATGAACCAAGAAGGAATGGGAAGGTTCCTAAAATATTAACCCACAGGTTGTTCCCTGAAGCGCAGTATAGTATTTGGATTGATGGTAAAATGGAGTTGATAGTTGATCCATTGCTAATCCTTGAGAGGTACTTATATCTCTTTAAATATTTTACGCCAAGTTTTTCTGATAGCAGTACCATTTTAAATTTGTTTTTCCTGATTAAATATTTAAACTTTTATGCTTTGTTTAGGAAGAGATCTCAGAAGGATGAAAGGGGTTTGGGGAGGAGGCATTTTATCTTTAATTTGATACATTTCATGTGGTTATCAGTTACATAAAAACCTTAATGGATGTCTTTTGTGTTCCCATTTTCCTCTTACTTGGACTTTTTACATTTTGGAATGAAGAAGTTCAGAAACAAAATATTGGTTTGGTAGGAACTGCTTGTCACGTGTTTGTAGATTTTCTTTTGGGATAACTATTTGATTGAGTCATGATATTAGCCTTTGTATGTCTCCCCTTGTGATTTAGTTTGATACTAACCTCCTGCTTCCTTTCTTCTAAAACAAACAGTCGTACTTGAAACTGATAAAGCTAAAGCATTCTAGCAGAATGGATAACTTTTCTTTATTCTTGGAGTTATCTGGGTTATGTTTATTTGCACTTGACACCTGTGTTGTATAACAGCATATCTAGTTCATTTTGAAAGCTAATTCATGGCGATATTGATGTCCAAAATATAAAACTGGGGATTACTTTGAATGAGAACAATATTTCAACCAACAGAAGACAATGGAATTATTGGCATAAATTTTCCCATTGTAACTTCATGTTAAGAGCTTACTGTTGCAATGTTGATAAACTGCCAATCACATCTGTGCATGCTTTTCTGAGGCTCGAGGTGATGCTAACCTTTTAAGATTACATTAACTGTGTAGATACCTGTGGCGAGGGAAGCATACGTTTGCCATTGCTCAACACAAGCATCACCGAAGCATATATGAGGAGGCTGATGCAAACAAGAGGCGAAAGCGATATGCTCGACCCCTTATTGATCTCCACATGAAAATCTACTATTATGAGGGAATGAAACCATGGAGTTCAAATAAAAAGACCATTAGTGGTAAGATAGGAAACATGACCTTCTGGTTTTGTTTTTTGTTTCTACTGTTTGATTTCAATCATTTTGGTAAGAGTAAACAGGATCACTATTATCCTTACACATTGTTTTGTCAACTTTATCTTAATTTTCTAAACTTGTTCTGATTTACTCCTATGCAATAACAGTGATGACAACAATAGCCTTATTTCAATAGTCGAGGTTGACTGCATGGATTACATGTCACCATTGGGTTCAAGGATGTTATTCTCACCATAAGATCCTTTTCAATAATGTCTGCCAGTGTCCTTCTTGGTCTTCTCTCCTTTTTACATGACTAAAAACCATGTGATTTACTCACCTTACTGCATTGGTGCCTCTAGTTTTCTTGTTTCTCATATCCAAATCATCTTAATAGTGTTTATGTCATCTTCTTGAAAGGTTTCACACCAAAATTTTCTTGTATACAATTATTTCATACCATCTAGTTCTTGTATGACACATTTATCTTATCATTGCTCACTTTTTTCTCTTGTCCTGTTGAAGTTCAACATTCACGCAGTTGGTTAAACAGCAACATTATAAAAAAAATCTTCTGACCTTGATAGGTACTTTGTGTGACAAATAATCTCCAATGTCTTCATTGGTGTGACATCTTCATTTTAATTTCTCCTCATTTTGTTATATTGATCCCAAATAGTTAAACTTATGGTACGATAACTTCAATTTTTACATCCAAGTCATTTTCTTCTTGTCTCACTAAAAATTGCAATGCATATATTTTATGTCTTACTCCTGTTGAAGCAAAAATCTTTGACCGTAATGTATGTCTCCAAAACCCGTGTTTAGGGTTATTTTCTTTCCTTGATTCTACAATCAAAACTATATCATCCACAAAAAGCATATATTTAGGGGATTATCTTTTAATTGTCCCGGAGAAGCATATCCAAAACTAGATTAAACAAGGAATCAAAATGAAGCTTTAATGTATACCCATCTCACATTAGTAGTGACCTCACCATACATGTCTTATATAGCCGGATATAATCTATGGAAAAACAACATTTCAAGTCAATAAAATTCATTTGAGTCTGTTTTCTTGCTTTTTATTCTCCTATCATGGTTTCTCTTAGTCTAGTGAGCCTGAGACTAATCTTGTTTGTGATATTTTAACTGTGGCTAACCTTGATGAGTTTTTACTTTCGATGAGGATCAAACAAGGTTCCACACTACTGTGACTAATCATTTCTCTTTTCTTGCTTTGATTCCTTTTCATCAACCTCGTAGAGGATAAATTACTTGGATTGTAAATCTCCAATTCTAGTCTGTTCTCTTCATCTACGATCAATCATCTTTACCCATAATTTTATAGTGTAACTCAACTTTTATTCAACTATATATAGTTTATATACTTTATTCTTTTAGATATAGCAACCAAAGTGTTCCCCCTCCACTTATCTAGCATTTTCGTAGATCTCAAACTGTTGGTAAAGAAGTTAGTGAGTCAAATGATTTTTTGTTCTCTAATATAGTTTCAAACTTCGACAAAAATACCATCAGAACCAATACTTTTATTATGTTCACCCTCCCAATGGTTTCTTTACCTTTCTAACTCGTATTTTGCTTTTGTAGGTCAAATTTTGTTTGTCATCTTTGATTTCTAATCTTTCACATTGCAAATAAGTCATCGATCATTTTTTAAAAACTTTAAAATTATTTTTCCATGCATAATACATCTTACTGGTATAAATTTCTTGATTTTCTTTCCCATTTTTGGGCAAGCGTATGTATCTTTTGTTGTTCATTCTTTTTTTCCAAGTTCTCGGTATAACTCCTCAAATGCTTTGAATTGTTACTCAACTTTCCTTGTCTCATCTAGCCTTCTGATACTTTGCCAACTTTTAGTGTTATTGACCCCATGTAAGACCTTAAGACACTCCATTTTGTTTCTTACTTTTTCTTGAATATTTTTATTCAACCACCCACATTCCTTAGCCCAGTACAAAACCTCTTGGTTCACCCAAAACAAGACTACTTTAGCAACCTTCCTAACCTTAATAAACACGTCTAAAAGAGGTTCACCTACACCTTGTGATTCCGATTTTTTCTTCTGTAGTTTCTCATAGAAGTTAATTGTTTATCACCCTTATGCTACCACCACTTGATTATTGGATTTGTAACTTTTTAGTTGTCTCTTTAAACAAACATTAAGGTTCAAGACCCTATGTTGCGTGTAGTAAGACTCTCCAGAATTACCTTGCAATCCCTGTAAACTCTTCTTACAAGAGCTCCTTGTAGAAAGAAATCAATGGGCCGATTGACAAAAGAATCCTGTCAACAAATAGCTTGTAAGGTTCAAAAATGAAACCTCAGAAAATAATTTTATCTCTAGTTCTGTGATTACTTCGCTGATCTGTATGGTATGCAAATGTTGTGGTTTATGTTGACTTGGGAATTGTTAGAAATTATGAGCTATTCATTAACATTTTCTCTCCTACCAACAGTAATGGTTGATGTGATGTAGTTAACATATGATAATGTTTCAGATGTACCAGAGGGAGCCATTATCATTCGGGAACATACTGCCATGAGTAACTTATTTAGCTGCTTGTGGTTCAATGAGGTTCACCTCTTCACACCAAGAGATCAACTTAGTTTTGGGTATACTGCGTTCAGATTGGGGGATTCATTCAAATATTTCATGTTTCCCAATTGTGAATACAATTCACTGTTTGTGTTGCACCCTCACACGAGAGAGCACTCTTCTCCCATAGAGTGGGTTAAAGACTTGAATAAACTAAAGAATAGCAAATTAAGAGAAAGTAGGGGAGGGCTAGGCTTGTTTACCCCTTATCCTGGGGATCTTGATTCTGTTGTTCTTCCAAATGTAACAAGAACATCAAAAGCAGGCTGATATTTTTGTTTATTGTTTTAACATATTCATTTGTTATGTATTTGTATAAATTAATTTCAGTTTTGGGACAAGTTAATTTCAATTGTTCTTTTTACTTTTATCTGTTTAATAGGGCCTCTAGACACTCTATAGCAATGGTATAGTTACTAATTGGGGAGGGACAATGCGGACTGGCTTATCCCGTATTAGCATGCAAAATGTGGGTCGGGTTGACTCGTCCCACTTAAATAATGTAGGCTCAGTCTATTTGCTCAGTCTGCATAAGAGATAGTTTGCATAGGACCAACCTGCATAAATTTTTTTTATTAAAAATAAAAAGAATATTAATTCTCTCGTAATATATATAGAAAATAAAAATTGGATGAGGTAATTTTGTATTTATTTTATTAAGGTGTTTCTTAATGCATTCATCAAAATTTATTTGAAAATTTAGAAGATAAAAAATACTTTGAAATAACTTTTTCGAAATAGCTATTTTAATTTTTGGAATATAGAAACTATTTTCGTTTTTAGAATTTGATTTCTGAAATTAATGGATGCATTAAGAAATTTGAGGAGGGTTGGAAAGAAATATTTTTTTATTATGCGAACTAGTCTCTCATGTCCTATCCTTGACCCTTACGGATTATGTGGATTAGACTTAAGCGGTTTAGTAGATAAAAATAATGAGTCTGACCTTCGTTTTTCATAGCAGACTGTAACTCGATCCCCTATTCCTGATTAATAGAGGGGACTTACAAGTAAAATATGAATAGGTCAAAAAAAATTTAAATCCTAAAAAAAATAAAAAAATTATTTTATAATTTTTTATTAATAATAGAAACTACTCTAGATATCAATAGTTCTTTTAATTTATAAAATGGTTAGTCAAATAGTAACTAATTATTTTAATTTCTAAAATTAATTTCTATTTAATGATTTTCTTATACTATATATATTAATTAATTAAAATTAGTTTATTCTTCATTTATCTAAAAATTATATTTAAAATTCATTCTCTCTTATTTCTCTTTAAAATTTTGAAAAATATATTATATTTGTCTAAAAACATCTCAATCTTGAAGATAATTAAGTTTAGATTAATCTAGTCGATTGGATTTTTAATTTAAGCTTTCCCCCCTAAAAATCTAGGTATTGTGGGATATTGCATGCATGATATTGGATTTGCTATTGCATGTGATTTGATTTGGCAAGTTGAATTTCAATTAGTCTAAGTCTTCAGTGATGGTTGGTTTCTGAATCAAGTGTTATTTATGAGAGAAAATTAAGGCTTTTCTAACTCTTCTCTCTCTTGGTTAAGTGGTTTGAACAACTAAGTGTTTAAGAGGCAAGGGAAATTCACTGAATTTCATAATTGTAATTGAGGTGACTTATAAGCTCTAGGTTAGATACCTATGGATGAACTAGAATGAAATTTGTTGCATTTTAATTATGTAGGTTTTGTTGGATGAAAAAGATATACCTAAACCATTAAGTTAGTCATGGAGGGTGAATATTATGATATTGGAGTTATATTGATGATATTGATTACTTTAAGTGTGATTATAATAATGAACAAATAGAGTTTATATAACCCTGTGTTATGGTTGTTTTCGAAAGAATAAACAATATAAAAAATTTGTATTTTGCTGTTGAATGAATTGGGAGTTTGAATACAATTGAATTGAGATAGAAATATTTAAAATTAAAAGAAAACTTGTATTAGTTGAATTAGCAATCCAACTAAGTTATGTTTTTCAATTATGTTGCTCAAGAGATGATAAAGTCATTGAAAGTTTGAGGGGTACTACTTAGAATTTAGAATTTGAATTGAAGCATAGCGGAAAGTGAAGTAAAGCGATTTGATTGAACCAAATATCCAATAAAAGGAGTTTAATGACAGTTGAGTTGAGATATGTCCATGAGCATATGGATAGCAGAAGTAAATATTTATATGGAAGAGAGTATGGTATGTATATATTGGCACTCATCGTTGGTAGTAGTTGTTGGTGGACCATCTTTGATCACGCCAACGTAATTGACGAGGTGGGATCCTTCCAGATGAAGAAATGTCGCTCTGGGGATTAGTCTGAGTAGCTTGTGAGGTCCGAGGCATCCTTGTTGAAGGTGTGACCTCTGCGCTGAGGTCTCTATAAAACTGATGCTCATCACGAGGTGTTCTTAAAGATGATAAATTTGTCCTCCATCTAGCAGTTCTATTAGCCTCTGCCTCCAGATCACGGGATGATAGAACTGGAAAATTGCTTCTCACCCTACTCCTACCAATTCTCTCCAGTTGATGCACTGAAGGTAAATTGGATCTCCATCTAGCTGATTGATTTGCCTGTGTATGATTTGATACCCTGTGCGTTATTCCAGACCTTCTGTCATATAATGGCACTCTGTGTCTTGAATTAGACAACAAACTAGCCATTCGGTTGACATCTTCAATAGAGATAAAGATTTCATACAAGAATGAGGAGATCAAGTCAGCAAGACCCCCCGTCAAAATGGCGCTTCTATTGTATTCACCTCCGGAACTAGCACGGATTGAGCTAAAAAGATCTTCCAAGCTCCTATCGTGTTCCATCCTTACCCAATCACACTGACGCGAGGGATCCACATCTGATGGTCGAACAGAAGGATGCTCAGACCTAGCATGCTTCCTGAGTTCCGGGTATGTCCCCTGGAATTCACACGTTTCAGAAGAACAACTCCTAGGTTTTGAATTCATATAGCTTCGAGCAGGCTCCAAAAGCATATATCCATATATTTCTCCTCGGCAAAGAGGGCACATGAGCTTTGGCTGTAACTGGCCCCCAAGATGAGACGGGTGCCCAGGCTCTGACTGAACTTCTCTGCTATGAGATACTCTGCTTGCGACAGGAATTTCTTCCAGTACTTCTGATGACAGATGAGAAGCAAAGGACTTGCAAAACTGGTCAAGGCAGTTGGAGTGGCGGTAACTGGTATTGCACATATAAGGACGGCAACCCTTCTCATGGGAAGAACATTTCAAAAGAACACCATTATGAGGGGGTTCCATGCAAATAGGACATCTAGCTTCCTCCCATTCTTTCATTTCATCAACTGATCCGGACAAATTTGTAGGTTTATGCATCTCAATGCTTTTCGAGGTGGACGGGTAAGGAAATGATCTATTGCAATCAGTAGATGGGGACTTCACTCTTCTAACTTTTGGCATTTTGGAATTCAAGACGCAGTAGCTAAACACAAGATCTGTAACATTTCAAACAACCAAAAAGTAAATGGATTACGTAAAGAAATACCAATTGTAATTGAATAATTGAAGCATAACAAGCTCTTTAAATTGAAAAGATCCACTCTTCACGTCATTAGAATTCTCTACCTCTTATCCTACCACTATTTGTTTACCAGATTGATTCTTATACCTATTCACAAATATTGAGTTGCATCAATATACATAAATAGTTGGAACTAGAAAAGGTGCAAAAATTGACACCAGCAATGACTACTGACCAATGACCATTGATCTAAAACAATAATTGGCATCGTGTATATGTTTCATTAAAATATCACTTCATAATCAAATCTATTATTTAAACACACCAAAAGAGGATGCCATGCTTGCCACCGACCACATAAAAGACAATCATAACATTTTAAAATTTCAGAATATAGAATGTTACGGCCCAAAATGTCACTTATTTCAGATGATGCTCTTCAGGAGAAAGACATAAAAACTAAGTAGAGTTTGATAGGACATAAATTAAACAAAATGTCAAATGCATAAAATTTTATAAATTTTAAAGAAGTGAGAAGGCATAGAAAACATCATCAGACATATCGCATAATTGAGTTTTCTAGTAAATCCCATGGATCAAGAAGTTATAACTGTTCATTTTTCTCATCAATATTAATCCAACTTTAGACATTAACAAGTTGTACATGCCCATAATTCCATCATAAATAGTATACAAAAACTATAAAAAGAACATATAATAAATACTTGATCCAAAAAATTACACCGGAGAACTTGTATTAGCAACAATTACATACTAATCAAAAACAGACTAAAGAACTTCATTTTTGTTAAAAAATACTTAATATCGAATAGCACTGTGTCATCTGAAGCAGAAACATAAGCACAAAAAAACATAGATCCACGATGAAAAACCTATTAGCATTCCAGCATCCCACCCATAAACTATTTTGCCGAGGAAAGAGGGATAAGTTCAAACTTTTATTACAATTTCAAAGTGCACTTAGATATTCTGAAATTCGATATGTACTAAAGTTGTATACTGCTACTGCATGTCTCCAACAAAAGCCTCAAAAACTTAATTTCACAAGGTATGCAGAACACTGGATAATATTGAAGTGAGAATCAAAGGAAGAAAACTAAATCTTCAGAACTAGTGGCTTTGCAATAGATGAATTGCTATTACAAACTATATAGAGACAGCTACAGCTTTCACTTTTCTCGTGACAAAAACCAATAAACCCAAGACAAAAGACAAAAATAGGTCATTGTTTATTACATAAAGACACAAACAACACTCAGCATTCATCTAAAACAATTATTTATATCCCTATGAAACTATTATTTGATATACTATTATAATGGCTTCATCTAGTTATTGATATATCATGGCAAAAGCCGGAAGAAAGAGAGGAAAAAGTTATAAAAAAACAACAAAAAACAAGGCTGCAGAACTAAACAAGTGCTGGAAATTCAAGAGCTTGTTTGAAGTCCTGTGTAAGTTAAGAATGGATTAGATGAAGATACGATAAGAAAACAGACCCCCTATGCCCAATTCCTTAAGGTTTTGGGTGAAGAATGGATGTCATGTTCACTCTTGTAATCTATTGGTAGGCCCAATGGTTACTTTCCAGCTACCCTGGACCCCAACAATTAACAATTTGGCTGGTTCCCTCTCTTAGATGTTTTTTCCTAGTCTCTTCTAGATTGCATATACCCAATTCAGAAGTATATTTTATTCAAAGGCATATTTTTATTCAGACTTTATAATTGGTAGAAGCTTGAGTTATAGAGGAACTGGCGTAAAGGAAGTCAAAGGCAGAAGCAGCCTATAGGCACTAGGGATTTCTAATATCTCAAGGCAAGAGGTAACAAAAAGTACACACCATACTGAAGGAGTTAACAAAAGAAAAAGAAAACAAAATAATATTGGACTATTTTGCTTGATTTTCCACAAAACTAACAAATCCAGCATTATAGCATCGAAGTAGAAACAAAAGAGTATGATGTTCAACTAACAGAGCTCTAAGATTCCTGCTGATAAGGGTCCCAAAGACCAACAACTAGTCATTGTTTTAGCATACTAATTATTTTACCCCTTTATCAAGTTAGACAACTGAAATTCAGAGGTTTTTATCACTGTAATCCGCTGAAACAATCTAGTGCTGCCTCAATGTCTTAGGCAGGTTTTTTTGGTGCCTTTAACTACAATTAAGAGAATTTAAACTCCTTTAGTTTTTATTTGATTCTATAAATTCACTTCTCAGCCAACTCAAATATGAAAGCTTGAACTTCGGATTCTGCTTTTCCCATAAAATCATTCTTTTAACTTCATACACTTCAGTCTTCTAACCGACAAAAGTTCACTCTAGACAAAGTACACAGATACAAATTGATAACTCTCTCTAGGGTCAAATTCTAAGTTGGGGACAACAGTACTCTAACATGGATGTAACTGGCATTGACCGCTTGTTATCCTAACATCCATGTTTTCCATACAATGTAATCTTTCAACGTAAGGACATTTTCCAATGTAAAGTGCCGCAGCCCTTCTAGTTCGGAGTAGTTTTAGTGTTAGGAACATGAGATTCTTTTAATTCTCGGTACCAGTTTATCATTTAGATTATTCGCTGAGAAGCCCGTGATGAAATTGGAATTATTAATTAATAAACAAAAAAAATCAAGCAATTGGATTTTATTGATTGCCTTATTTTCTTCGGGAAGTAAGAGCCATAGTTAACGAATCAGCTCTAACTCCACTGAGAACAATCACGAGAGGGATACTGAGTAACAGCTTAAAATTCTTATCCTTAACAATGCAGTGCAGCTTACGAAGAAACAGAATTAAAAATAAAATAAAGAAAATACGCTATCAAAAAATGCTTCATGATTGCATGACGTGTTGCAATTGAATTGATCATTAATCAGGCAGATATTTAAAAAAAAAAACGCACAGAACGTAACGATCAACATTTGACAGGAATTGGTGAAACATAAAGAATCGAACCAAGCGCTGACCTAATTTGTGTAGGCAGCATGAGAGATAAATAGAAGATGAAAGCTAAAACGAAGAAGAGAAATATGAATTTGTGGAAGGAGAGAGTAAAAGAGTAAGGGTTAACCTGAAAAGTGGAAAGTGGCGTGAGGAGAATGCAACGATTAGAGATGAGGGATTGGCGATGAACAGCACAATAAAAAGGGTTCGTTTCGTTCGGTTTTGAAATTGAGAGTGGAGACCAGAATTTTCCAATTCCCGATTCGATTTAAATGGAGTTAGAACGTAGATTTTCGTCGCCATAAACTTATTCACTTTCGTCTTTTCTTTTGTCCTTATCTTACTTTATCATAAACACATAATAATAATAATAATATTCTCACATAATCTAATGCTATTTTTTATCTTATAATCTTATGGAAGAAAAAAAATTTAGGTACAATTTCTCCCAGAATTAGGAAATATAAAAATTAAAAACATTAAAAAATTGTAATTGATAATTGCATTTTGGAAGAAAAAAAAGATTATTAACTTCTTTCATATTTGAATATACCTTTATGAATTTTCATTGGGTGGAAATATCTGGTGACAGAATCTATCGAACGGATTGCGTCGGTTTACTTTATTATATCAATTTTGATCTAATACAATTTCTCAACTTAATCTTTTACCCACTAAGTGGGAGATTCTGGAAATAATAATTAATAATATAATTATTATTTAGTTTATTCCATTATTTTATTAAAAATTATTTTTTAAATATTACATTTTTTAAATTTTAAATCATGTAGATATTTTAAAATATATTTTAAAAAATGTTTTAAATTACATACTTTAGTAAAAATAAAGAATTATTGTGATTAGTGATGGATTTACCCAGACCCACTCCGTATACACCTTTATATACTTTACGAAAATGTTATATTTAAAAAGAAAATTTCATTAATGTGGCACACAAATCAACAAATATAATTTTATTAATTTGACATAAAAATCATACGAATAATTAATTGGATTATTTACCTTTAGTACATACATATTCATTCTTAGCTTAATTTTGATAAATGAGTATTAAAAGAGGAATTAACAAAAAAATTATTTTAAACAATGTCATTTTGATTTTCTTACATCACAGAAGATTTTGCCATTAATGTAGTGTCAGGAATTAACCTAAGATCATATTTATAAGGAGCATTGTGGTTAATCTTATTTTCAATTTTAAAATTAGATTTGTATATTATAAGACGTTTTTGTTATTCTAATGCCTAAAGTTAAAATTTATAAAAATAATAATCTATAGTTTTTTTTAAGTTCATTATGTATCATTGAGTTATAAGTTATCCAAACAATATTATATCAACTTTATTAGTAGTTACATGATATTATTATTATTATTACAAATGTTTGATTAAATATATATATATATATATATAAAATAATGGTTGGTGAGTACAACACATCTACTTATCTTGTATGCATGTGCATTTGTTTGTGTTGTTTGTTTTATTTATATTCTTACACTGGGTTTTCTACTATTAAGTTTTTAATAGAGTGATGACAATTATCTAGTTTTAAAATACACTTTATTTTCCTGGTATTTTTTTATTAAAATAGCCTTCATTTCTCTTCAATTTTTGTATGTAGAAAATCATGTCCTCTATTTTATAATAAAGTGTCATCACCTTTCTTATTTTATTTAAAGATGACACATAACTATAATTTAATTAAAATTTACGAAAATTAAAATTTATGAAAAATAAAATTTAAAAATTTAAGTTTTGGCTATAAAAAAATTTGAAGGATTTAATTATAGAAAAATTGCATCCACCTATCCCAAATTTACTTTTTTTTATATGACATTCATACTTTTTTATAGTTTTAATATAGACGTTCCATGTAATGTGTTATTAATAAATGAACACTTTTATATTTTATTTATATATATATATATATATCAAAATTTTATTTAAATAAAATTTAATAAATGCAATCCTATATTTATAATTTTTTTTGTATTTACAGATAATAACGGACCTTATTTTATTATTTAGACTATAATTATACTTACCTTAGACACACATATTCAACTTCTTATAAGTTGTATTTAATTTTAGAAAATCCTAAAAAAATTAAAATGCCTTTAATCGATTTTCTGTTTTATTTATTTTTCTATGGATGTTTTATGTCTTCAGAAGAAGTTTGTTATTTTTTTTTATTCTCTTATCTGAAACAATATTTTTCAAATTATTACTTCTCAAACAGATTTTTTACTCAGTTCTAAAAAGCAGTCATTCAATTTATAGAATACGTGAAAATGTCCTCTCCTCCGTAAGCTTATTAAATAATGTGTATATGAAAATCTGGAACTCAGAATTAACTTCTAAATATGAAAATCCATAACTCAAAAAGTACTTCCGAATATGAATATCTATAATTTATAGTTCACCACCATAGCAACTTACTACATCACCATAGCAACTTACTACATCACCATAGCAACCCACTACACCACCAACTCTTTACTTATATTTTAAAATTAATTTAGTTTTAGAGATTTTAATCCATTAAAAGTACCAAAATCGTCACAATTTGAAAAAATAAAAAGTTAAGGATGATTGGCTTCCAGATATGTATATCCAGAATGGTACCTTCCAGATAAAGATATTCGTAGTCAAATAATACAATTTTGGATGACAATATCCATAGGCAAACATGATACTTCTGGATACCAATATTCGTTGGCAAAGCTGACACTTCTAGATGTCAATATCCATAGACAAATATGTGTCTTCTAGATATTGGCATCCATAAGCAAATATGTGACAAGGGCAAAGTTGAATTTATAAATTTAGGTTTGATGCATATAAAAAATAATGTGGTGCACGGAGAAATTGCCCTTCTCAATTTACAAGGGGTCCTCTAAATTATTGGGCTTTCCTACTACTTAAACGGGCATTTTCTTTCTGCACCCTTGTAAAAGTGACTTTCTAAGATTATCTATTCCAAAAAGATTTATGAAACACGATAAATACAATTTAGAATGAGATTTTCATAATAAAATTTTTGGAACATGCTTTTTAAAATATATATGATATCTTTTGGAATGCTTTATAAAATATATGTGATATCTTTTAAAATTAACTTTTTAGAACAAGATTTTTGAAATACATGAAATACATTTATAAATGAACTTTCTAAAATAGAATTTCTAAAACAAGATTTTTGAACATATGATAGTTTCCTGAACGAGTTATCTCTCCTCTTCTTCTTCCTCTCAAAGATGCAGTGGAGAATGAAGATGCAACAATGATGGCACAGATAAAACGATGAGAGCGACGACGGTGGCATGGTACAATGAGGGTGGGTTATTTTGTCTTTTTATTATTTCTATTGGAGTGCAGTTAGTAATAATGAAGGTGCTAAAAGAAAAAGCCCTCAAAAGACAACCTACTTTCTTTGACCACATATCATTGTAAAAAAATTGCCTCTATGGGCTTTTATAAAAACTAATTGGAAATTGCTAGTTTGAAGAAAGAGTGAATACTACCATTTTGCAATGGTTGCAAGTACTTTTCATATAATTATAGTTTTGATTATTTCAAAAGGCACAAAAGCTTCAATTGTCTAGTTTACTCTTTATTAAGAAGTTCATAGTATATGTTGTTCATGAAATTGAGATAATTGAGTTTGAGTCTCTTGGTTTTTGGTTAGATGAACTTCATATCTCTGCTACGAAAACACATTCTTTTATCTGTCTCAGAAAGACATCTTGTTTCTGTTAAGTATGATATCATACACAATATGTAAGTCACGAAAGGTTATGAAGATTGAAACATTCTCCTACGAAAGCACATTCTCCTTTTGAGACATTTTCAATTACAAAGCTGGAAAAAAGAAGATTATAGAATCATTAAGTTCTTCAGAAACCTTTTGTTTACAGAAAAACCATTTCAGATTGGAACCTTGAGCCAATTTAAATGATGTCAATCAATTTTTCTAGGAGATAGTTAACATGAGTAATAAGTTTATGCATTTAGGTTTTTCAGTTGCTATAGGAGGTTAAATGATAAGAGCTTCAGGTAAGTCTTTTATATAAGGATTGAGATATCTTAAAACACCTTATTTTTTCATTTATTTATTCATTCGTTTCTTGTTGATAAAATAAAAATTATAGATACTTGAAGTCCAAACATGCCTCCAGCAGCACAACACAACAATAATTGTGGATTAGACTTAAATTTGAGAGTGAAAAGGATAATATAAAGTTGCACCTTCAATAGATTATAAATAAAGATATAATTGAATTTGAAGCCATGAACTTGTTCCATGGTGGAATTGTAGTGGGAGGATAAATAGATCCCAACAATTTTACAATTTTGATCCTATGATGTAGTACTATACATGAGTGGGAAAAAAATGCCTGTGTGAATCAAGGGAAAGAATAACAAAAATAGAATTGTTGGTTACCTATTAACGCAAAAAAGAATAAAACAATGGAGTCTCCTATTCACTCATGAAGTATGAATAACTGGTATCACTGATGATCCTCTGAACAAAGGGGAGCATTCTGATCTTGAATTATTGTGCTCACCTCTTTGAGGCATGTGAAGTGGTTCAATAGTTGTGTCCCCACATAAACTGGCTACATTTGAAAGACTAGAGTTCAACAAAGTCGTGCTTCTATGAGTAAGGGATGATTTATAGCGGGATCCACTTCTTGGAGACAGATTAACTTGCTCCAAGGCTCGGAACTGAAGCTCACAAGGGTAGTCCCTCACACAGCCAATGCGTGGTCCGGCTCCGGTTGTCCATTTGCATGACAACTGCTTCCCCAACTGATATGATTTCATGTCCTTATGTGAGTTGATTCTTTTGAGTATGGACTCTTGTGGAATGGTTTCCACATCATTATCATCACACGAGTTTTTCTCTGCCATTGCATGCTCTAGCTCAGATGCAAATGCTTCTGCTGCTTCTTGAACAACTGAGTGAGGTTCCATTTGGAAACTCTCACAATTTTGTTCAACACCTTTTACCTCATTTTCAAGTCCTTCAAACGCATGACCTCTATTGGGTATTTCAAGTTTGCTAAGTTCTCTTCCAAGAATTTGAAAGTGCCTTGGGCTAGGTGTCATCACCGCAGAAGGCCTCTCGGTTTGAATCAAATTGGCCTTCTCTGCTGCAACTGAGCCTTCAATAATGGTCTCTTCAATCTCCAGGCCATTCATGTTCTCAGTGAAGTCCTCTTCAGAAGAGTGGCTTCTAAGATGACCACTTCTCAGAGAGCGTAATTCATCAGCCTCGTCAACTGGATCCATCTGCATATAGCAAAATGAATTTCCTTAGATATTCTCTCACATCTTGTAATTACATATCTAAACCATTAAAAGAATGTACAGCATTGGTTCTATGTTTTAATTTCCATACCTTGACATCTGAAAGGCTCACATTGTTCTCCTGAAGGAATGAAATAAATTCCTTAAAATTTTCTGCTGTCGGTCGATAATGACCACTGTGTGGCCAAACTGCCTGTTGAAAAGAAACAACAAAATGAGTTAGAGCTAAACACTTAAAACAGTTATCTATGGTGGTAGGACTGTAGCATAAGAGTCATAAATTTATACAAGCTTTCTGCCAGATTTATACCTTCAAGACACCGTGTTCAATCACTAGTCTCCCAGCAGATGATGTAGCTCCTCCAGCCAAGAAGCTGGAATGCTGAAATGAACCTTTTGATTTCTTGCCAACATACAACGTCTTAGATGTGCTAAGGACAAAAATCCACTTGGCATGTGCATCTTTTCCAGTGGTGTTAAGGAGCTCTCCTGACTGCTTGTAGAAAAACTTCCCATCCTCCACAACAACTTCATATGACAACCTTTCCATCTGGAAGAAAGAACAATGAAAATAATTAATAAAATTCTAAATAAAAGATTCTCTCAAGCACATTTATGTATCAGTGGTGTTCATATAAATGGAAGAAACCTTACCGGCCCCAGATATTTAATACACTGCTGTTGAAGTTTGGAACGAGGGCACTTCTCAAGATTTACTTCCTTTCCTTCTCCTATATCTAGCCTGCAATTTCAAACAAACTTAGTTTTAAAACTCTGGTGACTAAAGATCTATACACTAGAGTAGCTTAAGTTGTAATATTTTACAAAGAATATTACCAGTAGAAGAAGGGTTCTCTGCTCTGACACTGAAACCACTTATCATAATAGAAGTGTAGATTATGTCCATAGCGATGGCGCGGGTCAATCTATTACACATCAAAAACATTTCAGTGAGTAATAGTTGATGAAAGATTAACAAACCAATACATAAGAAGAAGTCATGTTTGACTAACCGCTTCAAGCCAGTGCTGTAAAGCAAGTTTCTGAGCCTTATCATCTTTTGATAAACCTTTTCCAACCTGCAATGACAAAGAAAAGTTTAATCCAGCTTGAGAGTTTGGACAAGAAGGTTGGAGCATGGTATATTAACCAGTAATCTAATCACCATTACACTTCTAATAAATAAAACTCCTAAAGCTGAATAATGTTAAAGTACCTTAGCAGCTCTAGTTCTGGCTCTAGACCAACGAGAAACTGCAGTCTCGTGTTTCTCAATGTCAAAGAAAGATATGGAGCTGCGCTTGAGTTCAGCAAAATCTAAGAGCTTCCACCTATTTAAAGATTCGATAAAAACATGTTAGAAACATATTAAGTTTTGTAAAAAAGGAAAGAGATCTTTAGGCCAATGAATAAGTACCAGCTTTGTTCAACAAGAATTGCACAATCTGCTAGCTTTCTTCTGGTACGAAAGCTCTTGTATACTTTCTGCAATTTAAGCGCAGCAATGTGTTTGGGGCTGCTTGGATTTTGAAGTGCTGATTGGATGGTTTCCTCTTGAGACTCCGACTTGAATGACAGATTATCCATGTCTTTGCTCTTTTTAGTCCTTGAGATAGGCATGTTTTTCTCTTTGTCAAATGACAAAGTGTTGGTGGCCACAATATCATCAATGTCTTTTCTTTTGAAGCTCACAGATGCCTCTATTGTCATCTTTCCAGAACCTAGAGATCTAAGAATGGTGGGTTCTAAATCTTCTTTTTTGAAGCTAACAGAACGTACTGGAGTTTTGATTTCATCATTGCCAAAGTTGATGGATTTTACAACCACAGAATCTAAGCCATCTTCCACATCATTGTACTCGGCAAATGGACATGAGAAGGATATCCCCATATGACAACAAAACCAATCTGCAGAAACTTGTGCAATCCGTGGTCCTGAAAATAGCAAAGTCGGTATTAAAGTACAAGAAGATGCATTTTCCATTTGTCAAACTTGATGGAATAAGTACATCAATAATATGAACAATCATAAGAAACACAACGGTTCCACACCATCAAATTCAGACCGTACTCACATCACAACCGCACAATTCCGCCAAGATTAAAACTAAAATTCTTAAGACCCATTTCAAAATGCATTATTCTATTTACTATCATGTAGGCAAGAACAAAAGCATCAACAAGCACTCAAATTTTATGCTGCTGCAAAATCATCAGAAACAAAGGAGCACGGATCCGCAAAACCCATCAACCAAACTCCCATTTTAAAAGACAAATCACAGAAAACAGTCTCATATTCATGAAAGGAGAATCTCAAACACAGTAAATAGCAAACCCGTTTCATTCCCTTAAACAGATTCCAAACCAACCAACCAACACATATCAAATATCACAGATAACCCAGTTATAGAATAGCAAGGATCTAAGAAACAAAAACTTCCACTAAAACATCAAGAATAAAAAAAAAACTTTATTTTTCTTCACAGGTAGTTAGATTGAGTACAATAGCTTTCAAAAAAAAAAAACATTCAGCACCATATGCAGTATGCTACACACATGATTCATTCCACAAAAATAATTACATATTAAAAGAGATTCTTAAAACCAAAAGGAGAATGGAGGGTAGTAGGGTACCTGAAGATTCGAAAGGCAGGAAGGAGAAAAGAAAGGAATATGTAATGGGTTGATGAGATGAGAGAATGAATATTGATGAACAGTGTTGTTGAGTTAAGGAAATGAGATGTTAGAATGAGTGAAATGGTGGTTTTTGAGAAGGTGATACAGGAAAAGTGAAGTAGGTAACTAGCTTGAACTTGTAATCAAAGGTAATGGGATCCTTCGGTATGAATCACTTCACATATATATATACATATCTTAGGAGAAGAAAGAATAAGATGCAGATGAAGATAGAGAGAGACAGTGTTTCCACTTTCCAACCACGTGGAGTCGAACAAGTATACTCAAATTCCTTTTATTTTATTTCCATTTTTTCTTTTTCAGATTTTTCTTCTTCACTTTATTTTTAGAAGGACTCTGGTCTGTGCCTTCTTCACCAGCACACCCATAACATACTTTCTCATCCTTTTTAGAAAAACGAAAACTTATACATAATACAAAATTAAAAATTAAAAATATAAAATTAAATTATTTGAAAAACTAAGGATTTGATAAAATATTTTCATTTGGAGTTTTTATCTTTATAAAATGAAATAAATCTTGGTGAACGTTTTGTTTCACTTTCACGCGTACGCGTTAAATAGCAACTTCAAATTATATGTAAAAAAAATATAAAAATAGGATTAGTCAAACTGACATAATAATATTGTCGAAAAGTTGTTTTTGCAAACCTTGGAGCTGATGACTCCATCCAATATCTGAAGCAACGTCTCTCTATTTGATACCTAAATACAAATAAAAAACTCGTGCTTAATTTTAGATTTAGCCACATCAAATACATTATAATAAAAATGTGTATTATATTAATATTTCCTACCTAATGTATATACAATTAAGGAAAACAATTTTTTGAATTTATATGGGGGGAGATAATTCTTGGTATTGAGTATATCTCTCTTCAGAAAATATATAAATTGGTAATCCTAATTATATGGGAGAGATATTTATTTATGAAATGACAGAGTAAATTTTTTACTAAATTGGTAAAGAAGCACTTTATGACCTTATATATTGTAAAAATAATAATTACATGACATTTACTTTTCATATTTGGATAGTTTTATTTTTTAAATATAATCAAGAATAAATAAAAATATAAGTGTGTATCTCTTTGTATCTTGTTATACAATTTTTTTTTCAATTTTAAAATATAATTAAGGGTAAAATAAAAATAAAAATATTTACGTTATAGATTATGTCATTAATAATATTATATAAAAAATAAACATTGATACTTTAACTATTATTATAATAATTATTTATATTATTTTTTTAAATTAAATAACGGTAATAAAGTTATGCATAATTAATTTGTATTCACTACCATCAAATTATTAATAGAAATTAATTTTAGAAATAAAAAATTAATTAATTATTATATTAATTAAATTAAATATATTTTATAGATTAACAAATTATTTATATTTAAATTAGTTTATATTATTAATAATAATTTCTAAACTAGTATTACTATTTATTGATTTAATATTTTATATTAGAAAAACTATTTATTGATAATAGAAATGATTTTAGATATTAATAATTATTTTTTTAAGAGAGTATTTATTTTAAATTAATATAATAATTAATTATTTTTTATCTTTAAAATTAATTTTTAATGTCATTATTTTTCTTGTAATAGTTTTAAAATATTTTAAGAAATATATATTAGGAGGATTTTCGTCTATACAAATGAAATATAAAATAATTTTTAATTAATATAATTTTTTGTGTATATAATTTTTGTAAAAAGAATTTTTAATCTAACAATAAATTTGAGAACAAAAATAATATAAAACTATTAATTGATTAATATTTAATAAAATTTATACCAATACAATTTTATTCTCTCATTCTCATATATAATCATAACTGTCTCAGGTTGTAATTATTAATTGAGATTAAAAAAAAATGAATTTTTTAATATACATGCAAATTTGAATAATACATTATTGATTTACATCCTACAAACAATAAATCCTCCTTTCTTAATGGCTTTTTTATGTGATTTTTGTTTCAATTGTTTCACCTCATCAAATTAAGATGGGTTCTAAAACATCATGGTTTCTGAATTTCGGTGCATAATCAAATATCTTTAACCATTTACCACTATTCAGGGTTGGAGCTTTGCATTATCATTAAGAAAATCTATTTTCCCAATATTAGCGAGAGTAAATAATAGAGAAAGAAAAAATAGTTAAACTAATTTAATATTCTCTTATCGTGCATGATCCTCATACAAATAAATTACACTTAATTCAAAAGATAATTCTTTTGTAAATTTTGGTAACAAAAATTTATCAAGACGTGTTTCTTCACTAAATAGCAATTAAATTTAAAAATAAAAAAATTAATCATTATATTAATTAAATTATATATTATTTTAAAAATTAAATAATTATATATATATTAAAATAATTTTTATTATTAACAAAAATTTATGAAATAATTTTTAAATTAATATATAAATTAACTAATAAATTTTTAACTACTAATAGTTAGATATCAATTTTAAAAATATTTTATAAATTTTTAGTAATAATAAAAATTACTTTAATAGTTTTTTTTTAATTTAGTCAAATAATAATTAATTATTTTAATTTTTAAAATTAAATTTTATTTAATAATTTAATTATAGTGACACTTGCTAAATATTATAATTTGTTAATTAATGCTTAAAAAAAATTGATGTTAATAAATACCATGTTTAAAGTACACATGAAGTTATTTTAGTTATCACAATTCATTTATGAATAAAACAGTCTTAATGATATGTTTTTTAGTATTACAATGATTATAACAAACAGTGTATCTATTTATTTCCTTGGCAGTCTTTAAGAGTTTATGCAAATTAGAAAGAAAACATTTATTTTGAATTTTGATTTGACTTGCTGAGATATTTTTGTTTTTTTCTCACATATAAGCTCCAAACAAATTGTGGATAATTTTCTAAGAAATAAGCCTCTTTGAAATGGAGGGGTCATTTTCTTGACAAAGTCTGGAAGTAAAAAAGAATCCATTAATTCCAAGTGAGAAGCAGATTGACTTTATCAAAATCAACCATTGATTAGGTCATGTGATCCATCAAAAGGGTAAAGTAGTTAAAGTGTTTGTTTATCATAAACCTTGACAATTATTCCAAAACTAAGATAATTAAGTTGAATATTCATGTACCCACTTCAAAATTCATTTGTGTAGCTCATTGCTGACGACAACACTTTCAATTTTTTTATGCTCATTCAATATTACTTCAAAAATGTCAATTTGTGTGTAAACAAAGTAATGAATCTGAATAGAGAGAAATTTCCTTGTATGTTCTTGGGGTGCGGCTTGAGATTGTATCATTGGGTAATTAATAGCAACAAAAAGTGTTTGCGCTTAGAGTCCAAATAATGTGAAGTGATCACACCAATGACCTATGTTGCCTCTTTGAATGCACAACACATGTTAAGTGTGGTATAGTAAATGAGTCCCTAATAAATGACTTCAGTGGTCTGCTAGTTCACATTTTATTTATTTTATATTTTTAAATAATTACTTTCTTCTATTGTGTTGTTCGAATAATGTAAATATATAATGACATTGGAATTTATATTAGGAATACCTACATATTAAATTTTAATTATTGATTGAAATTGAGTAAACTTATTGTAAAAGTTCCAATAATTTTATTTTTTAATTAAAATATTAATTAATTATTGCATATAAAATATCCTCATAATTAACTGTTTTATTAAAATATTATTTCTTTAAAAAATTAAATATATAAAATTAAACTTAGGTTGTGTTTGGATTGGGGAGTGAATATCTTAGGATATGGATGGGATGTGGGAGAATTTGAGAATAAAGTGTGAAGTAAATGAGTGTGATTGAATTAAAGTGTGTTACATTGGAGGTGTAATAAATGTTTATTGAAATTTAAAAGTGATGTGATGATTTCGAGAGAATTTTGTTTTTTTTTTAAATAAATGTTTTTTTCTTATATTAAATTTGTATTAATTAGATGCCTAATTTAGAAGGAATTTATAAAATATGGGGTTTATGAAATATGAGTTTTAGTGAAATGATATTTCTAAATGAAATAAAAAAAATGGACATATATCATCGATTTCTATCTTATACCTTTTTTTATTTAAAACAAATATTTTTAAATAAAGTTCTGATCTTAATAAATTTATATACTCTCAAGAAAATAATTAAATTAAAACTAATTTTAAAAATAAATAAATAAATTATTTTTAAAAAAGATGAATAGTTACAGTTTTACCTTTTGAATACTATTATTATAATAATTATTGAAATAAAAATATATTATTAAATTATAAAAAAATTATTAAAACTTATTATTATTATTATTTTAATTTTGGTTTTTGTAATTTTTTGTTGTGTACATTTTTTTATTGTGAAAATTTATTTAAACTTTAAAGAATAATTATTTAAAAGGTAAAATTGTAATAAATTATATTCTTTATATTTTCAAATTCAAATTTTTGATTTAAAATAAATAATTGTTAAATTTATTATATTTAATATTACACGGGATAAAATTTTAAAAGAACATCAAAGAAGAAAAAGGAAATCTCAATGATTTCATTTTATTTATAAAGATTTCAGTGTGTGAAATGTACGGTTATTTGAGGAGTTTTTAATCATGATGGGTTTTTTTTTTTTTTTTTCAAAATGGTGTTCTTTTAAAAAAAATTACAAATTTTGGCAAGTCGTGCTAATTTGACACGACTTCATATGCACAAATCGCCCCAATTTGACACGACTCTGCCATGTCATAATGAAGTTGTAAGGACCGAGAAAAATAGTCTTAGAGTAGAAATGGTACAATTAAAATGACACCTGAATATGTTATTATTAGAGTGAAAAAGCTATATAAATAGAAAATTAGTTATTCAGGTGTCATTTTAAACCACCATCTCTCTAGAAGTTTCCTTTTCCTTTTCTCTCCCTTCTCTTTAAGATTCTGACCTCCTCGCTCATCTGTTTGACGATCGGAGTCCACCATTAGACTCCTGGCAGCGAGATCTACAAGACTGCCCGATCAAAATCTTTCATAGAGTAAGTTCATTTTTATTCCCTTTTTCTTTCCTCTCCCTTCTCTCTAAGATTCTGATCTCCTCGCTCAGTTTGACGATCAGAGTCTGCCATTGGACTCCTGGTAGTGAACTCTACGAGATTGCCCGAACAGAATCTTAGATAGAGTAAGTTCATTTTTGGCTCATTTTCTGAGTTAGTTTTGATATGGTTAGGGTGCCTTTTAGTTTAAGTTTGCATGTGAGGTTTTTATCTTCAGAATTAGTCTCTGATCAGGGTCATAGTGATATAGTTAGATTTGTGATCAGAACTTTGTGGTGCAGGTTAGATTATCCTTAAGATTAAGATTTTGGTGGTTGGAGCTCTTAGTGAGCATCTGCTCAAGTCCAGGTA
>Ga0123342_1002841_pt1 | contig 28482 bp, 12 predicted proteins | sample Turbeawhitnodule_FD_89960 | JGI IMG/M metagenome (GOLD analysis project Ga0123342, IMG submission 89960) | Root nodule microbial communities of legume samples collected from Mexico - Turtle bean Mexico white nodule | ecosystem: Host-associated > Plants > Roots > Nodule | place: Mexico: Nepantla... | reverse complement strand
CTGAAAAAATAGAGAAGATCAACCTCGAATCCAAAGGGACTCAGAGTTGACAATCCCAGAGACATGATAGCAAATGCAGCATTCGAAACTAGGCTATATACATCTGGTTTTCCTTTCACTTTTGTATCAACAAAAAAGGAGTACACAGAAGTGATGATCAAAACCAAAAAGGCTGAATGAGCTTCCAAGGGGGAAGAGGTAGGGCGTTCCCTTGTGATGGTGAACTTAGATAGAAAGAAGATGATGATGCAAAGAGTAAAAGCAATGTAGAGTAATATTTTCCACCATTTCCACTCTCCAAATAGTTGATTGAAAGAGGAGCTGAGAGCGTAACAGAGGAGTCCAACAATAGATGAAACAAAACACACCAGTTTCCGTACCTTTGGCTGCTGCAACCATCTCTGAATTTTGAGGAGCATGAGCACCGTGTTCTTCCTGGAGCATCCAAGGTTTTGGTTATGGAAGAGACAAACTGAGTGCCGCCAATTTTGATTTAGTATTTCACATTTTGATGCAAACATGAAGCAAATGGAATGAAGGTGCTTGTTCCAAGTCTTGGTCAATCATCCGTGTCCCACATCGACAGTGCATTAGCTTCACTCATATTCTCTTTTGAAAAAACTGTTGTCTTGTCACTACAAATTTCAAGTTCCATATCAGAGTGAAAGAATTGTATCAGTATTATTGATAATTTCTTTTCAAAACACTATTTAAATTTAAGTATCTTCTTAATTTTATTAAATGGCTCAATGTAAAGAGTATGATCTATAGCATAAATATTAACCAACAACAACACGTATACGAATACGGAAGATACGTTTAAAAATAAATATTTATGTATAAAAATATATTTCAGATTTTTTTTTGAACTTTTTCATGACTAGTTCAAAAGAATTTGTTCTTTATTTTTATAATCATAATAAAAATTTATACAATAAATTTGAGTTCTTAAAAAATTATTGTATTTATATTTTTTTTAAATTGTGTTGAAACCGTGCTAAAATTTCATAAATTCAACAAATATTTTCTGAAATAAACAATTTATCAATAAGACGTCATTTAAGAGAAGTGTCTGAATCTGAGTACGATAGAGTATGATGCATAATGTAAACAGATCCCTACAACCATAATTTAACTACGATAGAGTATGATGCATAATGTAAACAGATCCCTCCAACCATAATTTAACGTCAAAATTTAACATATGAATAAAAATAGTTTATACTCCTATACCCTCTATTTTCTATATGAATTGTGTTTATAAAAAAGTTCTTAATAATTTATATATATAACACGTTTATTCTTTTTTTTCGAACGTTGTTAACACTATTAACAAAAAGAAGTTTGTGATTTTTATATTTTAAAATAGAAAAAACTTAAATCTAGGTTAATAAAACATATATAAATTTATGTATATGCTCACGTTTGTATTAAGACAATATTAATTATTATTAATATAGTATTATATAAATACATTGATATTTTTTTCTTATATAAATTATTATTACGGTGAAATGGCTTCGTTGTTCCTAAACTAGTTGTTTTGTCAATCAATAAAATAAATAACTAATGTGAAGTAACTATAAAACCCGCCTATTTTTGTCTTTTCTATTAGTTATGGGAACTTATGCATGAAAGAAAAGGAGGAAAAAGAAATAAATTGCTAACTTTTTTTGGCTTTTAAGTTATTATGTGAAAATTAAAAAACTAATCATTTCTTGTCTGAATGAAATAGTTACAAGTGTTTCTATATATATTAAAAAATAAGTACAAAATACGAATATAATTGATAAAAAAATTAATGTTTTTTTATCTTTTTAAAAAGAATAAATAAAGAAAAACAAAAATTTAGTGATTGCAATTTTTTCCTCTAATTTAAATTCATCAAAGTTTAATTTTTTAAAGTTCATTGATTCTAACTCTTTCTATTTTATTTTATGTGATGACAATGATAAATAAATTTTGGAGTGTGAACCTAGTTGCAAAGAGTATATAAAAATGGCAACGTCCCAAGTTGTTTTATTTTAAACTAAAATAGAATTTATCAAATAGTGAGCAATAATTACATATATGCATCAAAATAAGCAATTTATAGAAGCATATGTTATTTAAGTTTATCCTTCTGATTATCATATATTTCAAAACATACGCAATAAATGAGGTAACAAAAAACAAAATAAAAAAGTATAATAGAGTACCTTTAAATCACATGCATTAAATTTTAGGCAACTTAAAGTCATAACATCAATCATGGTAAATATTCTTTACCTAAAATTGTTCCCAATTACAATTTTCAATTCATTCTCGTCGTCGTGATAAAAAATATTACAAATTAATATTTAGATATAACCAAATACAAAATGAATTTGTAGATAAAGTGAATTTAAATATAAAACTGGTTGTATAAATATCAATAATACTTATACTTCAAAGAGACAGGTAAATAATAACTAACATTCACATTATTAGAATCTCAATCTTACATTTTAGTATACAACACTTTAACATTTTAAGAATAAAGATAAAATGTCATATTACAATACAATCTATATATCATTAATAACATTAAAAGTATTTTAAGCCATTAACGTATCATATAAACATGGAAATCATTTGGACAATATTATTTGATAGAAAAAAAATATTGATATAGTTTCTTCCTTGCTTAATTTATGACTTAAGAATGATAAAATTCATCGTTTATGTGATATTTTGTCTTATTTTTACTTAAAAAATAAATAAACACTTAAAGGAGATATTTAAAAATTAAATTTAAAAAAACTTTCAAAAACAAGTCAAGATAGAGTTTATATCTTCTCTAATATGCATCAATATCATTCAAAACAAAAATATCAAATAACTAGAATACTCAAAAGAACTAAATTTTTCAACCTTTAGAGTTACATGTAGTTGATTTTATAAACTAGTGTAACTTGAAATCAAACAATTACAAAGTCACACTTTAACATTTCTATTCATTCTAGATTTTAAAACTAATGAAGTATTGACTATGGAAGTTTCATTCCAAGGTTTCACCAATTGATTCAATGAAAGTTAAAAATGTTATTTCAAATTTTCAAGACAAAACAATTAATCAAACTAAAAACCTAATTCCAGTTTCTACATAAGATTTATCTAAATTCAAATCATTTGAGTAAAATCATAGTTTCATAAAGATAAAGTTTTACCCTAACCTGGATCAACATATCTCGTAAAACTTAATTATGATTTTAATATAATTTTTCTTACTAGAAAACATATTGATATTCAAGGAATTTAATTTAGAAAAGAGAGTGAGTCGATTAATCTACCCCAAAGAAAGTACTTTTTAACTGTGTTAGATATATTCTCATCTATCTCCTAACTTATAGATTAGAAAAATATTATTAAAAAATATCTAAAAAGGAATAAGATAATTTGATATTTTAGGAAGATTGTGATTTTTGAAAAATAGACAATGAAAATGTTTAATTTTCTATTTATAACATTTAAAATTAATTTTAAAAACATAATTATCAATTTTTTCCAAACACTTTTAACTCTTTCCTTAATATACTCACAAAATAAGTTCTTATGCACATTCCCATATAAGAACAGTTCATAGTTCTCTTTGCCTGCGATTTCATTTACTGTAACATAATTGTGACCAAAATGATAACTTTTTGGATACTAAAAGGTTTGACCATTTATTGTTAAATAAATAATGACCACAACACATGAAGACAAAAACTGAATATTTCTTTTATTACATAGATCGTGGACATCATATAGGATAAGGTGTACCTACTTAATCATTAGACAGCTTGGATCAACAAACTCAACTACTTAACAATGAAGAGACAACAGATAATTAAACTATTGAGCACGTGATTTTTTTTTAAACAGAAACTAAATGAATGCAGGAATTCTCAGACAATACCCTGATGTTAGTACTAATAAGTTTTTGGTACCAATAAAATAATACTCCAAAAAAAATTCAAATTGATATCTTCTAAAAATTCCCAGTTTGGCATCTTAAAGTTCAATACTTTTAATACCTAACGTTTAATAAATAAAATGATTATATCCTATCAACTACAGTGGTGTTTTTCAATTTTGAAAATCTTATTAAATTCTATAATTTATTGATACTTGAACACCTAAATTTAAAATGGTAAAACTGATATGCCTAGTAATTCTGGTATTTGGAACATCTTTCTGGTTTATACGGCAAATCTTTTAGGTAATCCTCAAAAGTAAATTGCTCTTTTAAACATCCCATAAAAATGATGCTACTAACATGCAAAACAACACATAAAAAACAAATGAAGCTCAGTGTTTGGCGTAATTTCACACGCAGCAAGTATATTTTAACAGAACCGAGTAAACCAGCAACGATTATGCAACCAAACTAAAACAAAACCAAAAAAAAAATAGCAAGTAATGTACAACAGCAAGTGTGCTTTTAATGATGTATAAGAAATGTTCTTTTTGAGGTACAAGTGTGAGAAAGAGCCTAAGGAACCCGGAAAGCGCTTCCGTTAATTTATTGTCATGACTACAGACATATTTCCGGAGAGTGGCACATCAATGAATAAATAAAGATTTTAATTTACAGCCACAGATCAAGTGCTTTCATCCACATATCCACGGGTCTCTTCCACAACTTTTGTCCACACATTTGCTATTTTCTCAGTATACCCCACCTGTTAATTCAGAAACTTAATTGGGGGCAAAGTGGCAGATGAATGCATTTAAAGATAGAACCAACAAATTACAAAGGCTATAACTGATTGCAGTTTTTAATTCTCATTCATAAGATTAGAAGAGCACAACACTTCTGAATTTAAACGCAGTTAAACCACTCAAACTATTCTTAAAAGCATAGGGAAGTAGAACACTAGAATCTTGTCTATAGCTTCTCAAGCATGCTGTCACAACTTTAACGTCTTACAGAGATGACATAAGACACATGTTTTCTCCAACCAAATTTCAACTATTTTGTCCTTAAAATTTATTTATTTTTTGTCACTTTGCTTTCTAATTCCCTATCTGGATATATATTATAATTTTCTTTTTCTTTTAGTAAATGCTATACTACAGCATTGATAAATATGAAATCAATCACACTATTTTTTCTTCGTCTCATTGAAATTTCTAGTCATAATATGATAATCCGTTCGCTCCTTTAATCATTCATCGTGCTTCCCTCTCATTGTAACCATAGCATCCCCTAAAGCTAATTCATTACTTCTTTTGATCAGAGAGCGATGTTCACATCTAAACAAACGTGTTCACAAACTTGCACCATTTATCAATTATCTAATTTGTTAGTCCGCCAACATTACATGGGACATATACGTCAACAACAAAAATACAACCATAACACCAATTTAGTTATGTAGGTAGAAACACTCAACAAAATAGGAAGTGTCTTAAATTGATGTAGAGTGCGGAAATCGTGAAAGGAAAATACAGTTTCTATATTTAAGAAAAGCCATATCATACCTGATTAACTACAAATCCTTTCAACATGTTTAAGAAGTCAACCTGCCTCTCTTTATCAATCCTTTCAAGTTCACTCCTATTGTTTTCCTGTATTGGCATCATAATCATCCATTACCCAGATACGCAGACAAAGAACTAAATAAATTCATCATGTAGAAAAGAAATTAAAAAAAAAAACATAAATGTTAAAATGAAATTAGACAATGAGAAAACCAGTACAGTCCAACATTTAAAGCAATAGTTTAAGGATTGGACTTAGATATGGTATATCCAAACAGCAATTATAAAAAAGATGCTTTCAGCAGAACCAAACTAGATAGCATAAAATATAAGCTACCAAGATGTTAGATGATGAGGAAGAAGTAAAATAAATCACAAATAACTTATTTATACTAATTATGTCATGTAGCTATTAGTACAAGCCCAAACTCACTAACAATAACATTGATAACAGAACCCATCTTGCCAAAAGATTTACACAACTAGTACTCCCTTGAATCACAAATTTTGGCGAAGTCCTGGACAAATAGCCTATTCACACGTGTCCCAAGCAAATCTTCGTCTTTTCACTGAAGTGAACTGCTCTCAACTAAAATAATCCCCAAAATCTGTTAACTATCATGCCACCACCTCCAACTGAATCTCAAAAACACATAATGGGATGTTTTACCAATGTCCAGAATCATCATCTTTGACAAACTAAATCACATAGAAACTACTTCAAAGCCTCAAACATCCTTTTAGTTCAATGCCAAACAGGCTACGCAAACATGAACAGAAACCAAATAAGCTGAATAAAGAAACAACAATAACTAACATGCCAAACAAAGGGCGAACAGCAATTCAGCAACCAAAAATAATAGAAGCAAAATTTTATTTGGAAGAATGTATGACCATGCAAACAAAACATTGAAGAGAAGAAAGGAAGGAAATAAGGGTAAAACACTTATAAGAAGTTGGAGATTCACCTATCACAACACACCAAAGTCACAAACAAACCAGAAAAGACTAGAAGAAGTATGAAAAGTCCAAAAGAATAAGCAATAGTAGATAGATGAAGACAAATCCATTGATGGTACTTCAGAGAATACTACAACCATAGGAGAAATATCATTTGGAGATACTCATATTACCTCCAGTCAAGACAAAATCCAAAAATCAGATGGAGGACATTGTTTGAAATAGAAACAAAGGAAAAACAGAGTTCACCAGAACATTCTTCAAAGAGCATAGATAGATTTACAAAAGCACCATGCACATTTACCTAAAAAAATGATTGTCATCACATGACAATAGGGCAAAGCTAAAGACACAATGACAAACTACAAAACTAATCATCGTGCCCCTCTCCTAACCCAACATAATCATTCTCCTCATTATCAAAAGATGCATATCCATATCCTTCAGCTTCCTCTCCTTCTGACATTTCAAAACTAATATTTGGCAATCCTTCTTGTAATTCTTCCTCCTCACTACTATCTTCATATTCTTCAACTACAACCCCAATTTCATTCCTAAGGTTGTATCTTCGATTAAGTATTTGATTATCTTGATCTATTCAAAATCATGTAATCTTTTAAACTCAAGCCTCTTCCATCTCATAGTATGAATCTGCAACATTGAGATAAATACTTAGGAAAACATTACAAAAAATATATGGACCCTTTTCATATTGTCACAAGCCTCTCTTATAATTGCTTGCTTCAATTTCTGCTTCCATTCCTTTGCCTCTGTAGACTCTAATTGTGTAAAGAGGTCAATGGGTCCCCTCCAAGTAACCTTCCTCCCCTTGGCACCACCAATCACATGTAATTGGCCTTCCAACTCTCTAAATCCTTCATCTTGCATCACCCTTTGGATTGCTCCACTCTCTTTTGTCTTCTTACTTTTCTCAACTGCCCATAACTCATCTCTAGCTTCTTTTGGACAGCTTAGGCAAGGGACAACATTTCCCTTCGTTCCCATTAAATGTTGCTTTCCTCTTGTAATCCCTCCTATCATTATTTTTTTGCAATTAATTACAAAAAATCTCATTTGTATCATTTTCCACGACAGACGTGGTGTTTCCATCCTAAATCTGACCTGTTACTCCTAGACAGAGTTTGAAGATGCATTGCTTTGGTGTTGGGTGCTTGACATTGCCATATAGGTAAAAAATAATTGGCAACAAGGTTTTATAAGCAAACCTAAGAACAACATACATAATTGGATCTGAAATTCTAAAACAAAAAGAATTCAGATTCTGAAGTTTAAAAAATCACAGAATGGAAACAGAGAGAGCTGTAACAAAACAGATAACCACAAAGGAAAATAACTATTGTAAAATTGAGAAAAAGTGGGGGGGAAAACCCAGATAACAGTAAAAATTAGAGCACCAAATAGAGAAGGAACATTTGTAAAAAAAAAAAAAGAGGAAAGGAGAAAATGTTAAAAACAGCACGAATAGAGAAAAAAAAATTGCAAAAGGGAGAAAAGGAGAGAAAAACCTCCAATGGAGACATGTAAAAAAACGGAGGACAGCTATGAAGAAAAAGTTTGAAAAGAAAAGATGGGAAAATAGAAATGGCAGGAAGAAGAATAACTAAAAAGATACAGAAGAAAAAATGAAAAAAAAAATTAATGTGTCATCAGAAAAGTTGTCAGAGTGCAGGTTGCTGGAGTTCAAGTCACCAGAGTATAGTTCAGTTTGCCAGCACAATTAACAAAATAGATGTGGGGAAGGAAAAGGTTTCACTAGGGTTCTCGCAAGTGTTGAAAAAAAAACAAATTGAATGTGTCACTGGAAAAGTTGCCATAGTACATGTTGACGGAGTTCAGGTCACCAGAGTAGTTTGGTTAGCCAGCACAATTAATAAAATAGATATGGAGAAGGAAAAGGTTCCACTAGGGGTTCTCTCAAGTGTTGACAGTAGTTTGAGGGTTGAGGGGATACGTTTAGGGTTATTAGGCTTTTTGGTTGTCTGAAAATGGGCAAACTACAGCCCAAAATGTCATTTGAAAAATAAAAAATTTCAGCCATGAGCGCCACAAACCACCACAGCAGACATGGTGGGCAGCGCTATTACAGTGGATGGCTGCCAAAACCACCATGCCGTAACAGGTTTTTAAAAACAATGCGAAGAATTTATTAGAACAGATATTAACTTACAAACTGAGGAGACTGTATAACCAAGTGTGACAAGCTAAATACAAGAGAAAAGAGACTCTTCTCAAGGTGGATTTATCTTTACTAATAGTTAGTTATGTCAACTGCCAATAATACTACCAGTAGAAGCCCAAAACCACAAGCAATAAAACTCATAAACTATGATCATAACATCTTGATGCTTGGGAAATGTTTCCTAGTGGATTGAATTTAATATAAGAGGAGCTCAATCTACGAATTCAAAACATGCTTAGGTCTACAAATACATCAGAGCCTCTACGCCCTAGCAATTAAGAAATATTAGTAAAGAATACCAGATGGCCAATCACAAAGATTTAAGATAAAGTGAAAAACAAATTGATGAAAAACAATATGAAAAACTCAACATTGATGGACATAGAACTGGTAGCTGAACAGAACACAAATTTGATGGATCATATATGTCTGAAGCATAGATACCATTTTGGAACACAAACTACCATCAAAGCATATAGCTATTTGAAGACAAATGATACCTTGATGCGCTCATATTCTCTAGTTGCAACATTTTTGGCATCTTCAGTCATTCTCATAGTTTCTTGTAGCTCCTCCAACTTACGAACCCTTGTTTTGTCAGCCCCAAAAATTTTAGATGAGGCTGCTTCAAGTTTGTCAACTCTTGACTGCAAAGCAGCCAACTCAGATACAAGGGTCTGCACCGTCAATAGCGCACCTGAACGCTCTGAGAATGCACTATGAACAGCCAACATTAATCCAAGGTACTCATGAAGTGTATCCTGCTATGCAGAAATTAGAAAATCATCAAAATATTTAGTGGATTGCCCTTTATTTAGGAAGAGTGATACAAATTCTTACAGAAAATGTATCATTGAAAGATTAATATAAATGTGTATTATACCAAATGCTTCACAGTCTGAGCATTTAATTCTCGAAATAATCTGCTAGCCTTGACAGCAGCTGTTGCTAAACCTTTCATGTCAGCAGCCCGTACCCTCTGAGTGTTCATGATAGCCTCTTCATTCTCAAATTTTGTTAATTTAATAAATGCCAGCCCTAATTCACCCATTGTCTCTCCCATATCTTGCTGTGCCTTGACAAGTGACTCAGCCTACATCAAAACTGGCACGTGATTGGAAAATTCATAGTAGCCAATAACCACACAGAAGGTTCAAAAAACAGTCAGTGACATCGACCTCAACCTCAACATCATAAACTCAGTGAAAGGATGTAACATGAGTTAAACAGATATATACACACACACACAGCCTAATTATCTGAAATTAAAACCAACTATGATTCACAGAAAACATAAAACCCAAATAACACCTGTTGAGATGCACCAGTAATCTGCTGCTCAAGCTCGTTAATTTTTTCCTTCTTTTCAAGAAACTCCTTATCCTCTTCGACAACCGGAGGCCTGAAACCTCCCCAATCATTGGCCACGGACTGTCTCAACTCCTTGAACAGCCTCATCAAATCCCTGCCTCCTCTCGCAGGCTGCACAACCTCATGCGGCGCAGTCACACTCTCCCCCAACAACTGCTTGGGAAGCTTCGCCGCGCCATCCAGCACCCTCGACGCCACATCGGTCGTCGACGGCAGTGGAAGCCTCCCCTGTACCTGCAGAAACACTCTGAACTCGTCGCTCTTCCTGATCATCGGATGCGCCGCCAACCGCCGCAGGTACTTCTCCAGCGCCATCCTCCGCTGCTCCACGAACTCCTGCTTCTGCATCACCTGGCTCTCCACAACGCTCTTGTCCGGCCGCGGCGGAATGAAAAACCCGCGATACGCCTCGGCCAACCGATCCGAAAGGGTGACAACGTCACGGAACCTTCGCCGGACCCCGAATTCGGCGCCGGAGGCGCCGAATTCGGGAATGTTCGTCGTGGTGGTGATCAAATAGGTCACGTAAGTGCTGCTTCCCGGAACAATCGAATTCGAGGATTCCTGCTCCTTGACGGGGTTCGAAACGGTTATATTCAAATACTCTGAGCTCGAAGACGGAGATCGAGAGAGGGAGAGGGAAAGTGACGGCGATGGAGGGTCGACGCCGTTTGTTTTGCCGTCAAATGACGTGAAAACGGCTTCGGCGTAAGAAGGAGGGTCGATGTAAGAGGAAGCATCGGGGGAGCTAGGGTTTGGAAAGTACTGCGGCGGGGAGAGGAGGGGATCGGAGTCGGCCGGGGTGGAGAGAATCGGCGGCGAGAGCGGGTGGTGGTTCGATTCCGAGAGCGTGGTTAGGGTGCTCCGGTAAGCAGAGGAGAAGGTGGATTTTCCGGCGTCGTGGTGGTCGTCGTCGTGGAGTACGAGGTTTTCCATTTTGTCTGGCGGGGCGGACAGTGGGTGGTCATCGACGGTGTGGTTCTCGGAGCCCATCATTGTGGCAGTGAGAATCGCAACGGAGCTTGCAGGAATCGGCGAAGCAAGCTCGATGAAGGAGAAGTGAAGGGGTTAGATTAGAGAGAGGTTGAATTGGGAAATGGCATTAGGGATTTGAGAGAGTGTGTGTGAGAGAGAGAGAGAGAGTGTGCTGGAATGTGAAGAAGAGCATGCAAGAAGCATAGGGAAAATGGAGTGACAGAAGTGAGATTGGGTGAGTGTACCTGAATATTGAAAAAGATGTTACGTTCCACACCGAACTCCGTAAAAATCCCACTATCAACAATTCAGTTGCTTATATTATGGTTCAAGTTTAAAACAGCTTTTGAATTAAAAAAAAAATATTGTAATTAATAATAAGGATATTATATTTGAGGGGAAAAACACTCCATCCTTGAAGTATTAGGAAGTTTGGCATTTTATTTTTCAATTATTTGTATTTTAAAACGTAATTTAGCATTATTAGTTTTATTTAATAAATATTGAAAATTTGATGTGTTTTTAAGACAAGAAGGTATCGACGTAGAGGAAGCAGTGTATGCAGTGACACGTAAGGCAACAAAATGGCAGAAAAATCCAAAAGAAAAAAGTGAGTTGTAAAGAGAAATTAATCTGATGTCACTACCAGAATTTTGTTTTCTTATAAAATTTTAATTGTATATTTGGTTATGCAGGTTTTTTTTTTTTAATTAAGCAATTGATGTGTATTTTATTACATATGTGAAGCTCTTTAATAATTAATGTAAAATATAGATTTCTACATCAGTTATAAAGTGTAGCAATTTTTAATATGTGAGAATGGATATAGTATGTAATGCTTTTTTATAAAACAAAATTGTGCTATCCTACATTATTTTTTGTAGTAACTCATGTAATATGTTACCCAATCTCTTTTATAATTCATTGTTATTAGTTATCAATTAATTTAATAATATGTTTATGGCATTATAATATTTGTTGATTATCAACTTGGACTCTCATAGATCTGTGATTCAACCCTCGTGGCTCAACAATAATTCACAATGATTATATTAAGAAATAGACCTGGTTCACAATTTATTTTACATTAATAAAAACTACATTGCTTATATAAACATTTTTATAACATTTTTTCCTTTTCTATCGTAATATTTATTTATTTCAGGAAAACTTAGATGTGAATGAATTCAACATTTATTTTATCTATCAAATGTAATGAATTATCTTATTTTGAATTTATTAAAGACCCAACAATATAATAATACTTAATTTCTTACTAAATTCAATGAATGAATTAATTAGTAAATAACATATTCTTGTCATTGTATTGGTAGGAAGTACACCTATCACATAGTGATGTTTTTTTGTTATTCATGATTGATCTGATATTTCACATAAATGAATCTAACTTTTACATTTACTAGAATTGAAAAAGTTGATTAATATATATAAAAAAAATTCATAAATTTATTATTTTAAAGTTTTAAATATGAAATGATATTGAAGTGTTTTATATGAGTTTGTTTATGATTTATTTATACCGGTCTTTATAATGCATATTCTCAAAAAATACAACAAATATTACTTCCTAAGAGCTATATAAGACCTTAATCCTTCAATTCTACAATCGCTTGCGAAAACACTGAAAAAGTCCAGTAGTATTAGTATTTTGTAATGGGCCTCCATTGGGCCAGTTCTGCTCTTTGTAACCACCACATTCTTAGGCTTAGTTTACTTATATATATACATGATGGAGGCAAGGCAAATTCTCCCTGCACCCAATCTGCCATTAAATTGACGAAAATGTCCCTCTGAAATGAGGAAAGTGACCTTAAGTTAAAAAGGGTGTGGATAAAAAAAATACTTCTTTAACCCCTTTTCTAGAATACATTTCCAAATTTTGGATTTCCATAGCACATTCTTGAATTCTGAAAATTCTTTTCAACAATATATTTTCAGATTTTGTGTTCCGAATTTTCTTTTTCAGGATGTATTTTTTGTATTTCGGATTTCTTTTTCCACAACTTTTACATTTTGACTTTTGAATTATATTTTTTGAATTCCAGATTTTCAAATTCAAAATAGAAGGTAATTTTAGACAATTTGAAAAATAATAGGATGCAAGATGAAATGGACATGGTGCAGGAAGAACTTGGCCTTGATGAATGATTTATCCACTTGACCCTTTGGAGTAAAAGCCATGAGATGTGCAGCATCCAATCTTGTGATTGGTCTTTATCTCTTGTATTCAACAAGAACATGAATATTAATGGCAAGAAGCTTATCTATTGAGCTTTTGAAGTTCAGGGGTTGACATTAGTGTTATGTTCCTGCAATTTGACAAGGAATATTGAGACTTAAGCACCAACAAAAACCAAGCTAATGCATAGCTTTACATGGTTTTGTTAACACGTGGTACTCCAAAATGGTTATGGTTACAACTTAACACATTAACAATTGATGGAATCGTTCCAAAGTCAGGTGGTAGCCTACCTAATACATGAATTTGCAAAGGAAAACGTATCAAACCTGCTTCATTTAAAATAATACCATTACACAGCTTGTGTAAAAGTGCTGCTGCAATTATATAAATTTGTGCTGCTAAAAACATGACAAAAAGTGAAACAATAGTACATGATTCTACAATTTGACTCTTGCCTTGATGTTCTGTTCAGCTTAGATAATGAATAGTGAGTGAAGATGTTAAAAGCATATTTTCTTTGGTTCAACAAATGCCACTATCATATTGCTCAAAAGGGTAATGAAAAACACTGTTTCAGCTAATAACTTTAGTTGTCAACTAAACACTGAACAACTACTCTTTGCACTACCGAACCAAACCAAAATTCAACCCGACCTTAACTGCTCGATATTTTATTTTCTTTTCTGTTATGTTTTCCTCCAACTTGAGAAGGTACTCCTATGTTTCAGTGTGGGAACATAACAGATAAACTTAGGAAGCTTTCATGTGTTTAGGAAAATGCTTGGTTGTGTGGACCATACTGAGGTTTGAATTGTTGAACAGAATATCTGATTTCACAAACCTTTTCCTTTTGGGTACGAATTTAACTGACTTTATTACTAGTGCATGAAAAGGACCGATTTACCAATTGGAATTACTGAAACATAACTGATTTTAGAGTATATTTCTTTCTTTGAAAATACGATGCTGCTAATTTTTTCACTACATAACATAATATAAATCATGTTTATCAGTAATTCCTACACAATATACTAAAACTTTTTCTTTAGAGCGTGAAATTTGGACGGATTAAAATGAAATACCCTCTTGTTTGGAAGTGATATAAAGGAAGGGAAGACAAAAATGAAGATAAAATCAAGTGTAATCTCTTCCATTACTTTTCTGAGATGAGGTATTCTGAAAATACATTATGTTACCTATAAAGGTTATACTTAAATTTTCTCTCTCTCTCAAATTACACCAGGGTAAAAGGATTTTAAAGGGCCTTTAATAAAATAGTACATTCATGATTGTGATCTCATTCTTACCTTCTCAGACAAGGAAAAAAAGTATTTGAGTTTTTACTTCTTTCTGATTACATTTCATTGTTCTCAGACAAGTTTAGTGTAGGAGCTGGGTAATGATTAGTAGTTATCTTCTTGATAAGTACTTTGTGAAGATGATTTGTTAATTCAGATGTATTCTAGTACACAATGCACCCTGCAATATATTATATGAATGTGATATATCTAAACCACAGAATCTAGCATTTGTTCCACAGTTGATTGCGCTAGTGGGTGCACCAAATCCTCTGTGGTTAGACTAACAATCCTAAATTATTTAGTATACTGTTGACTCATTAAATAAAGTCCATAACAGATATCTTTCAAAGTTACAAACAAGGTTTAATTTCCCTCTTTATCATTCTATAAATAGCTGCACCATAGACCAAATGTCACATAACTCAAGTAACTACATTTGACAAATTCTTTGGCACCAATGAAGACTACCCACCTCCCTGGCAAGCAATGTTACTCTTGGTTCTTACTTGGCCTACTCTCTATCATTGTTTCCCTTGCTTCAGCTAAAGAGAATCACTACCATGAGTTTGTTGTAAGTGTTTTTTTATTCAATGTAATGATCACACTATATTTGCTCAGTTTTCAATTATGTCATGCATCATTTCTTAATTGTACTATCTTCAATGTTTGATTGAAATAGATTCAAACTGTGCCAGTGAAGAGGCTGTGCAGAACCCACAATGTACTCACTGTAAATGGGCAGTTTCCTGGCCCAACTGTGGAAGCAAGAAATGGAGATTCTCTTGCAATCAAAGTAGTAAATGCTGGACCATATAACATCTCCATCCACTGGTAGATAGCATCATCATTTATCCTCACATAAATTTCATGCTAAGACATTTTTTACTTTACCCTTCAGTCAGGGCAATTTCTATGTTGGAAGTAAAGTAACCTCTTAATTCATTATGCTAATGATACATACATGAAAATTGAAATGCATCATGCTGACAATGTTATGTGTACTTTGCATCAGGCATGGGTTAAGGATGTTGAGAAATCCATGGGCAGATGGTCCTAGTTATGTGACTCAGTGTCCCATTCAACCAGGGGGGAGTTACACATACCGCTTTACAATCCAAAACCAAGAGGGGACACTATGGTGGCATGCTCACACTGGTTTCCTAAGAGCCACTGTCTATGGAGCTCTCATCATATATCCAAAACTGGGTTCTCCTTATCCCTTCTCCATGCCTAAGAAAGAATTTCCCCTCCTTCTTGGTACTTACCTAAAACCATCACTTATTCTTCTCAATTCAGTTCTATAATTTAGCTTTGCACCATAATAAAAAGGTTTCTTCTATTCAAAAGATGTTGAACTTTTCATTTCTCTGAATAATGCACAGGGGAATGGTTTGATAGGGATCCAATGGCTCTCTTAAGGCAGGCACAATTCACAGGAGCACCTCCAAATGTGTCTGTTGCATACACAATTAATGGTCAACCTGGAGATCTCTATAGATGTTCAAGTCAAGGTTTGGAATTATTATAGAGCCATAGCTTCCATGCAGATTTCCATTCTCTCATGATATACACATGGCTAAAATATACAACAAACATGCAATGCAGAAACTGTACGTGTACCAGTAGATGCTGGTGAGACAATTCTCTTGAGAATCATCAACTCTGCACTCAATCAAGAACTCTTCTTCGCAATTGCCAACCACAGGATGACTGTTGTTGCCACTGATGCTGCTTACACCAAGCCTTTCACCACCAATGTCCTCATGATAGGTCCTGGCCAGACAATCAATGTCCTTGTCACTGCTGATCAAACCCCGGGAAGATACTACATGGCAGCACGAGCATATCAAACAGCCATGAATGCTGCATTTGACAACACCACCACCACTGCAATCCTTGAATACAAATCTGCTAGCTGCGGCAATGGACAGGTCCCAAGACCAATACTTCCAGTTTTGCCAGCTTTCAATGACACAGCCACTGCAACTGCATACACAGCAGGGATCAGAGGCCTTTCCAAGATCAAGGTTTTCACAAAAGTTGATGTTAGCCTTTATTTCGTTGTTGGGTTGGGGCTAATCAACTGCACAAATCCCAACAGTCCAAGGTGCCAGGGACCAAATGGAACCCGCTTTGCAGCCAGCATAAACAATAATTCCTTTGTACTTCCAACCACCACATCCCTTATGCAAGCCTATTATCAAGGTATTCCTGGTATTTTCACCACAGATTTTCCACCAGTTCCTCCTCTACAATTCAATTACACCGGCAATGTACCCCGGGGGCTATGGACCCCTGTCCGAGGAACTAAGCTCTTCAAGGTGAAGTATGGTTCCACTCTGCAAATTGTTCTGCAGGACACAAGCATAGTAACAACTGAGGACCACCCTATGCATGTTCATGGATTCCACTTCTTTGTAGTTGGTTCAGGCTTTGGCAACTTCAACCCAGCAACAGATCCTGCAAGGTTTAACCTCGTAGATCCACCTGTGAGGAACACCATTGGAACACCACCAGGAGGATGGGTGGCCATTCGTTTTGTGGCTGATAATCCAGGTAACAACACCATATTTACTCCTATAAACGTTCTCAGTCTTAATAGAAATTGTCTTCATCAACATGTCAGACCAGTTGACATGTCAGACCAGTTGACATGAGTAATGACTCTTTCCATCTTATAATATTAGAACTAAACACTGATACTATTGTTGGGAAAAATAGAACAAATTTTCATTTTTTGGTATAGATATAGACACTTGCAAAGCAATAAGCAGATAGAAAGAAAATAGAGTAAAAAAGTTCTGATTTTCCCAACAAAACTTGGACACATATCTATACAAACCTTCACTATTAGGCATCAAAATTTTGAACTTGTATTATTAGACTTAGCATTGAAAACTAACCAATTATGTGGTTTTTTTCCTTACTGCAAATCAGGAATTTGGTTCTTGCATTGTCACATAGACTCACATCTGAATTGGGGTCTGGGAACGGCACTTTTGGTAGAAAATGGAGTTGGCCCATCACAGTCAGTGATTCCTCCACCACCAGATCTGCCCCAGTGTTAGATCAAGAAAACATCATTAGTCACAAATTTTATGTTCTTCAATGATTGACTTGTTGTTTCACCAGGTCTTATACACATGCAAAATAGAGAGTATTTGTTGTGTGGTGTTTCAAGGCCCAGAATTGGACCATGCTCTATTGAGCACCTATGTTTGTGTTTTTCTTAATTGGGTGCAACTGGTACCATTTTAGAAGCAAAAAGGTTTAACCTTCTCTCTCTCGTCATTAGTATTATTATATTAAGAATTACATTCTTGAAGACAAAGATTACGAAATTTTATAATATAAGTGTCTACAAATCTCAACTAATTACAACATTTATATTTTATCATTTTATAATATATAATACAAATATTAAATTCATTTCCAAAATATACACTTAAAAGTTTTCACTCATATCATAGCATAACATTTCCACATTTCACATCAAGTTTCCTTATAAAATCAGTTATAATCATACTCTCCAAATGCTTTACAATAAATAAAATCTTAAAAAAAAAAACACCCAAAAACAATTCACAAAACTAAGCTGCAGCGAAAAAACACTCTTGGATTTGTTATGTGTAATTTTAAAAAACTTGAAAACAAAAGTTACAGCCAACAGCCATACAAAAAAAATTAAAACAATTTTTTCATAAAAGAAATAAATCGTAAATCCATTTAGTCTCTATAGTTTCACTAATATACAATTTTGGTTCTGTAGAATTTAATTGTTCCATTTTTTAAAATTAGACAATTTTGGTAATAACCTTTATATGTTATAAATAATTTCATAGAGAGCAATAAAAAATATAATATTTGATAAATTAATTAGAAACACTACAGAAAAATCATCAAATAAAAATTAATTTTAGAGACAAAAAATAATTAGTTAGTATGTTAACTAAATTAAAGGTCATTTTATAGACTAAAAAGTTTCTTTTATTTTTAAATTAGTTTCTATTATTATTAAATAGTTTCTAAATTAGTATCTACTAAGATTTTAATTATCAATTATTTAGATTTTAGAAAAACATTGATAGCTAACTAGATATCAATTTAAAAATTATTTAAAAATAATAAAAACTAATTTAAAAATTATTTAAAAATAATAAAAACCAATTTAAAAACTATTCTTTTTAGTTTTTAATTTAATTAATATAGTAATTAATTATTTTTTGTCTGTAAAATTGATTTTTAATTAATGTTTTTCCTAATACTTCAAAGTCTCTTCTCAGTTCTGAAGTTTTGATATCAAGAGTCTTAATCTTAATTGTGAGAGTACTTGTAAAAATACTCTTATATTTAAGTCATTATAATTTATATGTAAATTATTATTAATATATGTTGAGTCGACATAGATATTCTAGTTTATTATGCCATTTAGTACACGTTTTTCCCCATTATTTTCTCTTAGATTACACTCTTTATGAATCTTAAACTTTAATATTCTCTTAGGCACTGTTTTTGTACACAGGATTTTATCCTAACGTTGAAATGATTATTCACTTTTTTTTTATTATATTTTTATATTCTTTTCTTTATCTTAGTTTCCAATTAAAATTAGTTCACTTTAAATAAACTTTCCAATCCAACATACATAGGTTACTCTGAAAGATTAGTCTCTCCTTTTTCTTTAATCAAATCAAGAACACACGTGAGATCCATTCAAACATTACAGATAATCGATCTTAGAAATTATATAATATATATATATAACTCTCTTTAAGACTCGCTCTTTTCTATCTTCGTGAGATGATTCTTTTTTTTATCAGATAATAAAAAATAAATAAATGGGAACCATTTCAAGGGTGGTCCAACCCTTATACATAAATAGCTAGCGTCTTATCAACCTCCAACCAAGAAACACCTTCCAACTTAAATAAGGAACAACCAGAGCTACTCAAGAAAACATTAAACAACCAGCCTCATACAATCCACTGGGTTCAAAACCCAGTTAGGTACGTAAAGGAATTACAACACTTTGTAAAAATCCAAGACCAAACATTTACCTGTACCAGTGCAAATACCTCAAACGCATCTACCACTAAACATAAACTGAAAATGATATAAGGAAAATATTTTCAAAATCATTATCATTCTTGCCATTACAATCATTTTGGTCTGCCACTCTCCACCACTCCCACTGACACCATTTTTACAAGATACGAATATCATTCCATTTCCCCCACAACCCTTTTTCACAAAATCAATTGCTATCCAAAAACAACATCATTCACACATAATTATACAACATGTCTCTTCCTTTTATATGTTTTATGCTTCATCAGTACCACTAAGCTTGAGTTCAAGGTTGTAGAATTTCTAGAATGGCATAAACTTTCCACTAACAACTGAAAACAACATTCAAGAGAAAAAATAATAAAGTTCTCAAAGATTGATTGTACAATGGAGAATCTGTTTAGGTCCATTACCAAGTAGTGCACTCAAGATATATATGTGTCATGATCAATCTGTTTATAATCTATACTAGATATGCTATAATAGCAATAATTAAGCTTGAAGATCTAATGCTAGAAACTTTGTTGCTTTGTCCCCGTACAACGGAACACCTCTTGTACCCTAAAGTTGATTCAAAGTTCTAAATCTTTAAATCAACTGCTGAATTTTGCATCCCAACCACACATAATGGTTAACCAGATAAGATCATTGAATACTGTTTAATGGGAAATGGATAAATGAGTAAAGGGTTTAGGAAAAGGAAAGGTGGAAAATGATATTAATGACTGCATAACTTTGATGGCCAAATTGCACACCATATATATATAGTCTTCTGCTATGATTCAAACTGTTAATTGACAAAAGATGATCACAAATGTTTTGGCAAGTATCAGTGTGTGTTCTTTATCTGATAATTAGTTCAAAGCTTATAGGGTTCATCATAATTTCTTTTTCTATACATGCACATGATACGAAATTAAACATTACTCCACATTTTAAGGCAACAAGGATGTGTGATGTTGATTATGGAATCAGAAATAGCAAAAGGGGAAAAAGTTTAGTAAAGAAAAAGGGGGAATGAGGGAAAGGGTAACCATTTTCATAAAAAAAAATATCACCTAAAAAAGATATAATAAATATGACCAACTTTAAAAAAGTTATAATAATCTTAGAAGTTATAATAATCTTACAAAGTAAAAGAGACATACATATTAAGAAAACTAAACTCCGATTATTTATCATGTTACAACTAACTACTTATATAGAATTTTTATACACTAATTAGAGAACGAAATTACTTTGCAACTTTAAACCCTTTTCCACAAATATTATATATATATATATATATATATATATATATATATGCTGGATAACTCTTGAAAAACACCAAAAAAGACCTCAAAAAAAGACATGTCTGCCACCCAAAATCTGCTGCAGCTTTCTAAGCTCATGAGGACGCCTATCCAACACATTAACTTTGCTTTTAATGGGAATTTAATGATGGAGAATATTGTGAAGATATGTCGATTATATTACAGCAATGGAGAAGAAAGTGGCCTCCTCATGATAGAAGCCAATAACATCCACAACAAACACGCCATTCAGAAGACAGTCCTGCAAAAGTTGAAGTCTAAGACTGTGGAAACCCTAGCTAATTATCTCATGTTATAAACTCAAATAGATAGTTTCTGGTTCAAACACTGTAATTGAAAGACTAGGGCTTTGCTTTTGGCCAGACCAGTTCACAGAAGGAGAAAGATTGGTACCCTCTTTTATCACCATATCACTCACATTGTTATTAAAGCCAACATCAATTTCTCTTAGAAAACAATACACAGGTAATTGTTAATAGGTCAAGGTTTTAGGTGCAGTAACTGGTTTCAATTTTCAAAATACCCTTCACCAACTTTATGTAGGTCTTTGTAGACAACAGAGGCTAGCAAGAAAATTACTCAATGAGTGAAATGTTCGGGTTGAAAGAATAGGGATGGGTAGATAAGTAATTTAAGAATGAAATTTTTATCAGAAAAAAAATAAATAATAAAGATATTTCAAGAATAATTACATCCAACACTAAAATCAACAGAAAAATTAAACTAAACCAACTATATATATCTATCAATAACTTGCAATTCATCACCTAAAACTTTTTATAAATTTCATGCATATGAGCAACTCAAGCACCAATAGGCACCAATGTGTGTTACATTCACAAAGTAAAAAAAAAAACTAGGTTATTTCATTATTTCTTAATTAGTTATATGGTGTGTCTGAAAATCCACTTGAAAGGAAATACTGGACTACTTTTCAACCAGATGCATGTGACTGCTAGATTGGATTCATCATTATTGAAACTTAAATCTGAACAAATTTTTAGTTTTTTAACAACTGATATAAAATACTATACTTTCTATATATAAGGTAAAATTCACTTTTTATATCACTTAATTAACAATTGATGTTGAAATTTCTCACCTGTTGATTTGGAAATTCATATAATATATTATAGTCTAAAGAGTTTCCAGTACTATAATGAAGTGAGAAATAGATATATATGGATAAATAAGAGAGATCAAGGCGTCAGTGATATATTCTTACTTGTATTTTACAATATATTATAAATATTTTAAAATACTATTTTAGCAATCTGTATTTTCTAAATGTTTTCAAATTGTAGGATGAGTACTAATTTATTTTTTCCGTAAAATAAATAAGATATATATTGACAAATATACGTATGCCAGTGCTTTAGACTGTGAATTATATAAGATAAATATTTGTTTTTATATACTTAAAATTCATAATTCATAAACATTTTAAATATATATAATATGATTAGGATATTTTAATTATTAACGACTTCTTTTAAAAAAAACTGCTGAAAAGAAAAGAGGGTGCAAAAATTGAGAATATAAACAACGATAAAAAAAAGAGCAATTGAGATAAAAAAATATTATGAATAATAATTGAGATAAGTATAATAGTGTTTAAAAAAAACAGGGAGACCAGAACCTCACCACTCTACAAAACTGTATTTAGCTTATAAACTGTAAAATAATCTTATTTTCCAGTAAAAAAACAGAAAATTTTGGTCATGGAACTATTTACATACCATGAACAAGAATTTCTGAGATGTTATCAAAATTTATTCAGCATAATCTCTTCAGTGCCTGTGGTTTTGACGGTGAGAAAATGGATCAGCAATAGCAACTTTCCAGAGACCATACTAGAACAAACGAGAACAAGCACAAAAAGAACTTAACAACAATAGTACAAACAACAGAAAAACAAAACATGTTCAACTAAATCATGCCAAAACAATTGCCAACATGCTTATAACAAGTAGTGAGCAAAACATTATATATAACTCCAAACATGTTTTAACTTGCCATGAACTTCAATTGAACAAGACTCCAAGATGAAGATGAAAGTTCTACCTCACAATCTATGAAAAGAAAAGGAGGAAGGGGAAAACACATTAATTGGTATGAAGAAGAAGCCATGAAGCTCAAGATAGATAGCGCCAAGTATATACTGCTATGAACATGTATAGCATCATCAGTATCAAGGTGCTATCCCTCCTGAGCTTTACAGATTCTCCCATACTCTCTGCAACCATCTTCCATAACCCAAGCCTGCCGAAGAAAAACATGCATATATACACATAGTTGATGCTGAAGCTGAAGCTGAAGAAAAGAAACAAATTACAGAGAGAGAGAGAGGGGCAAGAGAAGGTAACTAGACTTTGGTGGGGAAAGAGAGGGAAGGGGTTATGAGAGTATTTATAGGATAAAAAACACAGAATTCAGATGAAAACTTAATTGGGAATTATATATTTTTTTTAAAAATGAATATAGCAGTGAGTAATGATATAAGTAACAGTAGGTAACAGTGTTTTACATAGAAAAAAAGGGTTTGGAAAAAGAAAGAAAGAATGAATATTATATTAGATGTGGTAGGTTTTGTTACCTGCTGCCGACTAGTGTATTTGTGGTGAAAAGGGTAACGGAGATTAGGGACATGGCGTGGACTTGAAAGTTGAAACTGAGAGAGCCGCAACACAAAACCTTAAATTTCTCAGCAGGGGTAACTTTGCCGGCAAGTTACCTTACAATCAGGGTTGCCACACACCACACTCACATTTCCATAATATACGTCAAAACAATATTCATTTTCTATTCTTTTCAGTTTTGGTCAGTGATACACTCCAGCTATATATCACTTTTAGGGTTCTTTTGAATCTGTTGAATCATGGCTATACTAGAAAGGTAAAGAGGCATAGTCTGTACACACACATACATAGGTCTCATCGGTTTTCCAGGCTACAATCTAAGTTCAGATAATTGGATCAATGGCTATCACATGTGTGTATGGGTCATGTGCAACCACTAGATCTCTCTCTAATAAAATACTATAGTTAACAACTCTGCAGATTCGATTGTTGATATGTATATACAAACAAACTTAGATATTTTATTACTATATTGTTTAAATAGATCATTTTATTATATGAAATGGAAATTATAAAAGTTTGAGTTAAAATTGGAAAAGTATTAAAAAATGTATTTTAAATATAACTCAAAATAAAACTGATTTATAAGCTCAAAGTTTTCATATTTTTATATACTATCAAATATTATTATTATCTCTAATTGATGTGAGATCTCCAACACAAATATTTCCGGTAAGGTTGTCAACTTGTATGTAGGGATTAAACATTTATGGATGGTTTGATACAATACAAAAAAATCATAAACCAATTTTTAGAAACTAAAAATAATTAGTTGTTACAGTGACTAAATTAGAAACTAAAAATATTTTGGTTTCTAAATTGGTAGACCAAACAAATTTTTATTAGGATAAACTCTACATGAATCTGATATCATATTAAGAAATAAACTTATTATTAGTGAACTTTAAATCTAACTTAACCCAATAAAACCGGTTCATGAAGTGAGGTTTGCACCCAACTATATACAATGAAGTATTCTTATCTCTAGTTGATGTGGGATCTCCGACACAAGCGGGTGGCACGATAGGCTCAACAAACACTCGTTAGGATAGACTTTAAATGATTTTGATACCATATTACGAAGTGGATTTTAAATCTAACTCAACCTCATAAAACCGACTCATGGAGTGAGGTTTGCACTTACTTATATACAATGAAATGTCTCTAACATATATAAATTAACTTATAAAATAAGGTTGGTATCCACTTATATATTATAAAATATTTTAATCTTTAGTAGATATAAATTTTTTAATCACAAATTCAAATGAAATGAGTGTTATTTGTGATAAATGTGGTTCTTCCCTGATGAAAAGAGGAGTGACATGATATATATGATATAATATAATAGATAGAGGGGTGGGCCGGTTGAAGTTAGATGAATGGTGAGGGGAATAAAGTTTTGGGAGGGGCAGTGCTTGAAAAGTAATGATCATAAGTTAATAATCTCCATTAACAGTCACCAATATGCTTTCCATTTTTCATCTTCCAGTACTGCTCTGCAATCATAGCTTCTTGCATAAGGAATTCAATGCCACCATTATCAAATGTCTTTCATTTTACAACATTCTTCAACCAATCACCTCAAACCATACACACACACATATAAATATGTTTTCATTACAATAAAACTGACGTTACTGCTTCATATAAATAATCACCAAACGTGACAGACTGTTATTATGGCGGCAAATGCCTTTGCAATTTTTTAATATAATTATCTTTCCATCTTTATCATAAGTTTGATGTGTTTAACATATTGAGAATTGACACAAAAATTTATACACAAGTACATATTTTAGAGTAGTCGATTTCTCGGATTAATAAATGTATTGTTTGTTTTAAAATCGATGTTTCCTTACAATTTTATCGTAATTTAGATTGAAATTGTGAGTGAAATTTAGAAATATAGGAACAATGTCTTTTTTGAAGAAAGAAATGTGTTTGAAGTGTTTGTGTTTATTCAAGTCAAAGTTTGATTTTAGATTTATTTTAAGTCTCGATATAGGTCGTTTTCTTGGTGTTTGGATCCTTTGACTTGCATGTGGTTAGTTTTTTTATGCTCTAGTTGTCTTTTTGTTTTTGTTAGTTCTTTGGTTTTGTTTGTTTGGTAGGTATTTCTTAAGATGAAAAAGTATCTAAATTGTTCTTAGTCTCAACTCTTAAACAATATAAAACTATATTAACGATACCAGACCATAAAGTAAATATGAATATTATAACTTAAAATATATGTAGTATTATAGCTTTCAGATTAATAAAATAAATTCTTCTAATCAATTATGTATAATCATATATGATGCTGTAATTAATTACTATTAAAACAAACTGAGTTATTAGATTTTTTTATTTTGTATTTAATAATATATTACCCAAATTATAAGATTGTTAGATAAAAATTTAGCATTTTGGAGAGTTAGAATAAGTTTGTGTCATCATATTCTTCTTCAACCATTATTGTGTTTTGAAAAGCCAAAGGGGGCCAGCAATCTTTTCTTTATTGTGACCAACCATATTCCAAGCATTGAAAACCATTTTATATTATATGTTTTATACGTAATAATTGATTATGAGACCAATGTTTTTCTCCAATATTAATCAATTCTTGTGATAGAAAAAATAATTTATGGGATACAACATTACAAACAGCTAGCATCACGGCTTTATATACCTGCATTTCACCCCAAAAAAATGGCTTTATACACATTAATATTTTTTTTATTTTATAATTAATTTCCATCAAGAAACATGATTGATCAAAATCTTTATTTTTAACTACATTTTTTCCTGTATAAAATTCAAATTCGAGATTTTTATTAAGAACGTTAACTGTAATGAATGGATTTTTAAAAATATAATATATTATTTATTATATTAAATATATATGATTTATTATGAAACTTGTTTGGTTGTATTGTTCTAGTAAACCAAAATTCTCCTTTATTTTTCATAAATTTTCACAAACACCATGTTAACGTGAGGATGGAAGAGGATAAAATTATAAATTATTAAGTTTGATGAAAGAGAAATAATTTTAAAATATGTTTGAATCCATTATATATGTTATTTTCGTTTATTTTTATTCATATATCTTTCTCATTTCTTCTTAATTTATCTTCCATTCAGCTTATCGAGAGAGAGAAAGAGATAGATGTTGGCTCGTCAAATATTCAAAACTATATTTCAGGTCTTACTCAGAGTTTAAAAAAAAACGTAATTAACTTCAAAATGAGATTTTATTTTTACATTTTTGGTACATATAGAATGAAAAAATCTAGATTATATTCTTTACTCTCTCTTTTCAACTATCATGTGTTTTATTTTATTTTGAAATGTTCATAAAAAAATATATCCAAATATAACTTCAATTCTTTTTAGTTGTTTTTGTTCGAGAGTATATGAGTAGTTTTGTTTATAGTTGATTAGGTATTTGGTGAGATACCACTTTTGTTAGAGGTATGTTTTCGGGTTATGCATGAATCATAAATGTACCATATCAAGTCTGACACATTTCAACCACAAATAACTATATATATCATCTAGGATCGAGACTCTAACTACGTTGATTAAACTTCACTTTAACATCCTTAAAAACAAGATTAGAAAGAGGATTACAGGCAAAATCATATATGGTATTAGAAGATTAACTGTGAGAATCGTGTTAATAAGTACCCATAAAATTTAAAGGTCCAACTTATTCCTATAAATAAGTTAGCCAACATCATGTCAAAGTACACATTTATGACACTTAACGATTAAAAATCAAATATTAACTTGATCGTCGGAGTACCATTAAGAGGTACTCCTCTAACATTCTGTTTGAGAATCGAGATCCCGAACGGACAACACCAAGCAAAAACAATAGTCATTCTTGTAATAGGGTTGAAATATTAATTTATTTATTCTTTTGCTCATAAAAAAATTAAAATGTTTAGTTTAAAATATTTAAAACTATATTGAGATTATATAAAATATAAAGGTATAAAATTGTAGAATTGGAAAAAGTGTGTTATAATAGTATGGGTGAGGTGATCCACAAGAACAATGATAGGACAATGGCACAACAAATCCCATTAAATTTTCTTGAAAATAAACTTTAGAGACTCCGAAGGGACCTTCAAAGGATTGGATGAAGTGATTTTGGAAAGAAAATCAGAAAATTCTCTTTAGTGGACAAATTTAGAGGGGTCCAACTAAAACTCACATGGCGCATTAACAAACACTTCATAGGATCACAAAAGTAGGGGTAATCTAAACCCTACAACCCATAAACACAAAGTGTATCTACACCCTACAACTGTATAATAGACAAACCATTTCCTTTTTATTTTCTTAAATCTTTTTTCTCTACTTGTTATTTTCTTTAAAATTATAATTTGGAATATAAATAAATCACAATAAAAATAAATAAAATAAAATTGATTTATTCAAATTTTAATGATTTTAAAGTAATATATTTTAATATAATATTATTTTAAAATTATCTTTTTTATTATTAAATTTTATAATAATTTATGTTGGAAATCTCACATCGACTAGAGATTAGAGTCTTTCCTAGTATATAAGTGAGTGCAAACTTCACCTCATTTAGCTGATTTTATGAGGTTGAGTTAGACTTAAAATTCACTTTTTAATAATTTAATTTATATTTTAAAAATTTCTTTTTACATCAAATCAGTTTTAAAAATATATTTTATTGGTTATGTTTTAAATATATCAATATATAAAAAATATTTTATTACATCAATAAATCCACTTGAATTTTTCTTATGACTGAATTTGGTTTTAAAGGGACGAATTTGTAAGTGGCTGGATTTTAGTTTTTGCAAGTGTAGAGTAGATGTTGTAGGGACTAGCAGAGTACTAAATAATGTCCATCTTCTTTATATATATATATATATATATATATATATATATATATATATATATATATATATATATATATATTTTTTTTTTTATTTTTTTT
>Ga0123342_1002840_pt1 | contig 28489 bp, 9 predicted proteins | sample Turbeawhitnodule_FD_89960 | JGI IMG/M metagenome (GOLD analysis project Ga0123342, IMG submission 89960) | Root nodule microbial communities of legume samples collected from Mexico - Turtle bean Mexico white nodule | ecosystem: Host-associated > Plants > Roots > Nodule | place: Mexico: Nepantla... | reverse complement strand
TTAAAAAAAAAAATATATATATATATATATTTTTTTTTTTTTTTTTTTTAATAATATTTTTATCTCATATTTTTATATTTTTTTTCATGTAATGGTAAATGATGTCAGTATAAGTAAAATGTAAATTACATAATCATCTAACATCAAAACTTTTATTTAAAAGTTTTTACATAATTATTTAAAAAAAACATTTTTTTACATAATTATTCCATAAAATCCAGATCGATATCATCATAAATGAATTGGTAGATTGACCGAATTAATGGTCATATTATGAATTTGATTGGGTACAACTCATCAGTCATATCATAGGAAAACTTAATAATACGATATAGTTAACTTAAAAATAATTTACAAAATTTGTATATTAAAAAACAAATTTTACCTTTTAAACTTTTTTTTATAAAATTTTGAATTATTTATCATTTTTTAGAATAATTTAAGATAAAAATGTAAATTTAAATTGAATTTGTTAAATTTTATAGATATATAATATTTTTTTGTTATAGGATAATCCAACCATTAGGATCTTTTGATAGATAAGATAAGATATAATATATTATCCCATTACAATATATTTTATGTTACGCGAATATGATATCATGAACTAGTTATCTCATAATTTTCTATTTCGAGAATATAAATGAGTTAAATTTAAAAAGATATGATAAATACTCTCTTTTCGTATCTCCCCTCTCTACACATAAATTATGACAATACTTAAAATGATTTTTTTATTATTAAAAAATCACAATATTAATTTTACAAAACCGACATAATTTATTTAAAATTTTATAAAAAAAAGTACCTACATAAATTAAAAAAAATTGTGTTTTGCTAACATCAATTTATATGATATTGTATATCATAATGTTTATTAAAACATACTATCTTATAAAAATGATTATACAAATAAAATTTGATATAATTTAGTTTAAGTTATTTTTTTAATTTTCATAATTTGTAAAAAATATAAATTAAAATTCAATTTTAGAAAAATAGATATTAAAATATTAAATAATAAATAAAATTAAAAATTAAAATAATAAATATAAAACTAATTAACTTCCGATGATTTATTTTAATATACTTATATTTAACGATATTTTTATTTATTTATTAATTGAAATTTATAATAATTTTAATTTTAATTTAAAAATTAGTTTAACTTTAATTTACATTTTCCAAATCTTTTTTAAATTAAATTATTTTTAAAAATTAATTTTTTAAATATATTAATATAAAATTAAATTTATTCTATTACATCCATCAAGCTTTCTTTCCACTTAACATTTTTGCTTCTCTCAACCAAACAATATCAATTTTCACTTTAATTTCTTCTTCTTTTCTTACCTTTTCCACTCCCTCCTTTATCGAAACAAATGTTAAACCATGATTTCAATTGTTATTGAAAAATATCTCCCTATATATAATATAAGATGGTTGGTCTTTGAAAGAGAATGTATGTTTGAGAGAAAAAAAAAAAAAAAGATAGAGACTCTAGATAGCAATCTTGTGCTGTAAAGTTGAAAAAATAATCCATAGGAATACGTGGTGGAGGTTACATGGAGATAAGAGATTGGTCCACGTGCACCTAATTTGATTGGATTGTCCAATTAGCAACGTATAATTTGTTGTTTTAATTAATAAATAGACCACGTAGCCAAATGAAATTCATATAAACTGCTAATTATTGACCAAGTAAAATTTTGAGTCTCTACCAAAATTGCTGGCAGACAACCATTTGTTTTGTTTTGTTTTGTTTTATTTAGTGTTCACAAGACTAACAGAACAAGAATCATGATCCCAAAAACAATTCATGTGGTCCACACCACCAACGACACGCCCGTTAGCCAACTCAACTGTCAACTGCTTCTTCCAATGGAATGCAATGCAATGCAATTCTTCTGTACTTTCCAATCTCTGAATTTAACTATTTTTCATTTCTTGGGTGAAACTCTTTGCTGGTGGGAAAGTTAAACCAAAAGGGTGTTGGATTACGTTGAGTTTTCAACTAATGTTAGCAGTTCAATTGAATGGAATAATTGATTCTGGGTGGACTAGGTCAACCAACTTGATGGTTTTGTCTTGGTCACACAAGGGCTACTACTACCTCACCTGCCATATTTGCAAATGCATCAAGAACAGAAAGAAGAACAGGTCCTACCTCACATGTCATTTGGTCCAACACTTGGAATGCACACCACCACTACCATTCCAATCAAAACACAACTGCTAAGTAAGCACATCCAGATGGGAAAACTACCATTAATCAATCATAAGATAAGACCAAATTGTTTGATTCAACACATTTCTGTACCTTAATTTGTTCAGTACCATGTTAATTGCAGCTAACTTATTAAACACAAGATATGCCAATTTAGTCTCAGATTAAAGAATCAAAATTACAAACTGGACAAATTCTCCGATTGATTGAGAGGGTTTTGAAGTAACAACAAACTGAAAGCAATTGGTTCAATGAAGCAGGACTGAATCAATTTGATTCTGGACTGCTGAGTTACAGAAAGAATTTACATTACATGGCAACAAGTTCCACATAAAACCAGATACCAGATGCAAAGAAAAAACAAAAAAAAGAATCCCCAATTCACAACAGAGCTGCTGAATCTATTTCATCTCTGAGATCTGTTATGAAATTGGAATCTGTTGATAGATTCTGACGTGCTTATACATTCTAATTGGGTTTATTGAAGCTCTAGGAATGTATGTATGTAGTAGTATGTATGTCCACGGAACAAATGGGTTAGTGGGGGAAATATCAAACATGTATTATGTAATCTGAATTGTAATGAGTTAGCGACAGAGAGCAGAGAAAAAGGCAATCCAAAATTCCAACAGTACCAATTTCAGTTCTTCAGCGTTTCCAAGCGTAAACGAGCAAAGAAAACCCAACGGGAACAACCAATTCATTCTCCTCCACACTGGACCATTCCAACACAGAGGAGCTTCCACCGAAGGACCCACCAGAGGAAGAAACCGAGGAAGAAGACCAAGTCTTACCCCATTCACAAACCCCCAAATTCCACAACCCCGCCAAGTTCCTATCAGCGACCGCTTCCTCCTCCTCCTCCTCGAACTTGAACATGAAAATGGCGTGCGCGTCGGCGTTGTTCTTGTCGAAGAACCAGTTGTAAAGGTCCCACGAGATTTGCACGTGCACGCCGTCGACGACTACGCGCTCATTGCCGCGAAACTTCCACTTGAGGCGCTTAATCTGCAGCACCTTCTCCCCGTCCACGCTGAACGAGAGTTTGGAGTGGTCCCTGAAGCCGCAATCGATCTGAATCTCACGCGCCCGGCCGCCGAACGTGGCGCGCGTGGAGTAGACGCGGTCGGCGAAGACGTGCTCTTTCTTGAGGAGGAGCAGTTGCGGCGTGGTGGGGTGGTAGGCCCGGGACTTCGAATACGCGTCTCTGGCGGCGTCGCCAAGGAGGAGGCTCATGTGGTTGTTGACCACAAGGGCCACGTAGAAACCCGAAACGGGTTCCGGGTTGGACCCGAATTTGGCCTTGGCAAAGTTCCAGAAGAGAACGGTGTCGGGGGTGAATTTCTTCACGCCGTGCTTTTTCCAGAAGATGAAGGGTCGTATGTGGAGGTGGAAGGAGATGGGGTCGAAAGATTGGCGGTGGAGTTGAATGTGGAGGGAGCGACCCACTACCGAGCGTGACCACGTGAGGGACACAGGACCTGTGTCTGTGTGGTAGATTGTGAGGTTTGAGATGGTGGAGTGCGGCGGCGGCGGCGGAGGAGGAGGCGGAGGAAGATCGGTGGTGGGGGAGGGGCGGAAGCAGGAAGGAAAAGGGGAAGATGACATTGTTTGTTATTGGGATTTGTGATAGTTTTGTTGATTTTGGTTCTTTTGAGGTTTGGGAGATGGCAGAAGAGGAAAGATGATTCTTTTTATTTATGCTTTGGTTTGTTGCAGGTATGTTGATGTTGATGATAAAGTATTGGTATTAATAAAAAGAGAGTCTTAACTTATATCAACCCTACCAACAACTTCTTCTTCTTCTTCTCTACCGCCTTTGGAATTAGCAATTTGGATTGGACAACAAAATTCTATTTCCCACACTTTTCTCAAAACTAAAATACAAAATCCAAGTTCGTGCGTGTTGCACAACCCTGATGTGGGAAATTCATTCATGCATTCATCCTTCATTTTTTTAATGATAAAATTTAGAAAAATAGCAGCACTCTTCCTCCAGATGACAAACTACAAGTATACCTAAAATTATGCACCAGTATGCTTGTACCAGACTCACGATACCTGCTCTCGTGTACATTTTTTTTTTATTATATTTTGACACCCCACTACAGTTTACATATACACTAAAATATTAATATTTTTAATAAAAAAATATTTTAAAAATAAGAAAATATTTTTAATAAAATATTAGATAAAATATAAAATGTTAAAATAATTTTTAAAATTAAAAAAATTAAAATATTAATATTTAATGAGGTGTAAGGTAAAGTAATGGGTGTCAAATCATATTTTTCTTTTTTTTTTATTGCGGCTCTGCTTCCAAATTTCAACCTTTCTTTTCAAATTTTTAACCACAGTAACACTTCATCCTGTTCATAGTTCAAAGGCTGGTGGTTATAAGTTATTGTCCAAGTATTAAGTTACTTGTGTACTATTTATTTAGAAGTAATATATAGTTGTTCTTTAATTTAAAACTAATTTACTCTTTACTCCTTCCTTAAACATAAGCTTCTTAAATTTTTTATTTTTTATCGCTAATCAAAAGCATCAAACACTTAAATCAATTGAAAGGAAGCTCTTTCAAGGTATTTAATGAAAAATATTTGCAAGTTCATCTTTAACGTTTTGTTTGTTTCAACGAATGGACTCCTTACTATGATAGAAAAACAGGGTACACATGTGTTTGAATTCAAATATATATTGTGAAATGAAAGCGGTAATTATGGGGATGAATATTGTTTACAGACTCGCTCACTTGCGAAGAAAGACTACGAAAATCACGTATACATGTGCCAAAATACGAGTATTCCCTTCATTTACCTGTGTATGATAGTAAACTTTTGCAGAGTTGAAACTCATAGATTTCATGCAGAGATTCTTGAGCACATGCAGTTATTTATTGAACGTGTTACCCATGGTAGATGGATTTTGAAAATAAATAAATAAATAGGTGTGTTTTGCACATCCATTCTCACGGTTACTTGCTTAGTTTCTTATGAGTTTTGCTTATGAGTTTCTATGTGTGAGTTCTTGGTGTGAAGATCTTCTTGAAGGAGGGTGTTGGGATGTGTGATTTGGTGTTGTGGTGGTGTGCTACTCATTTTCTGGTACTTTGAGGTAAGCTTTCATGGTAGATGGTGCATGAAGGTGTTTTGAAATTTCAACCTCATTTCGTTACCCGACCCAGGTCCATAATCCATTATGGAATACAGAAACCAAACATAATTGATTTCACGTGTTATTGTATAGGATAATGATTATCATGCGCCCATAATCGATTAGATGTGTTTTTTTTTTTTCAAGATAATCAATTATGCATTTAAATATGGAAGATAATCGATTATATGGCTGGCGTAATTGATTATGTGTGGGTTTCAAGCGTAATCAATTATGCTTAGTAGATAATCGATTTTGGACACTGATTTGTGATTTGTTTGGGTCCAGTTTCCATTTTATGAAATTTATTTGGTTTGTTTGTTGTGTAGAATTTATAATAGCATGTGCTTAATCATTCACAATTTCTTACTAAGTGAGAGCAAATGATAGAGTTTGGTAGAGGATTTGCTCACAAATCAATTATGCCACTTAAAGCAATGCATTTCGACTTCTTTGAGTCAACATGTTTGAGTTTCACCTTCATTTGGAACGTCAATAACTAAAACAATGTGTATGCTTAGATATGGATGTTTCGAGGATTAATGATAGTCTCTTGTGCAAATCTTAGGATCACAAACGATGGTATATCGTGTTCCGAGGTGAAACAGACATGATTATTGTTGGCCTTCCAGATTAGATGTCCTTGGCTAAATTGAAGTACCAAATACTGAAATTGAATGTTGCAAACTCTCCTGATGATTTGAATTATGATCATGATATGACTTTGACAACCATGAGGAGGCCTGAGATGCAGGGTCATAATGTTGGGAGTGTAGGTGGTCTGACAGTGAATTACAAATTACTTCATTACACGTTTGTTCACATCTTGAGTCCACGATAAAGTAAATATTCTCAATTGTTGAATGAAGATATGTTCATATTATGGGCCATGAAAAATAATGTCGTTATTAACTGACCTCATTATAATACAACATATGACCAAATGTCGGGACAATAACATGTTTCTTCCCTATGCATGCTCATCACACGAATTATCATTGTGTGAAGTCGATTTATCGCTTGAGACAAGTATTGAGCTTAGATGGTGCCACTTTTTGGGGGGAAACAATGAAGGCGTTAAATATAAATCAGATACATGGTGTGAGACAACATGACATAAATCAATAGGAGGAAGATGATGTTGACAAATATGACACCAACTCAATCATTCTAGAAGAGAAGTTCATGTTAGTACGCCTCAGACTCCAATCCAAGATCGTTCTAAAATGATACCACAAAATTTGGAGTGGAATTCAAGAGTTGTAGGAATCAATAAGGACTATGAACCTCAACATCAACATAGTATCAATAGAGTTTATAACAAAATTGACGACCTACAATATCTACTTAATAACTTTTTATAAGTATATTGAATAATACGTTATTATTATTATTATTTTTCAGAATAATATATGTATTTTGTGTTTTTTTCATATATATATATATATATAAAATGTATTATGTTTAATATTTATTATGCATGCACTTTATCAATAAATTTCGTTTAATTTACTACATTTCCAATTTTCTACAATCATTTTTTTTCCTTTACATATTTAAAAGTTTATTTAATTTAACTAAATAATTTTTTTGACAATCATAAATATATTTTGACAATATCATATAACTTGTATTTCTTCAGCAGTTAGTTCTTTCACAGTACTAAAAATCATATTTTAATTAAAAATAATTATAATCCATAAAAAAATAAATTAAATTTATTTCAACAACTTTTAAATAAAAATATAAATTTATAACCTTACATTTTTATTAATTTAAAAAAAAAATATTTTTCAATCAATTCATCATATCACTTACAAATTTTTACAAATCTTATATATTTTCTATTTTATTTATATTAATCTAAATAGCTTAATTTTGTTCCTATTTTTTCCTCAAATTATCTCAAAATTTACTACTTTAAATCAACTCCAAAATACCAGAAGCTATTTCCGAACATAGCAGAATATTCAGTTTTACAATCGAATGAGTTTGGACATTCCTACCGAATAAAATTGGGTACTTTTACCAGTTTCAAATTGCTATGTGAAATGCTTTTCTATTGCTAATGAATAAAATTGGTTATTAAATCTAAGTAAATAGAGTCAAACTTAGTTTGTCTATAATCTTTATTTTAATTTAGTCTGTTTAATAAATGTAAAGGTAAATGATTTATTTATTTAAAGAAATAAAAACAAATAATTTTTTTATACACACACGGAATTAAAACAAAAATAATGAGCACTTGTGTGTGTTTAGTTATGTGTAGTGAGATTTATGCTTGAGATTTTTCCTACTTTGATAATATGTGTATGAAGTACATTTAACGAGTGCTAGTATTTAATGGAAGAAACTAAATACAGATGTGACTCTTTTAAAATGTGTGATATGATACTTAAATTGTGAGTTGGGGATTACAATCTTGTAATTTATTCAATTTTTTCTCTTTATTGAAGATATCATGAAAAATATCTTCAACTTATTATTATTATTATATATATATATAATATTGCGTGTTTAATATTTTAAATTAAATTAGCTTAGGAATGTGTTTATTAAATATTATGATCATACTATGTGCTAATAACATATAGCTAATGTTCCATATCGTCAATATAATATTACATCGATCAAGATTTGAGATTAAAGACAATTTATATATTTATTTTTTATCTAATCCACCAAGACATTTTTTTATCTAATCCAACAAGATGCTTTGATGTCTCCAAATTCAAGTGCAAAGCTTGAAGACCTTGTTGTTGGGTGTGTGTGGTGTCTTGTAGTTTTTAACTTGTTAATTCACTCCTTAAGATGATCAAAGTTCAATTGAATCTTTACCATTTTGAAAAGATGGGTTTTCTAAAAGGGTATGATATTTCAACTTGTTGAAATGTCGAATCAACTGGTTGTTTGACACTTAGTGATTTTTAAAATGGTTTGGAAAAGCTTAGCTTTGTTTTGGCTTTGCTGTTAAATAGAATCAACCGGTTGTTTCGATAAATCAACTGGTTGTTTTTTGTGAAAAGCTTAACAAAATTATGTTAAGTGGTTTGATCTGTTTTAAATGATTTCAATTGCATTTTGGTTTTTGATTTAATTGTTTTGACTAATTGATTGAGGTCATATAAAGGTTGTTTAACGCTCCTTAGCATTAACTAAGAAAAAGAGATTAATCAAAAACATTTTCAAGATTTCAGAAACTTTGGATCATCTCAATTGTGTGGAATAGGATTGAGTTTTGTACTTCTGAACCTGCAAAGGCACTTCGACGATCAAGTTAGTCGGATTTCAATGTGCAGGTGAGTTGAAAGTGAAAAATTAACTTTGACGTTGGGTCTCCTTTGGTATTTATATCTTTTGGATGGGTCTCAGTTGTCATGGATCTGCTCGTGGGTCTAAAAGAGGGCCCAATCATATCTTAATCATGTTTTACCACTAAACTAGCTTAAATTCGGTTAATTGTGGATTTATGGGTTGTGTTTGGATTAAGATAGTCATTCGAACTTCTCGGTCATTCGACCATGTCGATCTACTCAACAACACATTTGCCTCCATGCTTAGTGGAGCAAATGTCATGTCGACCTACTTAGCTAGTCGACAGTATATTTGCCCTCCAGGCTCAAGTGGATCGATTGCCATTCAACCATGTCAGCCTACTCGACTAGTCGACAGTACATGCACTTTAGCAAACAAAAAATGAAATTACTATTTAAAATCATACACGACGATCTATTGTAAGATCAATATACATAGTCCAAGCATGTTATTATTATTTTGTAATTTTGTAGTTGTATATAAGGTGAGACTAGATAGTACTAGAGATTAACTGTAATAATTGTTGTAGGTATCGGTTGCTCGGTCGTTCCTTGCTCCTCAATACTTCACTCCTTTAGACTTCAAGACTCTTTCTCCTTGATTCTTCAACATTCGGTCAAAAATAAACCTATAGATGGTTCTCCGATGATCAAGTACTATATTAAGAGAGTGTATAGTAAAACTGATAAACAATGTACTTTACTCCATTGTAAAGAGTTTATTTATAGCATTGAGTCATGGATCATCTGAATGATGAGTCAGATCTGTATTAAATCGGTGTTAGCTGATTTCTCGAAAGATTGACCTGTTTTATAGGGAGGTATATTTAAAGGATATTTTCAATAAATCAGTGTTACTTGATTTATCGGGACATCATCCATATTTAATAAAATGTGTTCCTCATTCGTATAGAATTTCCATAACTATCTTAAGTGTCATCTATTAGCATTGTATCTTTAATGTAATTTCAACTATTCGGTCAATCAATCACCTAAGTCAAATGACGTGGCTCACTCAAATTCGATGACTGCAATCTTTATAATCACATTGTGAATTACTATTTGCTGAATATTAAGCGACCAAAATATACTAACAAAATTACTTAAATTAACGATCAAATGGTTGCAACATATGACAGACAGATTATTAAACCGGTATCTAATAACTTGTCACTAAGATCATTTATTCGCTACTGTGGTCACTAAAATGAAAATGCCTATTTTGCATCTTTAGAATATGTTGGATCTAATTTTTTTAATTGCTGGGATTAAAATAATGTATAAATATAATAATAAGCTAATAAACTTAGTCATGTATTCAATGAGTATTTATTTAAATTTATATAATATAATATTGTCTCAAAAATACAATTTTATAAGAAAATTAAAATTTAGCAAGGATATAAAATTTATGATATTTTTAATGCATAGTAATTAAATTAAAAAAAACTGTGTATAATTTGTTTTGTATTTTTAAACTTTATTTTTATAGTTTTTTTATTTATTTTTTTGTCAATATGATATTTTTAAACAAAATAAATAACAAGAGTATTGTAGTGATCTCAATATCTATTATTTCTTACAAGTGATTTCATTATCCATATAAATTAATTTTAAAAATAAAAAATAATTAATCATTGTATTAACTAAATTAGGTATTAATTTAGAGACTAAAATAATTATTAATATCTAAAATATTTTTTATTATTAATAAATAGTTTCTAAATAAATATTTAATTAGTTATCAAAATTTTAGTTATCAAGTTTAAAATCTAACTAGTTGGTAGTTAAAATTTTACTAGCTAATTAAATATAAATTTAAAAATTAGTTATTAATAATAGAAACAAATGTAGATGCTAATAATTTTTGTAGTATATAAAATAATATATTTAATTTAGTTAATATAGTGACTAATTATTTTTTGTTTTTAAAATTAATTTTTATTTAATGATGTTCTTGTAGTAATTTATGTCTTTCGTCACAAAATCCTATGCTTTTTTTCAAATATATAATAATTAAAATCATATACCTCAAAATAAGGTAACAATTAGAATAAGAAATAAAACACGTAATAAATATAAGAAACACAAAACTTTTATTTAATAAAAGTATCTCATACACCTTAATTACTCACTAAAGACAAGAGTGATCCTACAAATAATGATAAGATTTAACGTTTTCCATCAAAAGATTTTGAATTTGAACAATTAATACTCCGATTTGTCATATCTTTATATTTCATTATATACCTTACCATTAAATTGTTTCATAATTTTGATCTTAATTGTCCAATTAGTAATTAAGTATGTTAGAGTAATTTCTTCTACACCCATAAAGTTTAGACGACTTTTCTTCCCATAGTAAATATCAAGAACATTTGTGGACCTTCCATCTTCTAATACACTAATTTATATGATTTAGAATATCTATAAATTTTGAATATCTCTCTTTATTCTATAACACAATGAACACTATATTCACACAAGGTTATATAATTTCCATGACAATCACATTTTTCACGGTTTCATCAATAATTTCATTATGTTGAAATAAAAAACATTTCACAAAAGATACACAAATAATTAAGTTAAATAAAATATTTAGAAATGTGAAATATCCCTAGTATATTACATTGATAACAAACTCAAGACCCAAAATTTTAATTCTTATCGTATAAGGAAATAAAAAATTAATATATTTTGAGTGTATAGCTTTAAGCATATTTAAAATGAGTTAACATATGTATCGTTTGTGTTAATATATGGGTTTTGGTCTAGTCCCCATATTTTTGTATTTTTTTTTTTTAATAATATTTTTTTTCATGTGATGACAGATGATTGTTGTTACTTAAGGTGTCCGCTTAGCTGAGATGTCAAGTTGCATAGTGATGTCTAACACGAAAACTTTATAAAAAAAATTAAAAATAAAAAAATAGTTAGAATAAGATGAAAATGGTAGGTTAAGAAGTGGGTTGGACGTGTAGGTAGCACTATGCACATTCATTGAAAAGGTCAATGACCCTTAAAATCTCACGGCTGCACTCACTCTCAATCTTTCTTCTTCTTTCCCACTTTTATTTTCTTCAATCAAACTATTCCTTCTTTTTAGTAACATCTTTATTTATTTCTACATTATATTCTAAGAAAGGATATGAATACGAGCTTTATAAAAGAAAATTAATATTAATTGTATTTTCTAATTTTTAGGTGTTTATTTTTTAGGATTTAATATTTTTTACTTATCTCTAACTCTTAATTTGTCTTTTTTTTTTTATTCTGGTCTTTATTTATTTTATTTTATATTATGTTTCTTTAACTAAACCTAAAATGAGTGTATTATTGGTTTATATTCAGATTTTTTACTTTGATCTAAGTAAGGAAAATAAAATAAAATAAAATATTTCTTCTCATATCTTTTGTTTTCCTTTTTCTCTTTTATTTATATGTGTTCTATTTTATAATATATTTTAAATCTTAAACTTAAAATTATAGATATAAACCTTTCAAATATATTACATTTGAAATAATAGAAAAGTTTGAAAAAACATATGGAGATTTGAATATTCGGGCAACTCTTTTTCATGTTTCTTCAACTCCCTATTCCTATGTCAACGTACATAATCTTAATAGATTAAAAGTCACTATAACAATTCATGATAATAATACATTTCAAAGTAAATAATTCTCTTATACTCAAATATTACTATTGTGTATTTAATCTTATAACCAATTTTGATAAAAACAAATTTTAAACACATACACTAAGAAAAGAACTTACGTGTGAATCTCATTTTTTTATTAAGAAGAGAACTTAGGAATATTTATGTATTGAGTGGTGATTATCTTATAGTTTACTTTTCAATTTACAAGATTTTCTGTATAGTTTTTTTTTTCACGTTTAATGGATATAGGTGTAGTTTTTGGACAATGTATACTATTTTTGAAATAAGAGACGTTGCCTAGTTCTAACATGTTCTATATTTGTTCATAAATTTTTATTTTTATTTTTCTAAATTTATCGTTATAAAAGTAAGGTTTGTACTTATATATTAATGTTTTTATCTCTAGTCGATGTGAGATATCTAATGCAATCTTTTTGTGTGAGACTATATATTATGGGTAGTCTGATAGGTCCAACGACTCTAAATAGTTTTGATATTATATTAAAAATTGAACTTTAAATTTAATTCAACTTTATAAAACTGATTTATAAGATAAAGTTTACCCCTACACTTATATATCATGAAATGTCACTATCCCTAATCGAACTTGAATTTTCACAAAAAATCAATCATATTTAAGTTTAATAAAATCAAAAGGACACAGGTGAAACCTTTCTTTCCCCAAATATTGAAGGCAGATGGTGAATTTCACATTTAGATTCGTAGGTTAGACCATGGCTTTGGAAAAGGATGACAAACTCCTAGATTTTTAAATTAATTATAATAACAAATTTGCAATTTATTTAAATTTAAAATTGAAAACAATATTAATGTGTGTGATTTAAGTGGAGGAATATATGTAATTTATCTAAAAAAACTTATTAGAAATAGAGATTTCATTAAAAATGATGTATACATTTATAAATATATAATTAACTGCAAATGAAATTAATACATACTTTACATTATAATATGATGGTCAATTCACATCAAATACACTCTTATTTATAGAAATTAAACATGTTTTATAAGGTTTACAAAACCTCACACAGGATTTGTTTATTCGATTAGAGTAAAGGGTGGTAATATTATGACACCCTGCTTCACTTTCCACTTACTACAAAATATTAATATTTGTAATTAAATTTTTTTAAAATAAAATTTTAATAAAAATATAATCAAAATATAAAATGTTAAAATAATTAAAAAAATTATAAAAAAAATATTTTTTAAGAATAAATAAAAGAAGCTGCAACCTATAAACAATTTTTTTAGTTAAATTATACAATAGCATTATGATGTTAATAAAAAAATATTTTGTTTCAAAAAAAGTCGTAATCAATTGGAAGATATTATCGCAGTTAATGCTTATCTTGTGCAACAGGATAGATCCAGAACTTATCCGTTTGCTAGCCAATTTTTCTGTCCAAACAAAGTGTATGAATGTTTAAGGTATTTTGAATAATAAAAAAACTATAATTAAAATGGTAAAATATTGATTAGAATATGGTAATGTAATATAAAATTAAAGATCTTGGTCTGAATAAAAATGATGTATCATAAAAATAAAATATTATAAAATAAGGCACACATAGAGACAAAACATTCTTGATTATAAGGGTGTGTTGGGAACAACGTTAGGTTAACCTCAATTCGGCTCCCTTCATGCTAGACCAAATTAAATATGGTTGGTTATCCATCCTTGTTTATGAGACTTTCAGAGTTCAGATCTTCTTTCAATTTTTCCTTCTTAATTCCCTCTTCCAATACCTCTCTCTGTATGGAGAGTTTAGCAGTTCTAAACTTTCATTTTTAACATCACCTACATTTACTTCAACTATTTAATTGCCCATTTTTTAATAAAAATATTTTTATGTTATTTGTTTTAATTTTAAGATAACGACATTTTTTGAATTATATTCTAAATTCAATTAATATAGGGATATAAAATATAATAATTAAAAGACAAAAAAATATAATAACATATAATGGACTGATTGTTTTAAAATGATAGATAACTTGATGTGGTATGTGTTGGAAACGTTGTGTTGGATATTTCATATTAAAATATTTTATAATATATAAATAGGTACAAATTTTACTTTATGAGTGAGTTAAATTAGTCTTAAAATTCACTTTATTTAATGATTTCAGATTCATTTAAAATTTATCCTAGCGAAAATTTGTTGTACTAATCAGGTCACTGTTAACCACACATTATATAGTCTCACACACAAGTTAACGCGTGTCTTGATGTGAGAGGATGTGTTGAAGATCTCACATTGACGATGGATAAAAACATTTAAGAGTATATAAATGGATACAAACTTCAAGAATCGGTTATGTAAAATTTAGTTAAACTTAAAGTGTACTTCTTGTATTAAATGAGGCTTTAAAAACGAACAATATTTCCAGAGACATGAGTAATCACTGTTTGTAAGGACTTATCCGCAGTGTATTGAACAAGTCCCCCAAGATACAACAGGAACTTCCCGGTAATGTCCTAGGATCAAAACTAGCAAGTTACTCTTAAAAGAGTAAATACCCAATAAACCCAAAAAATTAATTATAAAGTAATAGAAAATAAAATGGATTACGAGAGATGCAAAGGAAGAGAAGAAGATGAACAATGCACGCGTAGTGCCAAAATGAAGAAGAGAAGAAGTGTGAGTGAGAGATACGTTTTCTGAAACAAAGGGATGCGATATTTATAGATGGAGAACCCACAACTACCGCAGTGTCAAACCCTAGTTGAGGGGTCATGGCCGTCGGAGATGGAGGAAGACTCGCATGAAGGAAGGAGCCAATCACCCACAACTCTTGCAACATTTTCAAGATTCCGCAAGACCAACAATGCGGAGATGTGAACGATCAGAGTCGTGTAACCACGATTCTAGGTGGAGGGGCCAACATCGTGCGACACTCTTGGAATAGATCCAGTCTCCACTGAACTTCCATGATCTCCTCCAATGACACTGAAAAACGTTAAAATTTTTTTTCCACACACTCTTTTTATTTTACAAAATCACACTCTATTTTTTCATTTATTATTTTGCAATACGAGACTCTCTTTTACAACACTTCTTACTTGTGCACAAAGATGGAAGATGTGATTTATCATTATTTATAAATGCTGAAAGATTGTAAAAAAAAATCAAATCAAATATAGAAATGATTTTTAAAAAAAAAATCTAAAGCACCCAATTACCTCTCATATAATTTATTTTTTACTGGAAAAAACATGGTTCTTATTCTTGAAAATTTGTCATGTGACTCGTTATATATATATAACAACCACTTTTAACTTGAAATATTAAAAAAGAATAAAAAAATAGTTAAGATAATTTGTTAATGTACTAAAAATTATTTATGAAATAAAATATAACTTAAAATTACTCGTACAGTATAGAAGATATATAATTTGTATCATGCGTGTTTGGGTTTTTATTTTGAATAATATTAGTTTTTCAAAAATGATTTTGCTAAAAGTATCAAAATAAAGTGATTTAGATTTATCTAAAAACTGATTTTCATGAAATGAATTTTGTTTGAGGAGAGTGTACCTACTTCAAAAATCGACAAAATCTTCCTTCTGTATATCTATCTTATCTAAACTCGTGATTAATGATGCCCCTAAATCACGATTAAAATACTCGAGCACAAAAGTTAATTCTCAAATCCACGTTTAAACACAAAGCCTTCGTTTTTTGCATGTTATTTAAACTTCAATTCTCTTAACTATATTTATTATTATTATTATTATTATTATTATTATTATAAATTATTATTATTATTATTATTATTATTATTATTATATTATTGTTATTATATTATTATTATTATTATTATCATTATTAAAATTTAGTGGTTGCAACAAAACAAAAGGTAGGGGTTGGAGCATAACTTTTGGATGAGGTGAAGTAAGAATTAAATTTAATAAATAATGGAAAAAAAAAAACGTATGAAGGAAGACCAATGGTCAAAGTAAACGCATGTGTGATTTTGATAAAATAAAGTTTTAGTGATGATATCTGGATACTACAAACAATTTAATACATTAGTATTTTAATTATATATATATATATATATATATTAATTTAATTTAAAATAATAATATATGTTATTATAATGGTTGTGAAATGAATATTTTTACTCTTTAGGGTCAAAGTATTTATTTTTAAAAGGAATTATATGGAGGAGAGTATTTTGTTTGACCTGATTAATTGACCACACGCGTGTGAATTGTCGAACGGGTTCTACACGCTGCTTAATTCACGTGTAAAAAGATTAAATAATTGCATACCTCGTGCATGCATACTGATGGAGGGATTCAGAAGACCAAGGACCTTCTCAAGTTTTTCTTATTGATTTTTGGTTTAATTAAGAAAACTGAGATTCAAACATCAATTTCATTGCGTTATAAAATTGGTTCCACTAATTTAAATTAATCATTTAATCCATGACGTTTCTTATTGCAATTAAAATACAATTTTGTACAGCAATACAAATTAAAAATTCTTCAATGTATATAAAGATTTTAAAGAATAGAACGAATTAAACAAAAAGTCTTACAATTACAATTAAACACCTCAAGTCCATCCAACACAAATAAAAAGACTTTAAGGTTCAAAGTCACTTAATAAAAAAACATACAACCTAGATGATTAAGACACCAAAATAAGAAAAGTAAACAGAGACAGATTTAGATGTAATTCAAGATCATACCTTTAGTTGGATCAAGATGAACATTTCCAAATGATCAATCACACCGCTATTAAAAATGTGTTTGTTTCTATATTTTCATATTTCACCTACAACTATAGTCTAAACACTTCCTCAAACTACGCTCATATTAACATAAATATTTAAAAATTTAAAATATAAAAAGTGAGAAGCTGGATATAATTTAGTTTTAATAACATACATATCTATAATATTTAGTGATAAAGGTATTATTAAAACTATTTTTTTTTAATAACTAGAAGAAAAGAAAAAAAAACAAGTAGGAAACAAAAATGCATCCTAAAAAAATATTAAGTGACACTAAGTAACAAATGAACATAAATATAAGGAAGTCACAAATTCATGCTTAATCGACATGCTTGTAGTATTAAAAAAAAGACAATTTGAAGTATAGTTAAAGCCTCTAGCCTTTTAGTTGATTACACATATTTGTATTAAGCACTAGTCTTGATATATTAAATCTATCTTGGTCAATCAAAAGAACTCACAAATAAACTAAACTTATTGTTGAAATCAAAATTTACTCTTATTAAAAGGGGAATTGTAATCAAACTCTGAAAAACTACCCACAATAATAAAAGACAGAGCATATATATGTTAAATTTTAGTAAAAAAATATAAATATAAATATATATAAGGTCAAAACTCACCTACAATGTGGTGGAAGCCAAACAATGAAATCTAAATTGTAATAAAAATGTCAGTTTCACAAACCTAAAAATAAACAATAAACATTATAATGTTATTTAATTTCATTTTTCAAAAGACTAAATTAGTTTTTTTATTAGTTCTCATTATGTAAATTAGTTTTTTGAAAATTTATGCCAACAAAAGGTTCAAAACATAATTTGTTTTACTACCTTCACCACTACAAACTCAAGCTTACATATAATAAACTTTTTTTCTTATATTGAGTCATTTGTCAGAAAGCATAATCACCGTAAAATCCTTATTATTACTAATTTTACATGCAAAAACAATGTTCTAAAATTTAACTTTAGATATGATTAAAAAAATATATATATTAAGTCAATCACTCAAGAATTTTTCTCATTGTGTCAAACCAAAGCTATTTTCGAATCTGTCGCGTATACTTCTTTCTTTATTTAAGAATTTAATATTGATGTTTTTTATTGACTAAAAATAATTATTACAAACCAATATTATTGTGAACTTTAAAATAATAATTATAAAAAACAACAACTTTGTTATACACTTGATTTAATTTGTGATTAATTTATATCACAAAAAAATGGTATAGGTTTGTAGAGTTCATTCAATATGGTTTATTTAGTATTTAAAATGTAAATACTATACCACTTAATTAGTGAATACAAATCAATATCTCTTGTGTACCAGTATTAGCAATATTGACTTGGTTGTGAGTAAATAATTGTCTTTATTAAAATCCAAAATGATTTAAAAAAATTACTTTAGGGTTTATAGGGAAAGTAGTTAAATTTTGAAACGTTGTGAACTTTGAAAATTCAACTAGTTAATTTTGTGGAAAGTAGTTAAAGAGTTGGTAATGATACATTAATAACTCATAATTTATATATAATTACATCACAATTCTTAATACTATTATTTTAATATATATTTTTATATCATTTGATTATAAATTTAAACTCATCACATTAAGAATTAGAGTTTTCAAACTATATTTTTCAAAGTTACACATTTGTTATATTGTGGTTTGAACACCAAGTACAAATACTTGGATACTTTTCACTGGGGCAGAGTTTAGAAGTTAGGAAATAAGGAATGCACCCACATATAAAGTCAAAAAAGTATGAGCCATTCATTTGGGTTTTCAACCCTCAGGTTTCTTACTCAACCACCAATTTTATGTCCAACTACAACCTCTTACCAAAATTAACCTACTTATCTAATTAAGTACTAATATTTTCTTATAATTACAGTAATTTAGGATAAGTGTGATACAAGATCCTCTTTTTAATTAGGCAAATTTTACCTCTACTCACTACATTAAAAAATTAATTTTAACGGAAGTTTATTTTACATTATCCAGAGTTAAAATCTCTATTAAGTCATTTATTCAAGGTTACAATTTGTTCCACTAAACTATTACAGGGGAACATGTTTCCCAAGGTTTTTTTAAACCTTAGGAAAATTCTTTTAGAACCCCTGATAAATACCATAGGTTTAAGAACCTCCGTAAATTACCATGGATTTCAAAACCTCCGTAAAATACCATGAGTTTCAAAATTTTCATAAAATGACTTGCCGTTTGAAATAACCTTCAACCCATTTTTCATCATCTCTGACGATTCTCTTGACTTCTCTCTTCCACTGTAGACACACTGCTCTCTAGCACAAGCTCAATGGCCGTCAACGATAGTCATAACAAGGAATCACAATTCAACTACACTTATGTCTATCATATATAAGGAGAAGAAATATTAAATAAGACAATACCTTCTTCTTACTCCAATATTGCTTCCATCACATTACTGCCCCAACTTGGGCCACAAACCACCGTTACCTACCTTGGCAACAACTAGTGTTTATCACTATTTTATATATCCTAAATAATTGCATCATCAGTCAGATGTGAGCTTCAAAGTCATGTGTGTTATTGGCTAAAGATTGCAAGAACATATTGCAAGGAGAAATTAACTTCATTACTTCTCACTTTCACAGTGAATTAATTATTAGGTGCATTTTAAAATAAAAGTCTTAACTTAAAATATTTCAAAATTATGAGAATTAAATATTAACAATTATAACTATAACTAAAATTGAACATAGAATATATGTACATCAAAAGTTAAAACAAGATAAGTCAGGTTTTTTAAAGTATGAGCTCGTAAAAAAACTAGAAGTTATATAAATCAACTACCATCAATCATAAGAAATATGCAAATATTATTGAAATACTTATTATCCAAGATTAGTTGTTAAAAAACTTATTATCCAAGGCTATTTTGCTAAGTTTTTTTAAAAAAAATGAAACTTTAGAAAACTTATTTGTTATGTAAAGTTACACTTTCAAAATTTTAGAGAATTTAATAATAAAATATATTAAAACTATATAGTTTTTAATTATTTATTTATAAATGATTTAATTATATTTATTTATTGAAGTTTGGAAAATCTAGAGTGTTTTATTGAGATTCTACAATAAATCTTTGGAATTTAATAACCTCCGTTATTTTTTTGAAAATTTAGAATAAACCTTTGGAACTTACTGAAGATTAAAAAACCTCCATTATTTTGCTTAGGTTTTAGAGTAAACCTTTGGAATTTAACAAAGGTAAAAAAAAAAAAAAAACTATGTTATTTTGCTTAGGTTTTAAAATAAACTTTTTAAATTTAACTAAGGTTAAAAAACTTCTGTTATTTTTTTTAGATTTTAGAATAACCTTTGAAAACTTAACGAAAGGTTAAAAAAACTCCATTAATTATATCAATTACTAGGTTATATTAACCTCCGTTAAAGCCCAATTTTTCTTGTAGTGACTTACCTCTTTTCTTGCAACTTCATACTTTTTTTAATTCTATAATAATACTTTTCTGAGTATGGTGAAAAATTTGGTGTCTTTTTATTCATTTTTAAGTAATGGTGATTGTTTGTGGTGACTAATGATAAATCTTGATGGTTAAAGTAAATATTGTGGTGAAAAAATAAAAAAGAAAATAATTGAAGTGCAAAAGTAAAGACAAAACTAAAAAAAACAACGAATACAATGAATTTTTTCGCTAATCCTCCTACACACTAAATGATAAAGTTGTTCTCAAAAAATTGTGACTTAAGAAAAATGAAAATGTTACATAGAGATATGAGGTGCAGGTAAGTTCAGATTATTTAAAAATACATAATTATAACAAATTCTCACTAACTTTCCCGGTTGCCTCCCATATTAATGGTGAATATTGTTTTTTAACATTTTTAAAAAACTTAAATAATCTTAAATATTTGTTAGTGTGATACATAATTAAAATCTTTGTTTGTTAAAAAAAAATATACTAAGTATTTGTTTATAGTTATGAACTGTTTTTTAAGGATGTAATTAGGATGTGGATATATTAACACTTTAACAATAAAAATATACACTTCACATTTTAATAAATTAATATTTTATTGATTTTTATTTTATTTTTTAATTTAAAAATATTATTATATTATTATAATATTATTTAATGTTTATAGTGTGAAGAAAACTTTTCTCATAAAATTAACTTTGACTTGTTTCACACTTATCCGACACGTATTCCATTTTTATTTATATGCTTTGATTTTAATATCGTGTTTCTGTCAACAAGCACATGCAGCACGAAATCGAAGAAAGTCTCATTGGCAAAAAACTCGTATATAATTTCTTCGTTTACAATTTAAGGCCTATTTTCAAGATTTTTTTCTATAACAATTTATAGGATCATATGCATTCAAACACGTACCACACACGCTCTTTCTAAATTTTAATTAATTTTTTGTTTAAAAAGTCAATGACGAACCTCTTTATTTTACTATTCTATTTTCTTGTCGGGTTGGATATAATTAATATTTTTTCTAATTTCTCTAATTTTTTTATTTTTTCTTTTTACATTCCGAAAACTAATGTTCAAAATGTAAAATAAAACAAACTAGGTAATGTGTTGAGAAGACAGAAGAAGAGGAAATGCGTAATTCTAAAACCCTCTTGTTGAATACTAAATTAAAACATCACAGCCCATGGATATGAGAAGCCCAAATATAATTTATTATGTCAAGAAGTTGTATTATTAATAGGCAGTTATTTAAATATTTTATTTTATAAAAGGATATATGATATTAGTCTTGATTAAAATTTAAGATCAGCCAAAATACAATGGAAACTTGTCTTCTTAGTACATTATATCTATTTTTTCGAAAGTTCCAATTGGTTTTCATAAATAACCTAATTAAAGGTTTTTATAAAAAAGATTATTAAGAATATATTCCTGGTAACGCTCTTAATTGTTGTTAAAGTTTACTAGAATCTATGAAATCAAGAGAGAGATTTTAACAATTTTGTAAAACGAGGAAGGATAGACTCTTGAATTTATATTTGTCATGTTTGGAAGTGTTTGTAAAACGATTAAGTGGAACAAACATGCATAAAAACATATAGATTACACTATAGCAAGACAGATAAGTGAGAAATTGTTCATCCTTGATATTGTTAATAACGAAGGATATAGGAGAATAGTGTAGAAAGTACTTGTCAAAAAAAAAATCAGATTTTGATTTTCTTTTAATATGCTTTGGTTTTTAAAACTGGATCGACTTAATGGAATATAATTTGTCGTAGTCCTGAAAAGTGTCACAAAATGAACGCTATGCATAATGTTGTGAAAATTCTTTCATTTTACTGTTAGCTTCTAACCCAACTCCAATACTTTTACTAAATAAATTGAAGATTGAACTCATGCAAATAAGGTATGTCGTCATATTTTACTTAGTGCATTATCTAACAATTTGTTTAATATGTATTACTCCCATAAAGAAACAAAAGATATTTGAGATTTTCTTATTCTCAAATATATTACTGAATATGTTATTAGATAAATATTTGTTATCGAAAACTACTACCATTGAAAGATGATCAAAGCCAAGAACATCAAGATTTAGATTAAGAGATACCAAAAATTGTTTGAAGACATTAAAGTAGAGAACACAACCTTACCTAATAAATTCATTTCAAAACTGCTAATTGAAAAACTTCTGCAAGTCTTAAACTGACTAAAAATAACAAGAGAAGCATAGACACAGATAATTGTCACTATTAAATCTTATCACTCATATCATTATTAAAAACAAATAAGGTAGAAGAAAAAGTGACTGTAAAAAGGTACGAGAAAAAACTTGATTACAAAAGAAAAATCTCGTCCCAATAGATCTAACCACACCTTCAAAGAAGAAGAGAAATTGTTTTGTCTTTGGTTTGAAAGGTCAGGTCATCATGCACATTGGCGAGGTCATCATGCACCTTAGCGCATACATATAGTCTAAAACAACAATCCTCCTAAGACAAATATAATCGAAGGAAAAGATACAATTATTGCGATCGTTTCATAAGTGAACTCTATGATCAATGTGGAAAATTTGTGGTAGACTCTGATATTACCAAACACATTTCAAAAATATACCAATTACATATTGTGTTAAGTTCATCATCTAGGATGGACTCATAACTTGTTATATCAAGTCTGATGCTTTAGATCTAATATGAGATCTGAGATTTATCTTCTTTCCTTCTTGTTGTATCTTTTGAAACAAGGGGGAGATTGTTGTAAAATTAAAGAAGAGTATCGCAAAAGAAACAAAGTACAGAATGTTGCGAAAATCTCTGCATATTTTTCGACCAGCTACAGAGGTTCGCTTCCTGATCTGCAGGACTTCTCAAACACAAACCCACTCTAAATTGGATCTTCTCCGTAAGTCTCAAACCGCTAAAGGATGATGCGTATTATCCTGCTCTTGTCGAATGCTTCCAGATCCAGTGTCACTATGATAAAAAAAAGTCCACAAGAAAAATACTCCTCCATTTCTGACCTCGTTGCACATTTCTCCCGTGAAATTACTTTGTTTTCTCCTTTTCACCAACTTGGGGTTTTCCTCCACCTATAAATAGACTCTTCTTCAAAACACATCTTCACATGTTCTTCTTTCTACTTCTACTTCTCCAGGCCTAGGTATTTTGGCTCTTAATAGTTTTTAGTTTCTCAATGTTAATGTATCCTGATGGGTTTTAGCAATACATAGCAAATAAATTCTTAAAAGCAGTGATCATCCATGCCTAAAGAAATCGATCCTGTTCGTGATCTAGCGTTATTTAATAATGTAGATGAAACAAGATTACATGGCCCAAAAATGTAGAAACAGAAGAACTTGCCATTCAACCGAGAATGAAAGCATTTTACAACGAGCAGAGACAAAACAAAGCAACCATTCAGCTATTGCCATAAAGATATACATCAGAACAGAAAGATTGAGCAAACGAACAATTTTCTTCCTTGCTCATCTTCGGTTGCTTGCACCCTGTATTTCAGAGTCTCACTCCTGTCGAAGCTTTACTACTACTTCACTACTGTTAAGGTTGAGGTTGAAGCCGTATTAACCAGAGATGAAGATCCAGAAAGACAATGTCTTTGGCTACCACTTTTAATTGCTGAACGTCGAGACAATGAAGGATTGGAGGAACCCTCGTACCTGCAGGATTGACTTCTCATTTTCCTCTTTTCTCCCTCCTGAACTCTCTCTGATGTGGCGTGTGGAACCTTTGTCTCATTTAGCCCAGGTGGGAGAACGCAGTTGCACAGAAGACCTTCACATAAAGGAGCACAACCAAAACTTAGGAATGATTACTAGTTGTTTTGGAAAGTTCATCATAGGAACATCAATTCACATACCAAATTGGAAAGAAATTTTTTGCATGATAAAAATTAAAATATATCAGTAGAATCTCTTAGAAAGCACTCTTGGGCATCTCGTGAAGCAAGAAGCATGCTTCTTTGTCAGCCAATTTATAATTACAAATTTAAATGTAGTTGTTTTGCCATCAGAATTGAAATTTCACTTTAATAATCCTTGTTGACGCAAATACAAACCTTTACTTCAAAACTCTAATTTTGATTATAAGAAACTGCTGCTCAATTTTGTAGATGTAGTTTTCACTTCTTGTGAAAGCTTCTACTAAGAACTCCAATTCTAATTAATTAAAAAAACAAAACCAAGAGCAAGCGAGTAAGTTCTGCCCTTTTTTTCCTAAAAAGTATCATTCTAACTAAAAAAAAAAAAACACCAGTAGCTAAAGCCGAACACAACATTCCAGAATGATAACGTCAACATAGGAGCCATAGGAATTTCCACTGGCAACATGTGAAAAAACAACAGACACAAACTTTAAAAGATAATAAGTTAATAGAGCACAAGAATAGGATCTATGTATTCCTTACCAAGTCGAGCAAGGCGATTGACCCATCGAGGGATTGACCTTCCCGTTAACTTGAGACAAACATCGTTACAGAAGTGGTTGCAGTTTTTGGAGATGAGATGATAGGTGTTTCCAGAGTACTCCTGGGCCAATTTCTCCATGAACGCGCGAACATCTTTCGGACCCAGATCTGTTGTTCCGATGAAAATCGACTTTCTGAAAGTAAACCCGGGACAGTGTTTCGGCTGCACTTCAAAAATCCCCGTTGTGTCATGCTCGTGCGCACCAAAACCGTACTCAACTCCATGAACTAAATGTAAAACAATACTTTAATTATCAACTGAGGAAGGAAAAACATGTACTGTTGTACACCCAAATAACAGAATATGGTTGGATTAGTAATATAATAATGAGCAACGATAGTTGACAAACAAACAAACAAACTGATAACGTTGTACCAAACAACCAGAATATTTGGTCTGAGCAACTTTTTTTTTTTTTTTTGGCGGTGGATGTAAATTGAAGAGCACCACGATTTGGGTTTGGTGATGTGAAAGAAAAAAAAGAAAAAAGATGAAGAAAAGAGAGGGAATTGGTTAAAGGGTTACCTTGAACCCCAGAATGGTAGACGCCAAGGCCAAGCCAATAGGCATAGCCATTGATTGGGGTGAGATCATAGACGTTGAGGTGAACGGGGACGGTGCCAGGCTTGTTCTTGCGTGGCCCTGACACAAGCTTGCGCAGCATTGTGGTGCGTGTTGATATGGGTGTCTGAAATAATGGTGAGGAAAATGGAAAGAAAGCGTTTTTGGTGGTGGAAGTTAGAGAGAAGAATAAGTGAGTGGTTCTTTTAGTGAAGAAGAAGAAAAGTAAAGAAATGGAAGAAGAATAGAAAGAAGAAGAATATGAAGAATCTCTATGGGTGGGTGCGGCTCTGGCATCTATCGGCGGCCGAAAGTTCTTTTTTTCCTCCACCCACCTTTCACTTTTATTTATACTATTATTATTATTATTATTTTATTTTATTCTTGTTGAAATTATAATCGTCCTACCTAGTATTTATATTATGTCTCCCTCTCGTGGTGTAGCTGAGTAGGATTGTAGGTGTTGAATTCTTAATAATAATAAATATATATCATAAAATAGGTTTTTATTTTTTAAATTTGTATTTCTTAAGGTGACGCGATAATTATATGTTTTTGGGTAAATTTACTTTTATTTTTATTTTTTTACAAAATTCTGTTCATTGATTTTCGTTTCTCAACAATTTTACAAGCCATAGTGAATACAGGTACCGTGTTATTACTTAATGAGAGACGGGAATTAAACATTATTGGATAAAAGTTTTAAAAGTAAGACTGATTAAACATTTGTTTATAAATTAAAAAAAAAAGTCTAAAAAATGAAAGATGAAAAGTGTGTTTTTCTAAAAAAATAATATGTCTCCTAGCGTTTGATATTTTAGTTATTCTCTACGAGCATTGATAAAAATATAATATTAACAAAATTATAAGTATTTTTAACCTAATATTTAAATATTAACAAAAATATTTTATACACTTTTTCAAAGATTTTAAAGGAAATTCTATTTGATAATGTTTTTATAAAGGACTTTAAAAAGATCATTATTTTATATAAAAAAAATATAATGTTTTCTACTAAAATATGTTATTTAGGAGGAAAGTTAAAGCAAATTCAAATTTATTATTTTATAAAATTATTTGGATTATTTTAAATTTAACTTAATAAATAAGAAATTGATTTTTTTTATATTATCAAAATTATGTTTTTTTATATTTTCTCTTTCGTTTTGGTTGACACATCCAACTAATATTAATTAGGGTTTTCTTTTTTAATATTTATGGTATTTTTTTATTGATATCATATATATATATATATATATATATATATATATATATATCCACTGAGGTTTATATTTAGTTTATGTTGTCCAAAGTTATTTTTCAACTAATTTCAATAGAGATGTTTTTGAACAAGTGAAATTGAGATTATTTTTCTCACTGATGATGGGATTACTACATTTCAATTGATTTTGAGTATAGTTATTTTGTTGAAGTTGTTAAAAGTCATTATTTTAATTATTATAATTATATTTAGTGTTGTAGTAAACTAATGTTATTTCTCACTTTGACATTACATAATTTTCTTAACCAATGTTGGGATATTTTTATTTAAGGTATAAATTATATTTTCGATTAAGGTCTCATTGGTTATTCTTTTACTCAAGTCTTAGGATACTTTTTTAATATTAATTGGACAATATTAAGTCAACATAGACTTGGATTCTTTTAGTCGGTGTGTGGGTAGGAGGAACTTTGACAATACCACAACCAACAACATTGTATTAATATCGTGAATTATTAAGAATTATTTAATATTTTTTTTGCATTTGATAATTAAAATACTTTATTTAAATGAAACAACTAAAATTCAATAATTTGAATTGTATTGTTTTATCTAAATAAAACATTTAAAAATAAAATAACTTGAAGTGAGATCAAATTTAGTATACTTTAATGTCTTAAAAAATTGTAACATTCTTTAACTAAACCTAAGGTGTTAAGTGTTATTAAAGTATTAGTTAATGAATGATAAAAACAAAAGGAGAAAGCATAAAAGATATAGTAATTTTGACAAATACTAGTATAAACCCATGCATGTTTTTTTTCGTTCTCAAATCTCTCTCTACACCTTTCCTTTTCTCTAACTTTTTTTAGTAAATTTTATTACTTTGACAATGATAAAATAAAAATATATCAGTTTACAACTATAATATAGTATAATATAATTTTAAAACTATTATATTTTAATAATAAAAAATTAATTATAATCTAGTTAAGTTTTGAACATATCAATATTCTTTTCATTTTATAGAATTAAGTAAATCCTTACCTAAGATAAGACCAAAACTCACGTCACCCTAATTTTTTAGGGAAAGAAAAAGATGAATTTGACCAAGTTTAACAACTCATCACTCACTTTTTTCAAAATCTTTCTACAACAACTAATAATTTAATTTAATCTTACATAGACCAAAAATATTGTACCGGTATGGGCGAGGCTGAGGTCCACCTGACTCAAGACCGAGGACCACAGACCGAAGAAGACTTGGCAGAAACGATCAAGACCACTGGGATTTGGTCGATGACCGACCCATGCCATGATGACTTGACCGACGACCGACCTTTATCACAGTTAACACTCAAACCAAGATCAGTGAAGCTAATCTATCATTAAGAATTAGGTAATGCAAACCTACGAGGTATCCACCTCGATAAACGGGTCCAACAAGGTAGGCCTACTAGAATAATATAAATAGCACATATCCCAAGGAGTAAGGTATGTCATTTATTACTGTTCACCTACCTGAGAGCTGACCACCCGCTTTACTGACTTGAGCGTCGGAGTGCCTTCGCAGGTACCCCCACCATCCGGTGTTCAGCCGAG
>Ga0123342_1002839_pt1 | contig 28501 bp, 14 predicted proteins | sample Turbeawhitnodule_FD_89960 | JGI IMG/M metagenome (GOLD analysis project Ga0123342, IMG submission 89960) | Root nodule microbial communities of legume samples collected from Mexico - Turtle bean Mexico white nodule | ecosystem: Host-associated > Plants > Roots > Nodule | place: Mexico: Nepantla... | reverse complement strand
GAATTTATGTGGATGTTTAAAGTCATATTTGTGTTATAAGTTTTAAAAATACCTAGCTTACCCTTTGTTTTGTTTTGTGGTTGTTTTTCTTTGATCTGTGATGATCGTGTATTTTACACGGGAACAAATGATGTTACAGGTGATAAAGTTTCTCGGTGAGGAGAAGATGGATGAGGGAAAATGTTTATTTTTCTTTTGAAATTGTGTTTTAAATTTTATGTAAATGTTTCAAGTCTTATGAAGAGAGAGATAATTTGAAAAATTATAATAATGAAATTTTAGATATATTTGTATTATGTTTATATATTTATTTTAATATTTCATACAGATTATGGTTATAGATATGGGAAAATTTAGGGATGTTACATCTGACCCCCTGCTTTAGTTCTGGTCAACTTCCATTTCTCATGTCGACTATGAGGGGATGGAGGACAATAAGTTCACCATAACCAAATTTTGCCTACTGCCTCTTGAACTTTTCTTCCATTATCTTTTTCTCTAACAAATCATAACCTCCCTGAGTCAGTTTATGGGGGTTAACATTATTTTATGAAATGATTTGAGCTTTCTTCCTCTTTTCCTGTAAGTACATCATACACATAAATTATGAATTTCATGATAAAATTTAATAACATATATAATGAAATATTCACAAACCTACAATGAGAGATCCATTCGACCCTGAACAAATTGAGACCATGCTCTTTCATCTATACAATATTTCCCACAAGGAGACTTGTCCTTGTATTTGCCAAAGATGTAATAGACTGTCAAATTTGTCTTGAATTGCCTCCATTTTGTAACTACTTAAGACAATATCTTGCTCCAAACCAAATTCGAAGTCGCAAACTTAAAGTTTGTCTAAATATTATAATAAATAAATCATTAAAATGCAAATAACATTTTCAATACATAAATTATTTAATAACCTTTAAATAAATAACTTACCAAATATCCTTCCAAATAAGATTCTTCTCTGCTCCTGTTACGTGGTCCTAGTCTGGTACCAAGATAGACACCTTAGATCGAGTTAGGACTCCTAAATAACTTACAAATTGAGCATGATTAAGGTCAGCCTTGCCAATCTGAGGGTCTATTTGAAATGGAACTCTATTATTACCCATACACCTAATGACAAGATTTCTCGATTGTGTAGGCTCTCTAGTCTTCTTTGATGAGTCAGCCATGTGATCGACCTACAAAAAATAAAACATGTTTAAGATAAATATTTAAATAAAATAAAACCAATTTTTAAATAGAAAAGCTATTAAAAACATAGCTTAATTTCTATTGTGGAAATGTTAATCCCATATAACTTCATTGTGATGATGACGTGTAACGTGTACTTCATCTACATCATTTTTGTCATTCAAATAAGGTATTTGTCTTGAGAATGAAGATTTTTCACTGGAGCATTCTCGCTCAAGCGAGATACTCCGCTGCTAACTTGGACTTTTTTTTCTTTTTGTGCGTTTCTGGGCCTTGCAGCTTTCTCCTCTTAGCTTATATCGTTATTCTTTAGTCCAACTCTCCATTCTTTCCTAGAAACATGAAATTAACACTAAATATGAGAATAAAATGTTCTTATTCAAATAAAAATCATAAAAAATGTAAAAAAAATATATAAATTCATAAATTAGGGATTATTTTATATGTATTTTAGCAATTAATACTCATAAGTGCCTGTATTTTAATACGAAATATTGCTGAAATTAGACATTTATCACCCTAATGGTTATCGGATCAACCATTTCATTTGTCACTTGCCTTAGGGATGGGCTTTACAACAACCACCTCCATCTTAGGTTGAACAAAGTGGGAAGGATGACATGATGCAAATATAGAAAGGAATAAGCTGGTCAAAGTGTGGAGTGAGATTTGAGAGGAAGCTTAAAATAAAAGTAGGAGGTAAAATAAACTTTAAATAGTGGACACTTATTGCATTTTTCATGAAATGAGGCACCAATTCGAAATTTTCACTTCCTAGGGTAGCATGTTAGACAAAAGGAAGCATCGGCTGAAAATGTTGTGATGTTACAAATTTTCAAAATCTCAAATTAATCAACATTAAAAGTACATTCATTCCTATAATTATTCATAAAGATGAACATTAAAGATATAAGCACATAATTGTATAATTAGTACATAAGAATATACCTAAGTTGATAATAAAAGGTTAATTTCATCAAATTCATTCACATAAAGAAGAACTAATTGTCCGACTACTTATTTAAATAAGTTATTTTGGATTCCGAATTGGAGGACTCGTGTACCAGTAAGATATTTAAATTTAAAGTATATTATAATAATTACGGATAATAATTTAGTAATCTTGTCAATTGAGTATTGCATTTAAATTGAAATTCGGTAATGAATTGTTTATCAATTTTATAACACAAACAATGCAATGAAATTTTTTTTCCCTATTGTTTAGCTTCATTTACAGAGACTTCAAGTTATAAATGCACACCAATTTAGGGAAGTACTCACTCAATTATTTCACTCACTAATATAATTATAATTACTATAAAGTTTTTCTTGGGTTGAGCATTCAAAGTCTATTTCTCACTCTTCTAGTTCATCATGAAGGAGCATACAGTTATGAAAAAGATAACAATACTGAACCAATAATGCTCTAAAAGAATAATTTTATTTAAAATTTGGTTAAGGTGGAGGAGGATCATAGCAAAGTGAAATTGTTAAAGACAAAAGGCTAGAGTTTCTGTTAAGACAAAATCAATTTGCTAAGAAACTAAAAATAAAATAATGATTTTATAATATAAATTTTTACCTAATTTAAAAGTCTAAGTATAATTTGTGAAATAAAAGAAATTAATTGTTGAAAAAAAATAAAATTGTATTCTTAAGTTGCCTAAATAATATATTTTTGACATCATGATTATGATTAGATACTTATACACTACATAGAAATATTGTGTCTTCATTCAACAACCATTGAATTATTAAAAAATACTTAAATTTTATATGTACTTTTTAAAATTTTAAATTTACTTAACATACACATTTTTTTTATAATTTCATGTAGACATCACTATAAAAAAATTAGCCTTGTTATTATAATTGTTTTCAACTTAACATACACATCTTATTTATTAGTATTATATCTTTATATCTATTGTAAAAGTAACCGTGTGACCTAAAGATAAAACTATAAGACACATGTTAAACGAACGAAACCACAATTTAAAGAGATTCAAATTTTGTTAGTGGTTCACTTACAAAATTAATATAAAAAATAAATTATTAATAACAAAAAAAATATCTTATTTTTCTTCATTTTTCCCCATCAAACAACATATCTTTCCCCTCATTATCTTCCTTTATCTTACTTTCCTTTTTTCTATCTCTTTTCTTTATGCCAAAATCATCAAATCACCTCCTACACATTGATTAGAAGGCACCCTATATTCCAAGTCGTGAATAAAAGAATAGTATTATAAAAACAAGAGTCAACCGTCATAAACTAGATTTTATTAAGGTAAAAAAATATTTATTATTTAAAATGTTTTGTTACATCAAGCAACACCCTAAATTGTAACGAAAACAAAGACAATGACTAAAAAAAAACAGAGTGTTTGCGTACGAACATCATTTCCAATAAGACAAGAAAGGGTGATGGTTAGAAACTTACGAGAAGTTGTTTGCGTAACATATCTTTTGACTAATCTATCAAATCCAAAATCCTGACCCACGATTTGATGTACAAACTTTGTACAGAAAGTTATTTAATAAAGTAAGAAATAAGAAAATAAGAGAAAAAGCTATTTTTTAAAAAAAAATAGTTAGCGTAATGAAAGGAAATAATATTGTAGGAACAAGTTGCCTCTTTAATAATTGAGGGGCTCACTAATCCCAATAATGGATATATGAATTTTTTTAAATTGTGTTTATTTTGTGATGGAAGGTTCTACACATGATATGGTCAAATTGAAATGGGTGTTGTATGATTCATTCGGGATTACAATGATATTCAACTGCTTCATAATGAATAGAGAGAAAGATAAAAAAAGTTTAAACAATTTATTCAAGAACGTAATTAGAATAAATATTGGTGAATTATCTCAGCAAGTGATGCAAGCCCATTAAAAGAATGTGGTTGTGGGAAAAAAATGTTAAGAGGAGTTAGCGTATGAAGGATAAACTCTTGTGTTCCCGTGAAAATTGGGTTGTGGTGGATAGATTCATATTGTTATTGATTGAGTTTTCCTTTGGCAACAGGGAATTTGCCTCTTTTTAGCTTTGGAAATTCATAATAGAGGAAATAACATCACTGATGTGGACTGCAATTTATGGGGATAAGACTGAAAGTTGTGGAGACATATCTGTTTTTTAGGAAAATTTGAAGATGGGAAAAAGGAAGACACATGATACCAACCAGATTAAATGGTGGATAATGGTTTGGAGATTGCATTTAGATCATCCTAACCTAACTGCCTTCGTTCATCCATGCACCAGTTGGGAGAACTTCTGGCCACCCACTCAAAACATAAATCTTACATTAAAAATCATGGTTATGTTATATTTAAAACATAAATCTAAATAGTATCGAATCTCATTGTTACTCAAAAACTAAACTAACCAATTATTGATTACAATTAGATTTAAAGTCTACTTCTTTTTAAGACTAAACCAATATAATTTATAATCTATTTATGAATATATAATTTTACACACGAGTTGTTGGTTAATCTCGGTATGAGACGGGTGTGTTAGAGATCTCACATCTTGCTAAGATACAAGGTTAATTCATAGTATATAAGTGGATGCAAATCTCACCTTATAAGTCGATTTTGTAAAATTGAGTTAAATTCATTCACTTCTTACAATTTACATATTTTATAAATTTTTTTCATAACTTTTTATTTTCTTGAAAAACTAATACATTATATTAACTAGTGTTAAATATGTTTTTTTCCTGATATTATAATATGAAATTGATTTTTGTCTCTAGTCCAAACTTTATACTTCATGTTTTTGTACGTAACAAACGAATTTTCAACGTGGATTATATTATAATATTATAACATTCACATCAACGATGAGTTAACATGCAATATTTTAACATTTTAGTCTATAGTAGAAAATTGTTTGTCGCATAAAAAATATTAATAATATCTCATTCTAATAAATTTCTTACTATAAATATTCAGAAGGTATAAAGTTTGTAATAGAAAAGAAAATCAATTTTACATATTTAATCATATTAACTATTCTTTCTCAACTTGTATCATCACTACAAGACAATCATGAAATAGAAACCAATTTTAGAGACAAAAAAGTAATTAGTTGTTATAGTGACTAAATTAGAGACTAATTTATGAACTAAATAAATGTTTGGTTTTAAAATTAGTTTATATTATTGTTAAATGATTTCTAAATTAGTATCTAATTAGCAATTAAGGTTTTTGCTACCAAATTTAGAAACTATTTAACAATAATAGAAACTAATTTAGAAATATTTTTTTTTTAGTTTTTAAAATGATTTTTAATTTAATTATTATTGCAACTAATTATTTTGGTATCTAAAAATTGATTTTTTTTTTAGGTATGAATAACATTTAATGAAATATAGGAAACTTTATGAAACTCGTGTATTGTTTTAGTAATTTACTAAAATAGATAAATATTTAAAAATACAGCACTTTCATAAATTTTGTTATGAATAATTCTGTATTTGACGTGACGGGATGTGAACACATTTTGATGCTCCAGATATACTTCCGATCTTCATATTCAATTCCATGTTCATGTTCACATCCAATTCTAATATATGATTCAGTGAACCAATTTTGTGAATAGTTTTTATTTTGAAATTAACCAATACAATCTTTCAAACTTTATATATTTTTATATTCATGATGAATACAATCTTTCAGACTTTAATCAAAGACGCACTAATACTTTCATTCTCTAGATACTTTCATTCTCTGATAAAATGTTAATAAATAATATTGTTTCTTAGTTTGATTAGGTGTGCATTAAAAAATCTTTGTTAACAAAAATCTTTGATTTAGATTTAAGAGATATCCTCATTGATAAAGACAATAAATACCCATTATTGATATTATTGGAGAAAAAAAAGAAAATTTACTTTAGAAATATCTTTTACAAAGCAACTTCAAATAAAAAAGAAAAAGAAAAAGAAAAATTGAAATCCTCTTATAATATTATTTTCTTTTATTTTTTACTGTTGAATATTCTTATGTTTTTAGATACTAAATTTGTTATTTTAATTTATTTTATTTTAAATATCAAGAATAATAATATCATTAAATAGAAACTAATTTTAGAGATAAAAAATAGTAGATATATTTATTAAATTAGATATTATTTTAGAAATTAAAAAAATGTTGTTATCTAAATTAATTTTTATTAATAATAAATAGTTTTTAAATTAGTATCTAATTAGTTATTAATTATTTATTAGTTAGATTCTAAAATTAGTAGATATTATTTATCAATAATATAAATTAATTTTAATATAATAATGAAATGAAATACTATCTATTTAATTAATAATAATTAAATTTTTTTATTTATAATATTAATTTTTATTTAATAATTTTCTTAGTGTATTAAGGAAATATGAATGAGTTGTGTTTATAAGAAAATAATATTGACAGGTTATAGCATCACCAAAAAATTAATTTAAAGAGTGATGATACTTCTTATAGTATTTTGTGGAATTCGTTATAATAACAAAATAAATAAAAATTATTTTAAAAATATGGATTCATTAATTTTGATTATAAGTTTAATTATTTTGATATGTTTCTCACTTGTAGTTCTTTTGAATAAATAATAAAAAATTACTGGACTGTTATGTGTCATCTTTCTAAATTTTTGTTTTCGGCTGTAGTGACTTATTTTTATGGATAGGAGTTAATTTATTTAAGAGTTTAATAATTATATATGTAGTGTTGGGATATTTTTCTTAATAAATATTTTTAAAGTTTTAAATTGTTAATCAACTAAAAGTCTCTGCTTATATAGTTTTTAAGGTAGTAATTATAAAAAATCAATGAATTTATGATACAAAAATTATATTAAGATGTAAAACTATCTTACACGTACTATTGAGAAGAAGAAAATGGTAAGATAATGCTTCCTGTGTGAAGAAAATGCTGCCAAGCAAGAATCACCGATTGAAGAGAGAACGAGAGGGCAAACGAAAATCTTAGCACAAAACAGAAAAAGAGAAGAAGGAGAGAATTGAAGTAAAAAGAATAGTATTATTATTCAGAGAGTGTTCTCAAAGTCAAATTATACATCATACACTACAAGAAAATCATGAAATAAATATCAAAATAATTAATTGTAATAGTAACTAAATTAGAAACCATTTTAGAAACTAAAAGAAAAATTGATTTTTAAATTAATTTATATTATTGTTAAATAATTTCTATATTAATATCTAATTAACAAGCAAGATTTTAACTACCAATTATTACAAATCAATTTTTATATTTGAGAGATCTAAGAAGCAACAATTTGTATAGATTAGAAAATAAATATCATTAATTTGTATAGATTTACAAAATAAAAATATTGAAATAAAATGACTTTTGTCATATCTTATACGTATTTTTTATATTTAGGTGAAATATTTCGTAATTTTTTTATTAATTTATACAAATCAATGATATGTCCTACTTATATAATACTTCCATAATTATTGGATAAAACTTTTATGCGAAATTAAAATATGAAAACTAAAAGTGCAATTTTGATTTTATAGAAAGTATATTGGACATGACCTGGGCTTTATTATATAATTTAACCTACGGTGTTTCTTTCTGCATCCCATCATTCTTCTTCTTGCATCTCATAAAAAAACGTGAAATAATCAAATGACACTAGGAGGTTTTAAATAAACCTTAGTGCAGTAGTGCCTCCTTCTCTCTCCTCTGTGTTTTTTCGTGACTATTTTGATAAGCACTTTGTGCGATTTTGGTGTGCTTTGAGTGGTTTGTTGTAATACAGTGTGTAAGAGTGCATTCCAATTGCTTTCTTGTGGTTACTGGCAGGGTTTGGAGTCGTTATTCACCGTAGAAGAAAGGTAAGTTTTTTTTTTTTTTTAATTTTGAAATCTCTAATATAAAATTTGTGTAGAATCATAAATCTGGAAGGCATTGGGGGAGTGCAAGGCAAATTGAATTTTGTAACATGTTTCTGGGTACATTCATTTGGGGATAAGCAGACAGTTGCAATTGTCTGAGTGTGTACTCTGACAACATGGATATATTCGAACTATCCCTCGTCACCCAAGTGTGGCGATAGATGGCAACTCCTGAATAGGTGAGTTGGACCGATGATGAGTACATTTTAATGATTATGTCGTCGAGGATGTTGCCTTTGTAGTTGATGTGAGAGCATGCATCCCTGCATATATGGAGTGATTTCGCTATGTATCACATCCATATATCATTCAAAAGGATGAGGATGATCATCCTTTGATGATAATCCCTGATGCACATGAAGATGTTGGAGGACATCAACAAACAAATGACAGTGACACTAAGCATCTCGTAGTGGTTAGAACTTATAAATTGTTTTTTAAATTATACATGTTGGCTTTTGTTGAATATAAATTGTATGATTGTATGATATTTGTCGTAGAATTGCAACGACATTGTAATTGATGGTGGACGAAGGTCGTCAAGGGTTCACCTGCATGGGAAGGGACACAACCCTTATGCTAGCCTGATCAATCAATGATGATATGATTGTGTATATCTGGAGACCACAACATGGATATCATTGATGACATATATTAGTTTTGTTTTTCAGTTATTACTTTTTTGTAATTTGATAAACGTAGACTTTATTGAAATCTATATAATGGAATCTCTTCTTGCAACTTGATATTGTAAATTACTTTTTGCGTAATTATAATAAAAATAAATGTTTACATATTGAATTATCAATTCAAATATGAAGTGTAAACTACAAATGTTGTTTACTAGACATAATTTGCATAAAAACTTGCATCTGGCTAGTATAATATGAAGACCAAGCTTGGACGATGGAAAAATAATTGGTAGATCACAATATATTTGTTGGTGGAATCAGACAACATTCTTGCAACTGCACTTGAAAAATACCAATAAACAATGTAATTAAACCTCTTTCCCTAAGCAATATAAGTGCATTACGAGTTAAGTGGATTACACCTAAACAAAATTGTTTCCATAAAAGTGTCCAATTGAGATGATGCGATGGTGCCCAAAATCACTTGGTGGTTAAAACCTTAATGGAAAAATAGTCATTATTTTTTAAGAGATAAACACATAAGAATCATATTATATCAATTGGCAATAACATATCTCATATCCAAAATTGTCATCCACTTATTTGTCTAACCTACAAAGCAAAGGAAATGAATTGACTTAATTCATATGACAAAGCGTTAATAAAAATAGAATATGAATTGAAATTATTACAATTACCACGTGGTCAACAAGAAGTGAGTTTTTCATATAAGCTTAAATACCCTTTTAGTCCTTATATTAAAAGTCAAGAGTTAATTCAGTCTCGAGATTTTTAAAAAGTTCAAATGGTTCCAATTTTTTTTAAAAACAATTCAACGTTGTTCCTTTTGTTAGATTGCCCTCATTAAAACATATTTACCTTAGCGATTCAGACACTGCACATTGAATTATATGTGTTGTTACCACATTGAATTGTTTTTAAAAAAGTTTGGACCAAATTGAATTTAAAAAAAAACTTAGGACCAAATTGAACTTTTAAAAAAAATTGGGACAACATTGAACTTTTTAAAATTTGGGGGATATAATTGATTTTTGGCCCTTAATATAGGGACTAAAAGGGTAATTAAGTCTTAAATTAAATATGCCACATACATTTTCCTACACTTATCTCGGTTAAGGATCGACCTATTTTTAATTTAAAACCAAATTGACAAGGGTATTTTTTATGATGGTTTATTATAGTCTTATACACTACATGTGCATTTGTTGTGTCAATCTCCCCTAACCATATAGAAAGATACTTTAGAAGACATGATGGTTGAAGGGTTTCCTACTCTGAAATGGTGTGTGACATTTGAAAGTCTCGATGAAAGCTTTTGGAACTAATACTAGTTATGTCATTTTTCTTAGTCAGACTCAAGGTTTGGGGTTGTGTACTATCATGGATAGGTTGAACCTTTGCAAGCCAAACAACATCCCTTTTTGAAAGTTTTTTCAAATCACTAACAGAAGAGATTCAACAAAACTACTCAAAGTTTTTGGTGAAATTCAAAAAAATATCTACTTACAATACTTGAAATTAGTTAAGGAAAATACAAATTTTAAAGATTAGATAGTATTTGTTAAGATCCAGAAAATAACAAAATAACTAACTATGTCTTATAAAATACACCTCTTACTATGAACAAACTCATTCAATTCTAAATGCTTTAACTAGAAAGTTTTAGGAATCATACCAAACTACTTTTGTCTAGAACATATAGTAATTTCTTTTGTAAAAAAAAGAGTAAGGTGATTGAATTTAATGCACTCTGAATAGTTACCATGTCTTGCTTTTTAAAGGAAATGTATGTACACGTTGTCAAATCTGTTTGTTCCTATGAATTTAGCAAAGTTTAAACCAACTAGTTGTGAAATTGGAATTTCTTTTAAGAGAAAAACGAACGTTTGTTTGTTTGATTGCTCCACTCTTCCAATAAATACATTATATTTTATTCTATACAATTATATTTTGAATGAAAGTATGAAAGGATGTGATTTAGTTGGTATGTTTTCAATGGTTTTTTTTAATGTATCATCATTAGTATTTTTATTAGACTATTGATTTACAAATCTGACTGGTTTTCTTTCTACCAAAGGATATCATATTGAGTTTAAGAGAAATTAGTTGTAGGTGACCATTATGTTAGGGTAGTGAAAAGTTTTATTTAAGACTTTACATTGGTCACAAGTTAATTTACTATGAGGCTTTCTTCATAGAGATGATTAAGAGTGCTAATGTTGGTTAGCATAAGAAATGAAGCATCAAAGTAAGGAGTTAATGCTAACTTGATTTTTTTTCTGATCTCATATTTTTGTATAGTAATTTTCTTCTAAAAAAGTTAGGGTGATTGAATTCAATGCACTCTAGAAAGTTACCATATTTATCTTTTTGAAAAAAGATTGTTAGAGGATAATATGCACATACTTTTAACTCTCTTTATTGCTCTAAATTCAGCTAAGTTTAAACCAATTTCTCATGAATTCAGAATATTTTCCAAGAAATAAACTGAGGTTCGTTTGATTGAAGATTCCACCATTCCAATAAATGAATTACGTTTTGTTCTATACAATGGTATTCTTAATGAAAGTATGAAAGAACTTCCCTTAGTTGGTAGGTTTTCAATTTCTTTTCTATTTTATCTTCTTTGTTTATCATGAAGTCTTAAATATATGGGCTTTTAATGTATCATATTATGTTGATTTATAGGTCTTCTTCTTATAAAGAATACTTTATTGAGTTTAAGAGAAATAGGAAGGTATGTAACTATGTGGTCATTAAGTTGGATAATCTAGATTAAGTAATATATTGATTGTTTTTATTATTCAAGAAAAAGACTTTAAATGCTTGTTGATGATACTGGTTTAAGTACAAACTGTACTAAATGAAGTCAGTAAAAATGAATAAAAATAGTTATGTAAAAGTATAAATTTAAAAATGGGTCAAAATTTATAAAAGTAATCATCTACAGGAAAAGATTTCTTTTAACATTTAAAAGTAAAATACATATACTTGAAAATCCATTATAATAATATAATAACATATGTATCTGTTCGTCGGAGAATACTCTATCAAACACCTTAATTATTGATATAATTTCTTAATTTTTAAAATAAAAAAAGCACAGAATGATCTTGGTTCCTGAAAAAAAACTTATTAATATAGTCCAGAAAAAAGTTGACATCAATTTAGTTGCTAAAATATCCAAATGATATGAATTGGATCCCTCTCTTTAAGAAGTCTCTAATAAAGCCCTACTTCACATTGTGATTTTGTGGCACACATCTCCATCTCTCAAATCAACGTCTTTGTAGAGATATCATGTATGGAAGCATGATAATTTCAATCGAAGATTATGAGAAATTAAAGTAATAAGGAAGATGAGAATGATAGCAGATTTTTATGTGGAAAACTTTTTTAAATAGAGGTAAAAAAACCTCTTTAAATATAGGTAAAAAATCATCGGTGAGAGAATCAAAACTTCCACTGTAATAGTACTCGGAGTATAATGCCTCTCAAGCTAATAGATAAATAGTCCCAAAACAAATTCTCTCTACATGGGTTAAACACTTACACCCAAGAGAAGAAATAGAGAGTATATGAAAATAAAGAGTAAGCTAAGTGTATGTGGTTGTTTGTTGTGTGTTACATTGCTTAAAGGAAGATACTATATATGGTGGTTTTAGGATACAACAATAATAAAAATAATTAATGATAAGTAATCTCTCTCTAATAACAATTAATTGTGAACGGTAAGTAACTTTCCAATAATTTCAATTAATTGTCAACGATAAATACCCTCCCCATTATTACAAGAAAACTGAAAAAGTGACTCATAACCTACACACGTAGGTTTGAACTAGTGTTTCTAATATCTGTAATAACAGGTACTTTAGTAATTCACAAGTGAAAACAGAATAAAACATGAAATAGAAGATTAAATAAACGACTCTTTAGTTGCTTTTGTGGTGGACATTGAACAGAATGATATTGCTTTTGAGAAATTCTCAGTTGTTGAGAATTTAAACTTGTCATTTCTTCCGAATTCTATCTGTTATTTTCTTTATGATGGATGTTCTTGTATCAACATACTTTTATCTTCATGCCACTGCTACACTGAATCCATTTTTTAGATTTTTAAATTTCAGTACTGATAATTTTTCTATCCGACAGAGCGTTGCATTTGACAGATCAAGTGCCCCTAAAGACTGTAGGGTCTCAGGTTGGCTGCAGGGCCTTAATGCTGATTCTGCTATTGACATTGAAAAGATGGATCTTCTATCAGAATTTACTTATGATCTTGAAAAGAGCAATGCTCAAACATTCAACGTGCTGAATTCAGGTGCTTTTGGTCTAATCACCTGGACTCTGTGTGAGTGAAAGAACAATCTCTTCTGTAGAAGTATTCAACTGGATAAACAATTTTGAATTAAAAAACAGAATCTAAACAATTTTATATTAAAAAACAGAATCTAAATGCTCAAATCCATCACAAATATAGGGAAATTTCTATACATGGTCCACATCCATTTCACTTGTAATTGAAAGGCTGGCGTAGTAATAATGAGCTAAAATTTATTGAGAAATCAAGCTAATGATGTATAAAGTGGTAGATAAGCACCAATATATAAAACTAATCCTAATTAAGAATAGTGCAAAGCAAAATTCATAACACAGTTCATTCTAAATGGAAAAGGAAAAGCAGATAAAGAAAAGCAGGATACCTTCACTTATATTATTTAATAGTTAATTGATTCATTTATTTATAAAAGCTCAAAGCAGTTTGAAGCTGAAGCTGAAAACACATTCATTATTAATGAATAAACTGGATTTGGAAAAAATAGGTACAGAGCAGAACCTGTACATGGTCAATAGCACTAGCAGTCGCCCAATTTAGGGCATTGAGCCTCCTCGCAAACAACGTGAAACTTTGATTCGCAGAACTTCTTCTTGATCTGCACCTACTTCTCGTTGCGAGGAACGACCTTCTTCATCCATTTTGACTTCAGAATTGGCTTCTTCTTTGTCTCGACCTCTACCGAATATGTGATCTCCGGTTTGACAGATGACATGTAGATTAGAATCATCATAATAAATCTTCACTAAATATCATTCTTCCATTAATATGATTGAGGATTATTACTTTTTTAACAAGTTTATCTCTAATATTCAACTTACTATGAATGAAACAACTTTTTTGTTCTAAACATGTATTTTTTATAATAGCAAATATTGAACACTCAACTTACTATGTGTAAAATAACTTTTGTTTCAAATATCTCTTAAAATCAAATAAAAAGTTGTATCTTATATAATAAAGTGTGACATGTTGGAGATCTCACATCGATTAAAAATGAGGATATTTCATTGTATATAAGTGGGTGCAAACCTCAATTTTATAAGCTGGTTTCATGAAATTGAGTTAGACTTAAAGTCCACTCAGTAATATGACATGAACAGTATAACTTAAGTGATAAAAACTTAACTTGAAATAGTAGAATTCTAACTTATATAAATGGAGATCTCTTTAAAATATATATAGTAAGAATACTCAATTGTTAATTTTGCTACCCGTAAAATCAATTCTCATTTGTAAAACTTCAAATATTTTTTATGTACAGCATTTTGGCTTGTTATACGTGATCTTATAAAAAAAAATCAATTTTAATTTTAAAGAACTAAAATAATCACTTCCAATTTTGTAGACTAAAAAAATTAATTTCAAATTAAAGACTAAATTGAAATTTGAATCAAATGTGAGAGGATAGAAGTGTAAAAGCATTACTTAAATTGAAAATTGACCTAAATATATTTCTCTAATTTCGAAGATTGAAAGATATTTTTATTTAAATGAGGAAAAGTTGTTCTAAAATCAAGTAATCAAAAAACAGGTTTAAATATTATTTAAGAGCTAATAAAAACTAAACATAAAAATTGTTTATTTTGTTGAGAGTGGGATTTGAACCCACGCCCTTTCGGACCAGAACCTTAATCTGGCGCCTTAGACCAACTCGGCCATCTCAACTGATGATAAATATGTTTTTTAATAAATATACTATATTTAATTTGGATACATTTTATAAATAATTAGATTAAAATTAATAAAATCCTATAAAGGAACAAATTATATTAGAAACAAAAATATATCTAAGAAATTTAATCATAATATTGTTATCAAATATTTACGATAGGACGGAATAACTGATATTAAAAATATTTAACTTACAATATATATTTTCTCTTAATATTAATTAGTACCCTCATTACCTGTATTCATTTCTCACTAATATACATTTTATCAAATTAATCTTCATATTTTATAAGTGATGAAAAAAATGTATAAGACCCTTTGTTTTGTATAAATATTGAAAACATAACAAATATAGAAAATAATATTAAACTTGTAGTTTCATTAAAGAATTGTATTTTTAAGTCTATATTATCATTTACTTAATATGATACATCTTAAAATTATTGTAAATATCTTTGAAACTTTGTAATACATAAAACAAGTGAAAGTATTTATTTTTTAACAATAGTGTACTTCTTTTGAGTTTCATTCCAGACTCCATAATAGTATCTTATAATTTAATCTTCTTCTTCTACTTTTTTTTATTTAATATTCTTCCAAATCCTAATTCAGACACTTCAATTTCTACAATCATAAATGTTCTGGGATTGTGAATTTTCAGGTAATGAAGAGTTTTTACTATATTTTTTATTTTTCTAATAATTTTTGGAAAACATTTTTAAATTTAAAAATACTGTGGGGATTTTTTCACATACTTCTTTTTTAAATTCTTTTTCAATATTTTCAAACAAAAATCTTATATTTTATTAAGTCTTCATTTATCTAGTTGTATTTGATTTCATTGTTTACATATTTTATTTGACTTTCTTTATTTTTTATTTCTTCAAAAATTCTCTTATTCCATTCCTCTAATGTTTTTTTTTTATGTTTATTGGTTTTATAAATTCAAATATACTATTTCAGTTTCTAATCTTTTTTTTCGGAAATTCTAAAAAGATATATTTAAGTGAGAACGAGAGTTCATAATATTATTTTCTCGGTTATATCTTAGTTTAATATAAAATTATTTTTATAGTATTTTCCTTTATGTACTTGCGTTAGTTAACTTATATTAAAGTTTTAAATTAGAATTATTTGTAGTAAATATCGCTTTGGGTTTCCGAAAAAGTAATGGTGGATTTTTACAGTTTATTTTTGCATTAATTCTGGCTCGTGAACCAATGAAAGTAAATTTGTTAATTTAGAAAAATAATATATATATATATGGATTATAAAAATATATATTTGTTGGAAACTAGTTTCAACTTCATATAAAATCATAAGTTAGAAAATCTGGATGTGGGGTGATGTGATCATCCGTTCCAAATTTTGTTTGTAGGATTTATTGTTTCTGAGTAATGTAGGGTACTATTTGAAATCAAATGTGAATATATTGATTTTGATATGAATGAGTTATAGTAGATATTTTTGTTTGAATCAGAAAATTTGGTTGATTTGTATAGTTCATATAGTGTAAGTTATTCTTAAAGTGAATGAGTTATTGAAATTGTTTTTGTTTAACTGGTGAAATTAGGCATAATTATGCAATTTTTTTTGCATATCTCGCTCAAGCAAAAATAGAATGAAAAGATAGAGTGCTCTCGGATCCGTTTTTGTCCAAACAAAAAGGAATCTCGCTCAAGTGAGGCTTGTGATAAAATTATGGGTGCTTGCGGTTTCAATCTTGCTCAAGCAAGAGAATTTCTGCTTGGGTGAGACCCATTCTCGATCAAACGAATAAATTTCGCTCAAGCCTATAAAAAAAGCTTAAAATTTTTGTATTTGCTTTTGAAAGCCTAATTTATAATTGCTTATTGTTTTTAAGTGAAAAATCTATTTTTTTATTTAAAAATATAATTAAAGGAACTTAATTATGTGTTTAAGTGAATTTTGAGATATATTTGGATTATTTAGAAAAGTTTAAAAATAATGTGATTGAATTGTATATTGATGTGTTACATGAGATATGAAATGATGTGAAAGTGTGATCAAAACATAGTATTTTCAGGAAAGGAAATACCGTATTGAGATTGTTATTAGGGTGTATTGATTTGTGAATATCCTGTGAATGAAACGATCCTGACTCTAGTGATATAGTAAAATTACATAGATGAAATTATTTCGTTGGTGCGTGAGAGTCAAAAGAGGTTCATATGACTTTGTCTGTGATTTGAAATATAATCATCTAGTCTTTCGGGTGATATGAATTTACCCTGTCATATGAGATGATGAGATATTGAGATGACCATGTGCATGATTGTGTGGATTAACAACAAGTAGTATGACAGGTGCAAGTCTTTAGATGTTAATTTCAATACATGAGTCTTTTGGAAGTAAAGTCAAGTGTCTTGAGTATGTGAGTTAGTAGAAATCTGACACGAGTAATGTGGATAATAAATGTGATATACACTTATGATTTTGTGCAAATTATGAGAATTTGATGGATTATACTTGTTATTAAAAGTTAAATTTATATTATAATTCTTAAAAGTATCTAGTTTACTTTTTGCTTTGTTTTATGTTTGTTTTCTTTAATCTATGATGATCGTGTTAATTTACACATGAACAAATGAAGTTGCAGGTGATAAAACTCCTCAGTAAGTAGCCAGAGGATGAGATGTTTTTATTTTGAATGTTTTGTTTTTTAAAACCTTTGTGTATATATTGATATCCGTATGAAGAGAGATATATTTTGAGATATAGTATAAGATAGTTGTACATGTTTATATGTTAATTAGATATTGTAGACATAATATTTTATTAAATATGAGTAAAAATAGGAGTGTTACACTAATAACGAAAAAGAAGTAAGGAGAGAAATACCTCACAAATTTCCCTACTTGAGAGAAGAATTTAATTATATATGTTTCACTACTTTAATATATACCTCTCAATATTGCTAAAATAATTAAAAAGATAAACTAAAACTAAGAAAAATACCAAGACAAATACTTAACAGATTTAGCTATTTCAAAAGCCTTCTATAATATAATATATTGATTAATTGATGGTTGATTTGTTATTTGAAATATTAATCCTATTTGCTAAAAGTGAGAATGAGTGGAATTCAGTGTCCTCTTGTATGTAATATGTTTTTTTACATTTTATAACATAAATATTATACGTAAAAATGTGTATAAAATTAAAATTAATAAAAAATATATTAAATTTTACCTTTTTAAAAATAAGATAGTTTGATGAATAAAAAAACACTCGTGTTTCCCCTGCTAAATACATTTTTAGTGTGGCCATAAATATTTTATTAGTGCATCGTTATTTCTAATTTTATGAAATTAAAACCAAAACTATCTAGGTAGCATACTCACTTAGACATATAATATGACACACGGACATATAAATTTTATGGAAATACAAATTTAAATATTATATAATTATGAATTATATAAATTAATAATAAAGATTTATGTGTAGAAATATATTTCAGTTTTTTTTAATAAAAATAATTTTTATGACTAGTTCAAAATGATTGTTTTTTATTTTTATAATCATGCTAAAAATTTATACAATAAATTTGAGTTTTTAGAAAATTAATATATTTTTCTTTTTAAAATTATATTAGAATTATTAAAAATTCAACAAATACTTTTTGAATTAGACACTTCACCGTACCCTACAAATATTTTTCGAGTGTCATGTCTGTGTCTAAACACACCATTTAAGAGGTCCAAACCTCATAACTAACTAGTTAATCTTGTAACTAATAAAATAGTTATACAATTCCTTAATTTTTACTTTTATAAATTATTTATATTTTATTTTTTTAAATTATAATTTTTAGAAGTAAAAACAAATAGATACCGAAACTGAAAAGCACTGTTTGTATGATGAGAATAGGAGAAAAACATTTTGTTTGTGGAAGAAAGAGGGAGAGAAGAAGATGAAGAAGCAGCAGAAGCAGAAAAGCGAGTTCGAGTTCTGCAAAGCGTGCGGCATAAACCACGACCAAGGTCTCCGCCACAAGTACTTCCCTAACCACAAGAAATCCCTCTCCACCTTCCTATCTCGCTTCCGTAAAAAACTCTCCGATGTTCGCTTTTTCCTCAACGCCCCTATCCCTCTCAATCCCCAACTGGCTTCTCGCAATCGCTTCTGGTGTGTCTTCTGCGACCAAGACATCCACGAACACTCCAGTTCCTTTGCCTGGTACACTATCCACCTTTTTTATTCAAATTAAATCACTATTACCAAGCTCTAACTATTTTCATGGATGCCTTCGGTTCTCGTGACAGCGCCAATGCGATTCGCCACCTCGCCAGTGCCCTACACCTGAAGAATTTGAAGCACTTCTTCTGGAAATACGGTGCTGCGGCGGATCAATTGGACGCGTTTATGTTTTCCGATGATGATGTGACCAAGGTAATTTACGATTTGTATCGATTTTATTGTGTGTTTCCTTGCACGTTTGGGAAATTGAGAAATAATTGTTGTTGTTTCGCTTTTGCGAGTTCAGTGGGAGAAGAAGTGCGTGGCGCGAAAGGATGAAGCGAATGAGGGAAGTCGCAGAACGGTGGTTGGTCCTTCAAGTGATGATCATATCCATAATCAACTCACCAGTGGAAATAGTAATAGTTTTGAAACAAATGTTTATTCCCATTCTGTGAAGTCGTATCCTTCAAATCCTGTTTTACCTTTACCAAACTATACAAATGAGTATCAGATATCTAGTTCAGGACTCTCTGGAATCGCCAATGTTGCTACCTCGTCGGAAGCGCGCCCTGATGCAAAACCTATTGTTTTTCAAGATTTTTTGGGTATGGTTACCCTGTCTACTTAAAACGTATTTTTTTTTACTCTTTACAACTATCATCTATGGTGAGATTCGATACTTTTGGGTTCTAATTTGATATTTTCGGTGTGCTTATATTGTGCCTCAGTTGAAAGGAGAAGCCATTCTTTCCCTCATGATGGTAGACAATCATCAAGTAATGGTTACTCCTGTGATAAACAGGTTTGTTTGGTCTTTAGGCTTTAGTTGTTTCAAATAAGTCATTAGAATCTAACTACTTGAGTTTCAGACTATCAAAAATCATTCGGTGGTAACTTCATTGGTAAGCAAGCAAGATGAAATTGTTTGGATTTTTGCCTACTTTTAAGTCTACCATGATCAAGATTATGGTTGGCTTAGCACACTGCGTATTTGTATTTCTTATAATTTCTAATTTATCTTTTAACACTTTCATACCCTTCTCCAGTGTTGTAGTTGTCTAACCTTACTTGTAATTCGGTATTGATAGAAAATATTGCATTTTGTGTCAATGTGCCAGGGGCGTGACAATGGTAGAATGGTTAGCGGTGAAAGCATTCATCAGGGTATCTATTTGTAATTATGAATATATTGTTTTGCTTCCATCATTGAAGTACTGTAAAGATGAAAAGCATGTGCCTATTGAATATGTACACTTAGTTGCACTGGGAATTTGTATATGTACAAAATATTTAAGACTAATATGAATGCGGAGAAAGAGTTTTAAAATTTTACTATTCTCATGGAGAGGTTGATAGAGGCATAGTAGTTAGTATCTTACGATTCACGATACGTATAGTACGGAACGATACGGTTTCACCCTCCCATGATACGAATCGTTTGAAGAATCTTTTTCGTCCCTGAATCTGTATCATGCGATTCGCACGAAGAATCGCTGAATCGCGAAACGAAACGATTCCGTATTGTGTGAATCAGTGTGGATTTTAAAAAATGAGTAAATTAAAAAAGATAGACAGAATTTGTTTAATAACATGTATGCACCACATTATTTTTTTAGAGGTTGTTTTGGTGAAATTGTGTGGTATATATATATATAATTTATTGTATCTTGCATGGATACATATCTTATATATTTAAGTATATATTAAATTTTTTAATGTTTATGAATCTTATGATTCACTATACGATTTATGATTCATAATATCAGCTCTCCGATACATTACTTGTATCTCTATTCTACTACCATGGATAGAGGTGGTAAACTAGAATGATGATGTGTTTTCTACTATGATTCTTTTACGTTTTCAGGTGTACAATTGATCACTCAGATTTCTTCTATGCCTATTGAAAGTGCTGAGAAAAAAGTTTATTCTGAAGCACCTCCACCATGGATTGACACAACTGAGGCAGTTCAGATGCATTCTAGTTCAAACAAGTTAGGGAAGTCCAAAATGTTGAATCCAAATCGGGTGGGAGCAGCTTGGGTTGAAAAGAGAAAGATTGAAATGGAGAAGGAGAAAAGGGGAGAGACGATAAGGAATGGTCGTGATGCCAGCTGGCTTCCTAATTTTGGTAGAGTCTGGCAATCTGGTAGCAGAAGAGAATCCAGAAAAGAATTTGAGAGGGAGAAACCGTTGCAGAAGTTAAATGTTGAAACAGAGTCTGAGATGGCAATCAAAATTCAGCCTTATGTAAGCAAAAGAATGGTGAGTTTTATTCTATGGTGTCAATTCTATTTTCTAAAGATCACTGGTTTAGTTTCTTTTGCAACTGCCAGCCAAAACCAGCTTGATTTGGGCTGACTTAAATTGCCCAAATCCAACTGGAAGATAAATGGGATGCAAAAAGGGCTGAAGCTAAGCTCATTATACCAATCTATCCCAGATTGCCTAAAATGGTGGGATGTACCCATTAATGGATGGTGCATCTTAATTTTTTGGACTTGGAAATTGTTAGCACAGTTTTCTTTGGATGGGCTGATGAATAGATAGCACAGTTATTATAAATGATTTTTCTCTGTAAAATGCCTTCACCAGCCTACTGAGTCACCAGAAACAAAATATAATATCATAAGTCTTTGAGAAACAACCAATAAAAGTTGGTGGTTAAGATAGGTAACAGTTAGGCTGGCTTGGCCTACAGCTTGTTTTAACTCCAAATAAATATTGTTCCCTATGCATTTTTAACTTGAATTAGTTTGTGTTTGTCTGGGTAATAAATGATTTCAATTGATTTTTAAAATTTTAAATGTTTAGGAGTTAATCACTTTCCTAGTTTATTATTGCCCATCTAAGTTGGCTTCATTGCAAATAGTACATGGTATCCTAGCCCTCCTGCCATGGATGAAATGCAAAGCAAACTGGCAAGTGGATGAGATTTTGATTGAAACAGTTGTAAATCCAGGATATTTACACATTTTAACGCTGAAATAAAAAAAATAGTCCACAGAAATCATTATTGCTCATCGCTTGGGTAGGTTCATGACAACACTGCATAATGTGGTCGCCCTGCCTTGGGTGAAGTTAGGAACAAACTGGCAAATGGATGTGTGAATTTATAGCACTGAGTTGTTAATTTTGGATTTCCCTTCTGCACTGTACTATAAAGTTATTATAATATTGACATTTCAATCATCATATGTAAATACTTAGATCTGCTCCTCTTGTTTGTTCTTTGCAGCGGATGGATAGTGTAGGTGATAATGCAAGCGGATGAAATTTCTTGTCGCAGTGATGTTTTTGGGGAGTGTAATCAATATAATAAATATGCATACTAACATCTATTGCATTGGAGGGGAGAAGACTGGAAAAAGTTCACATAACGAAATGTCACGTTTATGTCAATCCTGGAAAAAAGTACCTCAGTCAATGTGCAGTATTGAAGCACAACAATAGATTAGTAAATATGTGCATGCATTAAGCTAGAAACTAGGGCTGTTAATCTGCATGAATGATTGTGATCATAGGGAAACCCATTTTACGACATTTCGATTTCATATGCCATGTGATAACAATTCTTGGTATGGTTGGTCTGCTCATTTTTGTGCAGTTATTGGGTGCTTATTATCGCCTACCAGTTTGCTTTTTCAATGTAGGGAATGGTAACTTGAATATTAATATCAGATCGGCTGCCTTTCAGCATGTTGCTCTTTTACATGCAATGGAACAAACTTATCCATAGCATATACTGAGTACTGAAAGTATTCTGGCCAGCTATACAAAGAATACCACTGTAATGTCCTTCATCTCAACTCCTAAATTTAATCTTACATTTCAATTATTTTTTGCTACTAACTTCTGTCCAATATTTACACCAAGACGAAGTATGATAAAAATAGTAGAATCGAAACTAAAACCTATACTTATTTGTTTGCTCAGATTGTATGTTACTATTACAAGATCAGTAGTATATAAACCTAGTAATTTGGGAGATGAGTTTCTAAAATATTTGAGCATGAAAAAAATTGAAGCTTGCAGTTACAACTTTCATGGCTGAACAGTGTAATAACATTTGATGATTATCTTATAATTTTAAGCCGCGTGGTCCTTATGATGTTCTTATCAAGATGATACTATATATTTTTTAGACTGTATTCTTATCAAGACTTTAGCTTAGTTATTAGTAAATTGAAAACAACTAAATAATTATACATCATATATATTAAGATTCACAAAAAAGTTTGCTAAGGTTCATACCCCTTTCCACATACAACATTTTACTGGTGCATCACTAATATTCCTTGTAGTTCACAGCAAAATCATACGATTTAGTTTGTTAGCACCTATTCAATTTTGGCACTGAACTACCATAAAGGATTACAGGGGGGTGGTGTAGCCTTCCGAAATTTTTTAAATTAGGAGATTTTTCAATTTTTGTTTTATAACTGACTATTTAATTTTAATAAATATTAAAAAATAAAATTAAATATAATAAACAATAAAGAAATTGTGAAATGTATAAGAGAAAAAAAGTTAATATTTTTTAATATTCTTTTCCATCACCTATTCAGTTGGTTTTCTCTTAATAGTAAAACACAAACTTATTGTTTTTATTCCATTTATTAAGGAAAAAAAAGGAAAATACAAACTCATTATTTCTATTCTCACCGTCCTTTCTTTTGAACACTTAGATACTGAAATATTAATTTCATAGTATAGTATTTTTGAAAAAAAAAAAAACGACCATTGTTCGCGAAGGTTTCTACAGGAACCCCTTGGTTCTGGCAAACAGTTTATATTTTATTATTTCTCATGCAAAAAGTTTTTTTGTTTTTGCAATGTTTAAAATATAAGAATTTAAATAGTTATATATTATATGTTTACATTCTAACTCACTTAAGTTTAAGGTTTATGGAAGATGATATGGTTACTTAAATTGAAAAAGAAATAACTAAACATTTTAGTTATGATCCAATTATTGATAAGTTTAAGAATTTTAAAGAACACTAAAAGTCCTTTAAATATGTTGTGAGTTTTTTTTATTGTTATTGTTGTAGTTATATAAGAGTATATTAATTTGATTCCTGCAAAATTATTGTCAACTTGTCAAGACATGTTTTTAGAATACAATTCTTCTTTATAAAGAAATTACAATTTTTATAACAAAATATAATGATTGGAATAAGAATTAAAAAAATGAAAATTTTAAAAATATAAGAATATTTTGATTAATTAAAAATTATATAATTTTGAATTTCATTTAAAAAAAAGTAAAAATTAAAAAATTTAATATTCTTTTATCTCTCAAATTCATGTTTCTTTTCTTTATATTCCTTTTCTATCCAACTTCAATTGGGATATTGTTGGCTTGGGTTTTAGTTGGACGCCCTATGCTCATAAGTCATTGGCTTAACATCATTTATTCAAGTGATGTAGTTAAATTGATGATGATGATTTTTTAGTTATTATCACAAAAAAATGTTTCTTTTATCAATATAGACTAGTGTTATTTTTTAGCTAAAGTTCATTAAGGTCTCGTTGAGATTTTTGTGTAATCATTTATATTATTTTTTAATTTGCCAAACACATTCTTTTTACTAACATCATATATTATTTTTAGTTGATAACGTTTATATGTTAGCACTTTCTTAATAACACTGATAGGGTTATTTTTCAGCCCATGAGAACTAAAATGCTTAATCGACTCCAATGAAACTATTTTTTAGTTAAATATAAGTTAAAGTTTTTACATTGATGTTGATATAAATTATTTTCTAGTTGAAATTATTTGTCTATTAATGTGTGCTAAAACTATTTCTCACTTTCTTAGGATTTTCTCATCCAATATCAGTAGGATTATCTTTAAGTATATGTAAACAAAAGTAGGATTATCTTTAAGTATACGTCAACAAATTTTTTTGGTTGAATTATTAGCACTTATTCCTTGTCCATGTCTCCTTAAGTTGAAGTAATAATTTTTTGTATTTAAAAAGTGTTCAAAAAGTTACTTTCACTTCATAATTTAATATATTATTATTTTAATTATTTTAAATATTTAACATATATTATTAATATATATTATTATATTGCTAGAATAAGTTGTAAAGTGGAAGTATTTTGATTTATATGATAACATATTAAAACTTTTTGTCCTCCTATATACATTGGTCTCTTCTTTAGGTAAGCTTATAATATTCTCTCCATGAATAATATTGAGTAGTTTTTCTTCTTGGTTTTCTCTTTTCCTGCATTTTGGTTTGTCCCCAAGTTTTCATCATGCACATTCAATATTCTTCCTATTTGTCTTTTATTTTTCAGTCTTTGTACAACTAAGATAGGATGCACAATCACTCCACATTCCTTGTGTCAATTTTTATCCCAAAATTTGCTTATGTCCTTTTTTTTTCCAGCGAAAAATAAAAAGAGGAAAATTACTTGAAGATAAAAAAGAGAAAAATATGATACTATACCTTTCTAAGTTTAAATACGGGGAGTAATTGATATTAAAAAATAATAAAAAGTTTATTACGTAGTCACTTACTTACAAATTGGGTGGTTATAATAGAAAAGAAAAGCTTTTAGAGCTACTTGTGCCTATAAAGTATTTTCCGAGTTAAAAAAAAAGAAACTTTATCGTGTAAGCTAACTGGTAATATGAATTCTAAGATGGATTAAGAAATGGTAAATGCAAAATAATTGTATACAAGCGATGAGTATTAACGACATATATAGTTATTTTTAATACACATTTAATTAATGGTTCAATTTTATTGAAAATCATAAAACTAAGAGAGACTTATTAAACAAGTAGTACCTATGATTCAGAATTCATTACACAACTATCTAAATTTTACAAAAATATTAATAACTTATAAAATTAATGAGTATTTTACATTTTACATATAAAATAAATTATATTAAGGGTTTATTATTTTCTACCAGAAATATTTTAGAAAAGTATATAATTTTGTTTCTAATATAATTTGTACTTTAAAGGGTTTTATTAATTTTAATCTAATTATTTATAAATTACATGAAAAGTAATTTGTATTATATATGCACTACAAAATACGTTTAATATAAGTTGAGATGGCCGAGTTGGTCTAAGGCGCCAGATTAAGGTTCTGGTCCGAAAGGGCGTGGGTTCAAATCCCACTCTCAACATTCTTTTAGTTAATGTTAATGCAGAATTAGCAGCATTTTTGTGGGAACTCAAAAGTTATTGTTTGAAGTGGAAATGAATTTGTTTTAGATTTATGAATACTTTATTACAACAATCACATCCCACTTTTGAAGCTAAATTTTCTGAATGCAAGCTTACATTTCGATTTCTGCAGTAGTGTAGGGTTTGGCGCACAAACATGGTTCTGAGTTGCATGTTTGAGTAGACTATGAACCATTTTATATGGCTTTAATTTCCTTGATATTAATGATGATCCAAGAAAAACACAATATCTAATACTTAAGTCACATGTGATTAGATAAGATATTAAATTGGAATTGCTAAAACCTTTTAGTTGCATGATAAAATCAGAAGGAAAGAAAATAACTTCTGATGGTGATTCTTTTATATATATACGTTAGGACACTATGTGTTTCTTGATGTATGGATCGTGATTGTATAAACTAGCTTAGAACTGTACAACAAAACATTTATATGATTCAATGTCGTGGGTGTATGTTTCTTGTTTCAACATGTATTTTGTGTCTTTCACCATCAGAGAAAAGTAAGGTTTTGCAACAGACATTTTAATGTCGGCAAGATTATTTAGAGAATATTTTCTTTAGTACAGGTGTATACCTTCGTAGGATTGTGCTAACTTTAAACCCATGAAGAATTTGAGTTGTCTAAGGTTCTTAATTTTAAAGGTATTATTTAAAAACATCTTAACTGCATCCATCTATGTATACAAGCAAAGAAATGAAAGAGGATGCAATTTTCTTGGTGAACAAATATTGATAAGAGTTAGATTGAATGAAGTTAATGCTTGTAAGGAAGTTCCAAGTTTAGCAAACCATTGTTTAATTGCTTGTTTACATATTATCTTATAACTCTTAACATCAAAGAGTAAGTAGGAGGACCACCATTCAGTTTTCAACTGTAAAGTTCGGTAATCCTTCACAGAAGAATCTCATAAAACTTGGACATCCACCTCAGAAGACTTCAATTCATCTTCATTAAGAACATTAATATATATCATCATTTATGTGAGTAGGAAATTTTTAAGTATGGTAATTTTATTATTAAAAGAGAGTTTATAATTCTTTGCGAGAAGAATTGTATGACTTTGATTTGAGTAGTATTAGGTAAAAGATCTCTCAAACTAAGGGACCTGTGTGTTCTTTATTCATAATAAAAGAAGCAAAATGAATAAACTTCAATATAAATTTTACTAAAACATTTGGTTTTCAAGAAATTGTTAAATTAATTATTTTAGTAAATAACTATGCAAATTAGAAACTATATGTGAATTGTGATTTATTTATAAATTGGGACCAAGTGACCTTGTAGATGGAGATGAATAAAGTTTACAATTTGAAGAAGATATTTTTTATGAGTGAAATTTTGTATATCATAAAGTATTGTGTTAAATTTTAGAGTATGGATCAACTTATAGCAATTTTGTTTTGGACATGTTTGAATTTAAATAAAGAACATATTTTTAGATTATGTTTATATTTGATAATATCTAATTTAATTTTCTATATTTGTTTTCAAGATTAATTTTTTTTAGGCTTATTGTGTTTTTAAAATACACACATACAATCAGGCTCAGAAGAGAAGAAATGTTGATAAGAAGACTCTTTCCTAAAAGGTTTTCCTTCTGAAGCCTTGTAAAATTGTATAATGTAGTTTAATTTTAGTTTTTAAATTTTTGTACATGATTTTGGGCCTTGTATTTGGACCAAATTTTAGCTTAGGAGCAAGAAGCTTGAAGGGAGCACACATGGCATCCACCTAGGCACCATTTGGACACCTACATGGAACCATTCCCTTCCTTTTTCCAAAATGACTATTCCTTCTCCTTCATGATGACTTATGCGCCTCATGCTTTCCTTCCTCTCCTCCTTAAGCCACTTGTCACATCTTGAATGGATAGTTTTGGAATACATTGATTGCCACATGGCAACCCATGTGATGCAAATCAAATAGATGTCATCAATAGAATAAATGGACAAGGGTTGAAGCAAAAGTTCTTCTTATTAGTCTTTGCAAAAGATGAGGCCCAAGCCCAAACCCAAGAAGGCCAAGCCCAAGAAAGCCCACTCCAATCAAAGAATCACTAGGAGCATGGCTAGATCATTAGGAAGAGATTGCCAAATGAAATCTCTTTTTGTAATATATTTTTTATTAAATTGTAAATAAGATAGGATAGCCTTAGGGAAGTGCCTAAAAAGGAAAACAAAAGAAACTATGCATGTAAAGGCACTTTTAGTCACTAGTTACTTAGAAATGGCTAGGAAGGTCACCTTTTGGCCTAGTTAGGTACCTTT
>Ga0123342_1002838_pt1 | contig 28507 bp, 13 predicted proteins | sample Turbeawhitnodule_FD_89960 | JGI IMG/M metagenome (GOLD analysis project Ga0123342, IMG submission 89960) | Root nodule microbial communities of legume samples collected from Mexico - Turtle bean Mexico white nodule | ecosystem: Host-associated > Plants > Roots > Nodule | place: Mexico: Nepantla... | reverse complement strand
TGTGGGAAAACTCATTTATCTATCACACACTAGGCCAAACATAGCTTATGCAGTTAGTGTGGTTAGCCAATTCATGCATGATCCAAGAGAAAGACACTTGCAAGCAGTAAATAGAATTATTCAGTACTTAAAAGCCTCTCTAGGGAAAGGATTGATATTCAAAAAAGGGGAAAACTTATCCACGAAAATATATACTAATGTTGACTATGCAGATCAATTGTTGATAGGAGATCCACCACAGGCTATTGCATGTTCCTGTGTGGAAATCTGGTGACATGGAGGAGCAAAAAACAAAATGTAGTTGCAAGATCAAGTGCAGAAGCAGAATTTAGAGCCATGGCTCAAGGGGTTTGTGAACTATTATGGATGAAGATCATACTCGATGATCTCAAAGTAAAATATGAAGCTCTTATGGGTTTGGTGTGTGATAATAAGTCCGCCATCAGTATTGCACACAATCCAGTTCAACATGACCGAACAAAGCATGTAGAGATAGACCTACATTTCATTAAGGAGAAGTTGGATAATGGTCTTATAGCCACCGAGTACATCCCTTCAAGACTCCAATTGCCAGATATGTTTACTAAGGGACTTCCCACAAAACAATTCAAAGATCTTACTTGCAAGTTGGGAATGATAGATATACATTCACCAACTTGAGAGGGGAGTGTTGCATAATCAGGAGAATTATTATGTAATTAAGTGCAAATTTCATTCTCTATTTATTAGGACAAATTTGATTTGATTTGTACAGCTTTAATCACCCATTATTTCTTGTTTTCATTACCTATTATTTCTTTCCTTAATTAGGTTGTAAACAGTCTATAAATTGAGACTGTAATAACAATTGTAAAACATCTCAGAAATATATTTCATCTATTTCTTTCAACTCACACTATAGGAACAATGAATCAAACATGTCCCATTAAGTGGTCTACTTTCCTATATCTATATTACACAAATAACAGTCTGTACATATATTGATAACTGCCCTACAACAAATAAAAACCACTCAGTAACTGTCACAACAGTTACATTACTGTCCTATAACATTTAAAAAAATAATCAAGCCTTAATAGAATAAGCCTATCTTTTATTCCTTCTAATGTACACCTTTCATGGTTGTCCAACTTAAATTGTAGTATCAAATTATATGACCCTTTTATAAATCATCCCATTAAAGCAAACACAAAATACCATTAAGGCACTAGGCAGTCCAAAGACATGACCCTCCCAAAAAAGGTGAGAAGAGAGAAGCTTCAGCTGAAAAGTACAGGCATTTCACTAGTTAGAGCTACTAGAGCCCATGAAAGGAACCACACTTCCATAAACCCTTACATCAATTTGTCTTCTGCATGGTACAACCTACTGGGCAGGTAATTCAATCTATGATGTGGAGTGGCAAGTTGGCAATGGGGAAGCCACCGTTAAAACCATGAATTTGTTTTCCAAAGTAAAATTATGTATGATTTACTCCATTCAGATGGTAAATGAAAATAGATGTATAAATAATCCAAAACAATGAAATTCCAGCAGTTTGTATATAAGAATACTCCATCCAGTCAACATCTTGAAATATATACTGATAGGCATGAATTTGTTTTCCAAAGTAAAATTATGTATGATTTACTCCATTCAGATGGTAAAGGAAAATAGATGTATAAATAATCCAAAACATTGAAACTCCAGCAGTTTGTATATAAGAATACTCCATCCAGTCAACATCTTGAAATATATACTAATAGGAAATATCTACTATCTAGATAAAATATTGGTTCAAGATATTTCTTATTACAAAAGCTAAATCACCATACAGTTAAACTAAATCAATAGAAATCTAATCTTAACATTACTGTTATCCTTGCTTCATCTTAAATTAAAAACACTAGATTATTCATTGATCAATGTAAATCATCTACAATATCCAATGAAAAGATCTCATTTGTAACATACACAAGAATATGTTGACAAGCAGTGAAACAAAATGGTTGTCAACATCTCTAAGGAATGTTAGGTGTAGAATATTTTCAATAGGGATACCTACCTCGGATACTTAATTGGCATCACAACAGCCTCTTTCAGTAAACGTTTGGCATTCTCTAAGCCCTTGATACTTTCCCACTTCACATCTGGACTTCCACGAATGATATCCCTGCAACAATATGATGGGCAACGCAAAACATGTGAAAATTTTGACTAGCACACCGGTAACTTCTCCGAGTAGTCAGCAGTTGAATCAAAAGTGTTGGAAATATTGAGAGAGAAAATATACCTACTTAGGCTCTCTGCTAAAGTTCGCATTTCTGCAGATTCAAAAGGTGGAAGCAAAGATCTCTGCCTGAAAATGTTAGGGATAATTATCTGAGAAGTGCAGATGACTAAATTCTTCTATCTTCCGTATTTTCTAGGTTATCTGTAATTCTAAGAATGAATAAATTCTCTATCTTCCATATGGTCCCACAGAATCACAAAACGTATACGTTGATAATGCTAATGGTTAAAATTGTGAGTACAGATTAAAGGGTCAGTGTCAATCGTAATTCATTCAACAAAAAATATCAATTGTGAATTCTAAAAGATGTAAAACTGTATATTATTGTCAACTTCTCTTTACTTGGTAGCAAATTCTCTACATTCCACATAGTCCACTAGAGTAGAAGAACTCAAGAGATGATATTACTAACTGTTAATTGTGAGAAAATATCAAATTATCAATTTTAGTAATGGCTGCTAAAATATGCACATATGATATTGTTTGTATGTTTCCTTTAGGTGAGATGAGAACCTCAAAGGTATGGAATATGCATAAATCTCAGCAAATTCAAAATGCAATGAAAGAAAACAGAAACTTCATTGATCCTATCATCGACTGATCCTGAATGTCTATTTTTTATAGTGTGAAGGACTTTAACCATAGCTGAACTAGTCTGTTACTCGATCAACTACGAATGGCATCCTATCTGTTTCTGATAAAATTGAATTTTAACATTTTTAAATGAATATGTGCTAACGACAGAGTCCAAGAACACAAAGTGATGGCTCAGCAAATCATACGGTCTTTCATCCATATTAACCGGCGAAAATCCATTTGAGTGAATCTGGTTCTGCCCCTGAAACACAAAATCAAAGCATGACGAAGCACAAATCAGCGAAGTTTCAAGGAGTAATGACCGGTTCCCCAAGAAACTTCTGAAACACAGTACCTCAGTTCGAAGCTGCTCATAAAAAGCCATTTCCGATGCCTTTTTCGCATGCGGATTGCCATTGGACACAACGCCCAACGAGCCTCCATTACTGACCACCGCCTCATCAGCAGTCTCGCCGTTCTTGTCGGCCTTCTTCCTACCAAACTTAGCATCATAATAAAATTTGAAGTCCTGAAGATCCAAAATTAAAACTACGTAAAACTCTCGGTAACAATAAAAGTAAAATTCAGTCCACCACAGAATCAACAAAACCAAACAGACAAAAAAAATACACAATCTATCCAAGCAAAGTTAAATTTCCATGACATTATTCAAGCTAGTGAGAAAACAAATCGGAGCAACCATAAGAAATCCATATCGAATTATCAACGAAACGCGATTCGGAATGTGGTGGTATGAAAAATGAAAAAACAGGGAATCGAGAATCGCAATTTGCGAGGAAATGGAGAGAGAGAGAGAGAGAGAGAGAGAGAGAGAGAGAAGAGAAAGTAAAACACCTGAAAAGACCAGCGCGTGGGCATTGGATCGTCGGCCATCATAGAGAGAGAGAGAGAGAGAGAGAGAGAGAGTGGAAGAAGCGTTTCTCCCTCTAGAATGGATCACCAGCGAAGTAAAGCTTCCACTCTCTCTGGCTCTTGCTAGAGAGTGTGAGGAACAGCCAGAAAATCGATAAATAATGGAAAAATTACACTTTATTATTACTATAATGTGCAAGATTTGAGAGGAGCTTCTTTCACGTGTGCTGACACTTGGGTTACTAATGTCTGCACCAATAAATAATTACACAGAAGTCTGCCCCAATAGATGTTACTCTGATTAATGTGATTAACGGACTTATTTTCAATGCACCTAATTCCTCTACTTCTTAATGTTAAAGTTTTCAAATTATTGCTTTTTCACTGCCCATTTTTGTCGGCCATCAAAGAATATTTATCTTAAATATTAATTTTCATTTACCAAAATTCATAAATGAAGGAACATGTTCAAACGTTTTTACTTTCACTTGAAATATTTTGTAAATTAAAGTTGGCAAAAATTAAATATTTCATTCATTTTATCCATTTATATGCTGTCTCTCTTTAAAAATAAAATTTCCAATGTGATAAACATTAAATGAATGCTTGAATTCAAATACACACATTTCAAAATTATTAATATCCATTTACCTTAATCTCATTGTCTATTGAATGACTTGGTAATGGTAAACAGGCAAATGTCCGGGTCATTAATAAAATACTCCATTTACTTTATTTATTTTTATATGTTATTTCTATTTAAAACTTCATAATATAATAAATACATAATAATGATTAAATGAATGCATTTAGTTTGGATGTAGATTTTTCCCATTTGAAGGTTCACACTCCATTCTTATGAGTGTTGTAATCTCTTCTATTTTGATTACCTTTTGGGTTTCCTCATTACTTCTCTTTGTAATTAGTTAATCTCCTCTTCATATTTATTTATCCATCACCGAAAAAATCACTAAATAAAAATCAATCTTAAATACTATAAATAATTAGTTATTATATTAATTAAATTATATATTATTTTAAAGACTAAAAATTATTGGTATTTAAAGTATTTTTTATTTTAATAAATTGTAAATAGGTATTTAATTAGTTAACAATGTTTTAACTACCAACTTTACAATCTAAAGTAATTGGTAGTTAATTAGATATCAATATAGAAAGCAGTTTATAAAGTTTATTAATAATAGAAACTAGTTTATATACCAATAATTTTTTTAGTCTCTAAAATAGTATATAATTTAGTTAATATAATAACTAATTATTTTTTTTCTCTAAAATTGATTTATATTTAATGATTTTCTTGTAGTAAATGTATTAAATTGTTCCTGTAACTAACTCTCATCACAGTTCTTGTCGTCACAAACAAAATGTATTAATACGAGTGTTACAGGCAATATGGAGTTGTTCAATATTAAGAAAGATGGTTAATTAGAGTAATTTTTAACACATTTTCTCAATTATATTTTAAAAAAATTCATGAAACACTCAATCTAATGAATTAGGATTTTTGCATGAATAAAAAAACAAGTAAAAGAGATATATAAAAAGAAATATTACATAAGAGAATTTAGACTGATTCAAATCAATGGATTACATCAAGTATCAATTAACTAAACCATAAAATGATTGTTTCCACTATTTTAAAATATTTAGCTTGTCACTACACTACACATGCAAAACATGTAGTTAAACTCAAGATAATGCACATAATTCCCTTGAACAACTTTCAAGAGAGAATACAAAGTAACGTAAATACATTTTGCAAGCAATACACCAAATAGATGTATTACAAGAAACTACAAGATTTGAGAGAGATATTATGTCTCTTTGATGGATCACAAAGATGTAAATTCAATGAGAAAGCAAGCAAAGAGATCATCAAACTGCCTTGAAAATGATCTTATAGCATGAGCAATCAACACATAAACAATTGTACAAAAGGATAATCGATTATCATCAAAAGTGATATTTATATTTGGAAACAACTTTTGTTGACCAAACCATAATCAATTAATAATAATGATAATTGATTATCCAAATTAAGATAATTGATTATTAAAATAGATAGTCAATTAAAGTTCATAAAACATTTTTAAAAGTTTTTGAAAACCAATAAACATTTTTTAAAGGTTGTGGTGACTTGTATTTCTTAAACATGGATCAAAGCTTTGTTATATGCATGAATCATTCTTATTCAGTCATGAAAGTGTATAACATACTATATAATAGTTAATTTTTCATCATCAAAATCTTCAAGCATCTTTATGTGATGAACTTGATCAACATGATTAATGGGTGCACGCATTTACAATTGCATATTTTGTCGTTTTTGTGGAAGTCTCTCAGTATTCTTTATCAATAATTCAATTTGTTGAGTAAGAAGCTTATTTTGGAATATAATAACATCATTTTCCTCCAACACATAGGTCACATTCTTTTGTGCAAGCCTATACTTTTGAAATTCATTATGACTATGAGAAATATTCTTTACAATCTTTATAGCCTCCTCTAGAATTTTAAAATTAATTTTCCTCCAGCCAAGGCATCAAGGATAAACTTAGTGACTATCATGAGTGAACTATGAAGGAAAGGTACAATCATATTCATCAAGCCCAAGACTAGGACATTTTCTCTCTAAATCTTGTAATCTCTCCTAAGCTTTTGTTAGTGATTCATCAACCTCTTTATCAAATGTGTTGATCAAATTTGGTTTGTTTTACTTTTTTCTATTGGAAAATATTTTTCAAGGAATTGATTGACCAAGTACTCCCATGTGGTGAAACTATTGGGTGGGAATGACTACAACAAATAACTTGCTTTCCCTTGTGACAGTAAAAAGGAAAAAATGTCAATTTAATAGTGTCGTCAAGCATACCTTGATATTGCATAGTGTTGGTGATGTGAGTTGATTTTAGGATTGTACATTTTAATTGGTTGCTTTTGTTTATGATTTTGAGATTAGCAATTTAAGGTGAGAACCCTAAGAAGATTCTCACTGGACACGAACTTAACCAAGTGGTTAAGTGTGAAGGTTCACTTTAGGAGGGCAAAGAGAAAAACACAAAGATAAGGTGATTATGATGTAAGGGGAGGAAATTAATAAGCATAAGATGAAGCAAGGAATGAAGAAGATGACCGAATGGAAAATGACACAAATAAGAACACAAACAAGTAACATAAATAGCGCAAGGAATGATGGAAAAAGAGATGAGATGAAGGAATTTTATGGTGAAGATGATCACACCACTTGGAGGGTGGGAAACTCCAAGATAAGTGAAGGAAGAGACGCCACTTGAAATGTTCACACACTCAAGATAAGATCCAAAACATTTAGGAGACAAAGTTCACTAATCACTCAAGCAGAGTTTCTTTACTATGTTCAAAATCTAGGTGTAAATACATGAGGTAAGACACCCTATTTATAGGAAGGGGTGCCTTGGTGAGCAAGATGGGTGAAGGGTAGAAATGGCAAAGGAGAGGGGCTACCTATGATGTTGACCATGGTCAAAACCGCACCTTTAGGCATAACTTCTAGAAGGTAGGTTAAAAACCCTAATTTTAGGTGTCTTGTCTTGAAAAAGTGGGCTTGGTACAAGCCCATTTCACTAAGTACACTCCATTTTATGATATGTGAACCTGCTCTAGCTTATTTTGCTATTTGAACCCTAAAAGTGAGCCCAAATTATTTACAAACATGTTTTTGTCTTTTAAGAAGACCAGAAGAAAAAACAATTGATGTTCTGGTCTATATCAAGTTCTTCTTCTAGTGAGGTCCATCTGATATTTGGTGTGGCATTGACTTGATTGTTGAGATGATTGCTCACAATGTGAATTGTCTCTTGAGTCCTTGGTCATCTTGTTGGCTACTTGGATTGTATCAGTTGAGAATCATGATGAAGTTAGAAAGGTGTGCATGAAGATTTTCATTACTTGCACCAAAGAACTAGCTTCCTCTTATTAGATTCAACGAGGATGGTTTGATCTCAAGGTGTCTAGCATTAGTTATGGGTCTCAAAATGCTATTAGATACATGAGGCCCATGGTGTGTCATATGGTCAACCATGGTATGTCTCACAAATGGGGTTGCTCCTCTATAATTGGTTCAAACATGGTTGGTGTAATTTACAGGTTGTCCATTTGGCTTTTTTTTGAGTTATGTAATATTTCTAAAGATCTTCTCAATCTCAAGCTAATAGGAAAATTCAACCTTGTAAATCTACCTCACATAAGTAATAAAAGCTCCTAAGAAAAAAAATGAGATCTAATAAAAAATAAATAAATAATAAACATTGGTGTTGGTCCATCTAATTTTGATGATGTCCTATCAAGTGTTGACACAACAAGATTGTACATACAAGATCATCCCACATCATACATTTTAATATTGCCATATAACCTTCTTAAATGATCAAGAAATATCCATTAGAAATCTACCAAGGGATTATGTTCCAACAAATATAGTCATCTCTAGCTTCTATAAGTTGGATAATGCAGCAATATCTATGTTGATTCCCTTTCTTCAAAAGTAAAATGTTGTTGCTCCTACGAAGATTCTTAATGATGTACAAATATTTTCTTCTTCTTTAAAAAAAATATGTATATAGAAATATATGTTATAATTTATAATAATATTTATAAATTTACTATATATTAATTAAAAAATATAATTATTATAAACATATAATGTATATTATTATAATGTAAATTAATTTTTTTTTAATATATAGATGCAATAACACGTGTATTTTCATTATTATTATTATTATAAGATTAATTGCATAACAAGAATAATAATAATAATTATACCATCACTACTAATATAAATTGCATGTCTCATTACTTGTTCTCCCATATACAATTGTTCTCCCATGTATAATGTATAATAATAATAAAAAAAAAAAATAATAATAATAATAATAATAATAATAAATAATAATAATAATAATAATAATAATAATAATAATAATAATAATAATAGATGTGCGTCCGTTACAACTTATAATAATTAATTATGCTAAGTTATAACTGATCATAATTATTTATTCTTCAAGCCTTTTTAAGCAATGTTGAAAATATGTTTAAATTTGATGTAAATTCTAACTTTATTATTACTAAGTGTATAAGCCACGCTCTTTCATACATGAAAACTATAAATACTTGAATACATTTTGGTTCTTAATCAAAGTATGTGAAAACTAACTAAAGTTTTCAAATATCAACCACCAGATCAACTTGTTCAACAATTTTTACTTTCTAACGTTCCAAAATGTACGTTCGACAATCTATTTTTACTTTCTTAACATTTTCATAATATAAAAATGAAAAGAGTATTAGGAAATTTATTTCCAAAATATTAAAAAACTTTGGAACATGTGTTGGAAAGTATATTTCCGATTGTATCCTACCGGAAGCAGTGCCCTGGGGTTCGAAGACTGAAAGAATCAAAGGGTTAGTGTGTGAGTCCAAAGAAAGTAACATATATATAAGGATAAATATGTTATTTTAAATAAAAGAAATCAAAAGGGTTTTAATATTAAAAAAGGGGAGTGTAAATAGAAGGAACCTACTTATAACTTGGTTGGGATATCGGGCCAGTTTCATTGGGCCTGTTTTGTGGAGATTTGTTTTGCACATCCTATAATTTTCTTCTGCACCCCCACAAATATGAAAACCTTCACTTTACTCTTCTGGTTTATGAAAAAATGAATTTTGATTTATTTGCCAAAGAAAATAAAACTTTGGGATTGCAAAAAAAAATTTAAAATTGACTTATAGATTATGTAATATAGAAATTTTTTGAACTTTTGAATTATATAATCCAAAAGTTTTTTGACTTTTAGTTCACTTTCAAATTGTGCAATTTACTAGTAATTTTTTTTTGGTATGAAAAAAGTGATTAGATTGCATAATTTGGAAACGGTTTTTACTTTTGGATTATGGAATTTTTAAGTAATTTTTATATGATTTTTTTTTTAAAATTATACAATCTAAAAGTTATTTATCATAAAAAAATTTTCATATTGCGTAATTCGTGAGTCTTTCATATTGTAGTATCTAAAAGTTTTTTTTTAATGTAAAAAATGACTTTCAGATTGTATAATATGGAGCATTTTCTTCCTTGAGTCCATCCATGACATATCACATAAACAAGGTAGTAGCGACGATAAAGGGTGACAACGATGACAAAAGGTGACAACGATGACAAAGGGTGATGGTGGTGACAATAACAAAAGAGGTGGCGGTGGTTAGGAGTGACAACAACAAGGGAGGGAGACAATTTGATCTTTTAACCACTCTTATTGGGGTGCACATGAAAACTATGAGGGTGCAGAAAGAAATGTTTGTGTTTAAGCTGAAATCATATTTTGAATAATTTTTTCTACATGCCCATAATTTCCATGTACATCCCAAAAGATAGTTAAAAGACCAAATTATCCTCTTATTGTTGCTATCCCTTGTCCTCAACGTCACCCTTGTGTATGTGTTGTGTTATGGATGGAATAACATTATGAATTATGTAATCTAAAAGCCAATTTTTATATTAAAAAACTTCTAAATTGTGCAATATGACAACTTTCATTCATGCAAAAATGACTTACAAAAATAAAAATAGCTTTTGAATTTCACAATTCAAAAGTCATAAAAAAATGACTTTTAAATTTCACGATGTAAAAAAAACTTTTAGATTATAAAATTTAGAAGTAAAAAATGATTTCTAAAAATGTGCAATCAATAAACTTTCTTCATAAAAAAAAATAATAATTGGGATTATATAATCTGAATTGTGTGTCAAAAACGACTTTTCAATTGGACAATTCAAAAATCACTTTTTAATAACAAAGTGAACATTTATTTTTCATATTTATGGGAGTACAAAAGAAAAAAATATAAGGATGCAAAAAAATAAATCTCCCATATTTTGTTTGGGCCATTGTAGAACTTAGATTAGAAAGCTCAATAATTATTACTTTAATTTTTATTAGTTTTTAGTAAAATAAAAATATCATTTGGCATAATAAAATGTGCTATTTAAGTGGAAAAGAATCCGACCTATAAAATAATTTTTTAATTGCTTCTTTAAGGATTAATCTAAAATGTTCATCTTAATATTACAAAAACATCACCTATTTACATACTACATTAATTTTGCATGTATAGACGGAAACAACCAATATAAAAAAAAAATATTTTTATAATATTAATAGATAATGTTAGATAATTTAAATTTTTTTAGAAATTGATCAAATAATCATGTTTTTAAGAAAATAAAATCGTTAAGAAAAATTTAAAATGATGCAAACACAGAAAGGACTAATTAAAGAATTATCACAATGAAATTTATCACTCAATAATAAATAATTTTAAAAGTATATTTTCTTAAGGGGCCTTAAACTAGTTGGAAGTTTAGGAAAAACAACACAAGTTCTGCAGAAATATAAACCCATTGAAGGCATTGAAAAAAAATATGAATATGCCCCACCAACACATGTGACCACTTATTGATATTGGCCAATGGTTATATATTTCAGCCATCAACCACAAAATAATCCTCGGATACCTACTCATACCTAGTTTGTACCCTTTTATTAGTGCACTTGTTTTGACTATAAAAAAAACCTAGTCGATATAATTGACATCAACAAAATGAGAAAAGACAAGACATTTATTATATATAATGTGATAAAAGGAGAGAAATATAAAATAATATTAATAAATTGTATGATAAGTGCAGTCCCCATCCACAGATATATCATCTCTACCAACTATAGAGAGAAACCAGATGAAGCCATTGCGTATTCGCATCAGTGAAAAACGACTTAATATTAAGCTCGGAAGTCTGAAAACACACATACAACATACAAATATATATATATATATATATATATATATATAATGTAGTAAAGGAAGTTTTAATAGTTGATCTTGCAATAGTAGTTTGTCTGACTGATCTCCATGTAGCTGCATTATCCCAAGTGTAAAATACATAATCACTAGTGGATTTTGTCTCATCTGAATCAAAGATCTAGTTAGCATCACTGTACACAGCAGGAAATCCACTATATTCAATGACATAATCCATTGTATCTCTTACGTATTTCGTGAGTCTCGCAAGTGCATCTCAATGATCATGACTGGAACATTGAGTGTACATACTTAATTTACCTACTGCATAAGCAATATCTGGTTTAGAAAAGCTCATTAAATGCAATAAGCTCCAAACTATTTGGGCATACTGAGTTTGAGAAATAAATTCTCTTATGTTCTTCTTTAATTTAGAGTTAGCATCATAAGGACTGCTCACTATCTGATAAATGCCAAATTTCAGTAATATTTCATATTAAAATATAAATACTTATGAGTATTAATTGCTAAAATAAGTATAAAATAATCCATAATTTATGAATTTATACCTTTTTACATATTTATGATTTTTATTTGAATAACTACGATTTATTCCCAAATTTGTGTTAATTTTAGGATTATAAGGAAGAATGGAGATAATTAGGCAAAAGGAAAATATACAAAGCTGAAAAGATGAAACTCAATCCCTATTTTTCCAATTGAAGCAACAACTCTATGACTTGTTTTCTTGTTAATTCTTGCCATCATAACAACTCACAAACTTTTAGTATTCTGTTTTATATTTAGTGAATCTTTTACTTGAATATTCAACTATTCCTTGTGGGTTCGATATCTGTTCTTAAGTAAACAATATTATTTCTGACAATGTGGTGCACTTGCCGTAAAAATTCATCACTGAGTTAAAGTCATAGTAACTAAACTTCTTAAGAAGTTTCTCAGTGTATTACTATCTCCCTTCCTTATAATTTTAACTTCTAGAATCACACTTGCTTCACCCATGTCTTTCATCTTAAACTTAGATAAAAGAAATTATTTTGTTTTAAAAACAATATCATTGCATATACCAAAAATTAGCATGTCATCTACATACAAACATATAATGACATCCGAATCAACAATATAAGCGAAATACTTAGATTCATTAATAATTTTATAGATGTTCAATACAAAAAGAACTTGATCACAATATCCCTTTCCCACAAAAAAAACATTGTTTTTTGTCATAACAATCTTGTCAGATTCAAATGACACTTTAACCCCAACTTTGCTTAGTAATGCTACAAAGATCAAATTAACTCTAATTGATGGTACATGTAGCACATCACTCAAGTTTTGCCAGATGTGAGCTTTAGAAGAACCTTTCCTTTTCCTAGGACATGAGTTGTCCTGGAATCATCGAGATAAATTTGTTCTTCTCCATCCCCCACACTTGTATAGGAGGTAAACACATTTCTGTTTGCACAGATGTTTCTGGTAGTCCCAGAGTCTACCACCCATTTTCTCACATTTGTCACAAGATTTACTTATGAAACGAATGTTACAATGGTATCTTCCCCTTCGGCGAGATTTGCCTTAGGAGGATATTCGTTTTTGGCCTTATGTCTGCGTTGAGGTGCACAGTGACCTGCTTTCCACAGACAAAACAATTACTTTTTTTCTTGAAAGTGGGGTTAGTTCCATTGGGACGAGAAAATTTATTATTATATTTCTTTTTGAGATCAGATTTTTTTCTCCTACCTTTTTGGAGTTGGCTTGTCTTCTACCATGTTTGGCAGACAAAGTTTTGACCTTTACAGTAGCACACTTCTGTTTGTGTCTTCAATGATGATGTGGGTGATCAGATCTGATAGTGAAATCTGTTTGTGTTTGTGCTTTAGTTGTTGTTTGTAATCAATCCAAGATTGCAAAAGCTTTTCAATCAAGAGTTTGAACACAATTTCATCAGGTAATGCTATGCTTTCAACTATGATATCTTCAAGCAACTTGTGATATTCGTTTATCTGGATTTTTATGTCTTTGTCTTTGATCATTTCCCAGCGGTGGTAGTTTTCGATCATGAACCTTTGTCTGATGACGTCTTCGACAATGTATTTGAGGATAAGGGAATCCCAAATATATTTTGCTTCCTTGTAAGAGCAATAGACATCGAACAAATTGTTAGATAACGCACTGAGTAAGGTGCGACGACTATACCTTGTTTGCATGGGTCCAATCATCAATTTGTTTTGCAAACATGCTTGAGTCGGGTTTAGAAGTCATAAGTGCGAAAGCGATTCCATACATGTCCAAGGATGGATACACGTTCTTCCCAGCGTTGGAAATTCTGACCGGTGAAGACTTCAATTTTTGAGATGTCGGGAAATGGTTTTGCAAAAATGGTTTGTGTTGTGGAAACAACATTTGACGTTTGAGTTGTTGTTGTTTGTATTTTCAACCATAAGTCTTTACGATTGTAGTAAAGGAGGCTTTAAAACACGAACAAACTTATTTCCCAAGACATGAGTGATGATATCATTGTCCGTAAGGACTTATCTGTGATGTATTGCAAGTCCCCCAGGATATAACAGGAACTTTTTGAAAATTTTCGAGGATCAGAACTAGCAAGTTACTCTTAAAAGAGTAAGAACCCAACAAACCCAAAAATATTATAATTTAAAATAAAAGAATAAAAGTGAAAAGGAAAAGTGAGGAAAATGAAGAAGAAGAGAAAAGAGGAATGTGAGTGTGAGATGAGGAAGATGAAGAAGCAGTGAATATGTGTTTCTGAAGGAGAGAGAGAGAGAAAGGTTTATAGTTTTCATATTAAGAATCCAATTAACATTTAATAAATTAAACTTAAAAGTTAAAACAATATGTGCATAATCCACATATTTTCTCTTTAAGTCGTATTATAATTAAACCTTAAAATTTCATCAATTTTAAGAAAGAAGATGTTGAAGATCCTAATTGACTAGAAATAAAAATATTTCATAAGTATGTGTAAATCTTATCTTATAAGTCGATTTTATAAGATCGAATTAGACATAAAATTTACTTTTTAATATGGTATTAAAGTTATTTAAAGTCTATTTTAACGAGAGTTTGTTGGACTGATCAGACCACCTACTATCCATTATCAGATCACCCATTATATAGATAAAAGTGTATTGGAAATCTCTAACTAAAATAAAAATATTTTATTTTATAATATATAAGGAGATGCAAATATCATCTTATCTTATAAATCAATCTATTGAGTTATACATGAAATCTAATTCTTAATAGAAAGACACGTGTATTAGGAAAGAAAACCTAGATTGTCGTACGTAATTAAACAGAAATTAATGGGTTGGTGGGTCTTGGAATAGTACCATAAAATGTCTACTCGATTGTCTAATCGGGAAGCAAAGTATACTGAGAACAGTGAGCACTCACTGAACCTATACTTGATTATACAATATCAGGAGAACTCTGATTAGAGTTGCACCTAAAGCATTATCGTCTTTGACGGTTACCTAACTACAAAATGGACCCGGGGAACATTGAAAAGTAGAACTTTCTCATGGTCTAAATTAATGACCTTAATTCTTACCAAAATTATTGATTCTGTCAAATTGATACAAGTGCTTAGTCATGTAATCTTCTCATGCAATAGCAATTTGACAACTGACAGACAAATTAAATAAATTTCGTTATCTCATTCTCACTGGACCCCGTCAAGCTGTTATCTATATTTTTTCTAAATTTTTATTTGTTTAAGGACAATGCTAACAAATCTCTTTATAGTACAGGTTAAGACATCAAAAGTAATCTGTTCTAAGAAAAAAAGGTTTATTGATACAATTTCAGCCCCAGTTTATGAAACAAATATTGCTCAAACTGAATAAATATGATCAACAAGTTGAATAAAATTATACAAACACCTCAACCTAACTTCCAATGCACCTATTTTATAGTTTGTATTTAAAACATTTGATTTCTCACAATCCTGCTATACTGTAAACACATTTCTTGGAATCTTGTTCATAGAAGGAGTAGAAAAATAGAATTACATTGTATATTAAAGTTCAAGTTATAAACCCTAAACAAAACTAAGCAGCATAGGGATTCTGCATAATCATTTCTGTCTGTCAATCTTTTCCTCCCTTATCTTCTTTTGGGGTGGGGCTGGGGAAGGAGGAGTTACATATGGACAAATCCAAAAAATGACCCTACTGTAAAGTCTAGTATACAATTTGATGATATATAATTGTGTGTGTGAAACGATATGCGATTGCATTATACTGTTGAATTGCTCGATAGCTTGTTTGTCCTCACAGGAATGAAGTGAGTTCAATGAATGTGGCAAACAATTTGAAAAGCAGAATCACATTTTTCAAAGATGCGGAAATTATCCTAATCACCATGGTCCCTGGTTATCAGTGATGTGCATAAAATCGCAGACAAGGAATGAACAAACTCCTTGATTAATACCAAGTGAAACAACTTGCATGCATGATTAGGTCTGTATTCTAGAGCTAGGGCTTAAATTGCAGTCTGAAACTGGAATTACGGTCCTGAAATGAAGGTTTATATGATTCACATTTATCTATATAATTTCTTATAATATCAAGATTTTTTAGAACTAATTGTGTGAATGCTAAGCGTTGTGTTTAAAATTATAACCGACAATTACTTGAAGTTAAACATGGAGCCATCTAGCTTGATTTTATTATTTTAATAGATGACTTCCAGTCAAAGATATTATCAAGTTACCACTAAAAAAATCACCAAACAAAAAATAATTTTAAATAAAAAATAATTAATTATTATATTCATTAAATTAAATAGTATTTTATAAATTAAAAATTATCAATATCTAAATTCATTTATATTATTAATTAATAAAAATTTATAAACTAGCTTCTAAATTTATATTAGTAATATTGAGAAACTAGTTTATATATTTGTATTAACAGAAAAATTAATTTAGATATTAATAATTTTTAAAATTATAAAATAATATATAATTTAATTAATAGTAACTAATTATGGTTATCTTTATAATTAATTATTTTTAATATATACTGAATTTCATATTTTACCCAAAAGCAATGGAGGGGCCCAAGAGATCAATATCAACTATTAATAATTTTTTTTCATAAACATGTCTAAAATGATAAATAAACTATCTAGATTTTCGTGATAAAAAAATTATATATATTATATAAGTAAATTTTTATAATTCTTACTCCTACTATTTCACAAAGTATACTTACCATGTATTCTTATTTGTTTTGATCCATGGGAAAGAATCGTACTCATATACTATAAATTTTACAATAACTCACGTAACTCATTTTTATTAATTTAACATACCAATCACTCCATGTATAAGTTATTTCAATTCCAAAAGAAGTAACATACATGTAGATAAATGTAGTTATTTTAGTTATGACTAACTGGTGGAATGAAGAACATAAGAGTTGAACATGTGCAATCAAAATCATTGTGCCTTGTAACTTTGGAACTTTGGCCAATATTAAGCCTCCATGACCTTGGAAATAACATCACTCTTGGCCTGGCCAACTGTGTGTCCTGGGTGGACCATCACCTTGGTTGTTATCTTGGTGACAACATATAAGCAACATGGTGACCATCTCAACAATAGATCCATGGCAGCAAAACAAATTCAACTTGAGTATGATGGAGTTGAAATCTGAATTGTATGTGATATATATAAAGCCACTTTGTTACTATGTATGATATTAAAATAGGCGTGGCTTGTACTCTAGGTTCTTAGAAGCAGGAATAGGTTTTGGTCTATAACTACACTACAAGAAAATCTACAAGAAAATCATGAAATAAAAGTTATTTTTAGAGACAAAAAATAATTAGTTGTTATAATGACTAAATTAGAGACCATTTTAGAGACTAAAACTATTTTTTGTTTTTAAATTAGTTTTTATTATTGTTAAATGGTTTCTAAATTAATATATGTTAGAGATCTCACATCGACTAAAGATTAGAGTCTTTCATAGTATACAAATGGGTGCAAATCACCTCATTGAGCCGGTTTTATGAGGTTGAGTCAGACTTAAAGTTCACTTCGTAATATGGTATCAGAGTCTTTCATAGTATATAAATGGGTTTAAACCTCACCTCATTGAGCCGGTTTTATGAGGTTGAGTTAGGCTTAAAGTTCACTTAGTAATAATATCTCTAATTTAGTCACTATAACAAGTAAGTATTTTTTGTCTCTAAAATTTAGATCCTAGTATAACAAAGTTGATTAATTGAAATTTTTAGATTATATTTAGTTAAATTATTTTTTAATTATAATATATCAGATATTACCACCTCATCCGGTTTTATTTATATTAAAAAATCAACAAATGTCATGATCAGCAAAAATAATTAAATTAGATAACTTTAATTCATGAAATTAGATTTCTCGTTTCATATATTCACAGTTAATTAAATAATATAAGTGGTTATATTTAATAATATTGTTTATAATATGGTTAAAAATGCAATTTCTACACCGATATACGTCTGAAAGTTAAGTCTACATGTTTGTTACAATTAAGACAAAAATATATTTATTTATTTCTGTAGAAAGGACCAGAGATTATATTATAAAAAAATAATTAATCTAACAAAATTTTGAAAAGGTCCGAGATTTTTTGCAGAATTTAAAACACTGACATTTGTTATGAGAATATTAATTATAAGGGTTAGTGAAACTAATTGTTTAGCAAAACAAACAACTTTATATTTTGATGATTATGAATAAATTCATAAAATAACTCATTATTTTGATTAATTAATACTAAATGGTTATTTGGCAGAATAAAATATAACTCATCATTTTCAGTAACCAATGTAATTGAATACAAAAATGAAGACTTATTTTATAGTAGTCCCCACCTAGATTTGTTACCAAAATCTCATCTAATATCTAAGTTTTCTCTTTATACTTGTAACTATCCAATCGTCAACCTCATCTCAATTGTTGATTTTTCCTATGCTGATCCATTAGAAAAACAGCTCATTCATCTCAATCCCTTCACCTTCTCTTATTCTATTTATAAAAACCCCTAAGAAGAAAACTTTGCTTCCATTTCCTCCAATTACTGCCAAGTTAAATTTTTTTAATAAAAAAAATAATAAACAAATATGAATCATGTAAGGAGTGATTTAATCCTTATACAAAACAATAACACATCCCTAAAAATCAAACAAAATAATAAAAAACTCCTAATAACAGCGGGGAGTACCCCAGCCAACATCCACCAAGGAAAGCAAAATTCAAGAAAAATTCCAAATCTAATACGTGCAAACTAAATGATCAATACACCAGTCAGAATAAAAAAAAACAAGCTGAAGGTACATTGGAGGCAACCCAAGAGCAAATCTTTAGTTATTAAGCGCAAACACTTTCGAAACATTCACCATTCCTCCTTTAAAAATTACCTTATTCCTGAACCTCCAAATCTTACTTACTGCAACGTGCAGATAGTTCCCCAAATTGCATTAACAGATTCAAATGCATTACACATCCTAAGCAGTAGGAAATGAAAAGGATCATAATGGTCCACATACACCAAACTTAACCAAGCGTAACACTGACTCCAAATAAATCATTCTATTCTGCACTCGAAAAACAAATGACGCCATGACTCATTTTCCACCCTACACATAATACATAAAATATTCTCAAACTCTATCCCTATTCTTACCAAATTTTTCTTGATGACTAATTTACCAATACCCTCCAAGACTTGGACCAAATGCATAACCTTAATCATCCAAAACTTAACAAATCGATCCAAAACTTTCAATTGCAAGTATTAACAACGTAGTAATATTTCCCTCAATAAGGAAACACAAGAAAAACTTTTTGCTGGAAAAGAAGTTAAAAGTATTATTACTTAAAAAAAGCTATTCTGACGTGCTTTTGTGTTATTAAAAATATTTAATCAAACAGATTAATAAATTGTCAATCAACATATTGTCCATAGATTATAACGGCAATAACAATGACATCCCACTAATTAATACATCTTTTGACATACTATTTATTATTAAGAAATAGTATTTATTTTATGACCCACTAAATAGAGAATATAAAACCTAATATATGGTCCACATAATTTAATGAGAACTATATGAATGTGACTAATTCCTAATAAAAAAGAATATATAAAAGTAATACCTTACAATTCATTATTATAGCATTCAATTTCAGCAACTAAAATATGTGTTAAGAAAATAAGTGAGTTAAACACTAATCAACATTCGTTGACCTAGGTAGTTAAGAGAGTCCAAATCCTTCAAATCGTGGCAAATATTGAATTTTCTTTTGCTGATTTTCCCATTAACAACTGTATGTTAATTAAGATAATAATCTCTCATGGTGGGAGAACTATTCCATCAATTGGGTGTATGGATTCTTCTTTGTTAGATACAATTTTTTTTTTTTTTAAAAAAGAATTAGATTGCAGTTTTTTTATTAAGGATTGAGATACCTTTATTATTAATTTATATTTTCTTTTTGGCTGATAAAAGAAATGAATTGGGTGTATTGAAGTAGGTTAGTAGGTGATGAACTTCTTTGGAGGTCCCAGTAGACGAATGATGCATGAGCATTATTGGTGTTTGTTTTCCTTCACATTTGAAACAGATACACAGCTTTCAGAAAGACCAATTTATATGTGTGATTGATGAGGATGCACATGACGATGGCCCTTTTGTAGAGAGGACAACAATGTTTATCCCTCTGTCTTAGGCATGCATGTGTTACACTTGCAACTGCATGCAGTCTCAAATTAAGCCTTGGAAGATGAAGACAAAAAACATAGAAGTAGAAGACTTTTTTAAGGAAATAATATGTGAGACCTAAAGAATTATTGAAGAGTTTCGTCTTCTTTTTCCTTTGGGCAAGTTGTTAACACTTGACAGTGATCCTTCTAGTTCTCGCGCCACTCCTTCGGTTTCGGTCTCTCAGCCTTGGGTGAATGCCAAATGGGGAAGGTACCTGCAGAAGACACTCCGACACTCAAGTCAGTAAAAAGGGTATTCGACACTTGGAGGTGTACAGTGATAACGACGTACCTCTTTTCTTGAAATGTGTGCGATATTTATATTATTTTAATGAGCTTACTTTATTGTGCCAGATTAGTGGAGTGGATCGTGCTTAGAAGCGTATTACTTAATTCTTAATGACAGTTTAACTTTACTAACCTTGGTTTGAACGTTAATGGATTAGGTGTGTCGGTCAGACAGACCGTCCGTATACCTTTCGGTCAGCTCGGTCAGGGAGACCGAGTCATGGTAATGACCGGTCGGTCTATACCAGTACAATATGCATTCTAGATTTTTATATTAAAAGTTTTATTTTTTAAGTTATGATAAAATTATAATAAATAGAAATATAAAAAATAGAGTTATTTTTAATTTGTGAAATAATCCAAACGTAAATGCTTAGGATTCTTTGTTAGCGGGGCATGCATGTAAGCTGAAAAGCAAACATGGAACTACAGATGAATTCATCACATCATTCATCATCAATTATTTGTAAACATCACAGAGACCCGTCAAGTCATTTCCATTTGAAGTCCCTAACGAGAAAATTATATATATATATTTCTCCTTTTTTTCTTTCACTTTTACACTCATGATTTGTTATCGGGTCAATCAGAAGAGAAATTATACAAATGTTTTTATAATTAAAAGGAAAATAAGTTTAGAATTAATATATAAGATGAATTTTTGATAAGAGACAAATTCTTATCAAAGAGAATTTACGTACAATACTCTTGGCAATGTTAATTAGGAATCTTCATGAGAGTTCACATACATATGAAAGCCAGAAACTTGATGGATGGACTACCACACTGTCCCTATACAGTTATGAGATTCAACACCACTCATAGCAAGGAAGAGACACATGCTCCACTTTCCTTTCTAAACACACCCATGTGCCCATGTTCTAACTTTCATTAATTCTATATCCGTTTTAGCTGTTAGGGAAAATCATTTTATTATTATGGACTTCAATTAATTGTACTACTGCAGTGACTTGCAAGTATTAAAGATACCACATTGACTAAAAAATTTAATATTTTATAATATATAAATAAATGTAAATTTTAATAAATCATTTTATAAGATTAATATTCACTTATTTGTACCTTACAAACTATGAATAACACCCTTATCCTTCAATGTACCTTCTTATCCTCAAATATTTCCACCTCTAAACTTACATTTTAAGATAATATAGTAGTATATCCTAACTTCATTCAAATGATCATCTACTACTTTATCCACAAATTCACCTTTTTCTTTAATAAATAAAATAGATTTTCTCTCTAATATGTATAATTGATATCTAAATATATAATGGCACTTTCTAAAGTTTAGTACCAAAAACAGATTATTTCAATTAATTGAATACGTGAATCTTATTTTAAAAAATCAACAAAATTAATCCAAGAAAAACACTCATTGCTGAGGAAAGTCTTGTGGTCAACCCATAATATCATATTCAAGAAATTGACCTAGTAAAAATAGACTCCAAGTTAAAGCTAATTTTAACCTGGCCCAAAAAGATCACATAATTAACATCTTACCTTATCAGATTAAGTTGACTAAACCTGACCGAAAGAGTCACATTAACACCCTACTTGTTCATCTAATCAATGAATTTGAGTTAAAGTTTAATTAAACCTGACCCAACTTGTTCATCTAATCAAATTAAGTTGAATTAAAGTATAATTAAAACTGACACAACTTGTTTATCTAATCAGATTAAGTTGTATTAAAGTTTAACTAAACCCGACCCAAGTTGTTCATCTATTAGTTAAAGTTAAATTAAATCTGACCCAAGTTGTTTGTCAAATAATACTATATGTTAAACTAAAAGCTAAACTCAATGTGACCCAACAGGTCACATTAGCACCCTACTTGTTCATTTAATAAACTAAATATTGAACTAAAGTTACATTAAACTTTTTGACTCCTGTATTTGTCAAACTAAACTGTGTTTAACTTGACCCATCTAGTCAATTAAAGCCTACTTTTGAATCTAATCATTATATTGTGTTGATACTCAAGAAGAAAAGATGATTTGTGGCACATCATCAATAGAATCCCCACCAAAGATAAACAATAAAGTTGATAAACTAGGAAGATCACTTGCTATACTTGTAGGGTCTTTGAATGACATCAAACGAATATTTTCAGAAGTAGTGGGAATGAAAGTAATTTTGATTGACATGCACCTCTACGGCTTTAGCTTAGTATAGGGCAAAACAAATTTGTTGTTACAAATGTACTCTCTCCACCCATTTTGATTTTGAAAGATTAAACCTTCTAATGTGATTAGGTTTAGACTTTAGACTCAAGTTAGTTTGTATATATGGATAAAGGTAGAAACATAGAGAGAGCATTTTATTTTATATATTATTATATTATAAGGGTTGATGTAACATATTATCTCTTTTTATATGTATATTTGAGGATTGGTTCGTTGATTTGTAAAATTTAGTGGTGTTGAATAAATTAGTTTGGTCTAAGGATTAGAATATCCCTTAAATGTTTTTTTTTATTATTTATTTTTTATTGATAAAAAAACCAATTAGCAATAAATCTCAACTCCTAATTTATCTTCTAAAATGATTAATTAAAAAAAATATTTGTCAAAATTTTTTTTTAGTTATGAGTCTATAGTATATGGTGTCAACTTTAGTAATTGACACTTTAACCATTATTAAAATTAAATTTTATCAATCAATATTGATTATATATATCATTTAGATATTTAAAGATATATGATATAATAATTACTTACTTATATTTTAATAATACATTATAGGTTAAAATAGAATAAAGTGGTAATTAGGGGCCACAATATATCGGATTTAGTGGATCAAACTAGGTAGTTTTAATTTCCTAGTGGGACCTGATTTATTTAGCTAACCTCAACAATTCAGAAGCTAGGAGTGAGTTGGTACGTTGACTTATGTTATTAAAGTTAAAAAGTTTATTAGGTTTTTATACCAAGTTCGTACTATAATTTTTTTAAAAGTTTGTAATGTTTTAAAAAAATTGAAATATATATTTTGTGATTACTATATGTTTATTTTATAACTCAAATAATGCTAGATTCTTCATCTTGACCAAGAGATTTGTTAACTAGGTTTCAAGAAGTAACTTCAGCTCAAATATTACAAATTTTTCATTTCCTAAAAAGGTTATCTCTAAGTCTCAAAGAACTTATTTATATAAATAAAAGATCTAAAATAGAAATAACTAAGAAAATTATTAAAAAAAAACAATTTTAGAGACAAAATATTTTTAGTTTCTATATATTGACTAAATTAAATACTATTTTAGAGACTAAAAAATTATTGATGTTTAAATTAGTTTTTATTATTGATAAATAGTTTTTAAATTGCTATCTAATTAACTACCAAAGTTTTAACTTTCAATTATTTAGATTCTAAAGTTGGTAGTTAATTAGATATTAATTTTTAGAAACTATTTATCAATAATAGAAACTAATTTAAATACCAATAATATTTTTAGTCCCTAAAATAATATTTAATCTAGTAAATATAGCAACTAATTATTTTTTATCTCCAAAAATTTGTTTTATTTAATGATTTTCTTGTAATATAATCTAGTATAATCAATTATTTAAAAACCATTTTAACTTATTAAACCAAAACATGTCTTATCTTGAAAAGTCGTTACAATGGGTTTATTAACGTTTCAAATGGTTAAAATCACTTGAAGTACTTATGGATGCAAAAGACAACGAAAGTGAGATTTGATGAGCAAGGGAGGGAGGAACGGAGGTTTCTGCTAGCCGAACAAAATAGAAATTTTCTCAAGCAAGAAACTGTATTACAACAGAAAGCTCATCCAGCAGTAAAATGGAGGAGGGCTAAGAACGGGTTAAATTGGGGTTTTGAGAATGATCAGTGGCACGATGACAAGGAGATGATTAAGGATAAGGACAAAGACTTTTTTAAGTAAAGATTTGAAAATGTTGATGAGATTCTTGTTAGATTGGGTAATTTTAGCTTCAATTCAATATCTGGTGAAGATAATTGTATGTTGGTAGGAGCCTTTTCTGAAGAGAAAGTTAAATTAGTTGTTTGGAGTTGTGATAGTTTGAAGAGTCTTGGCCCTTACGGGTTTTTAAATGAGGATATTCTCTCAGTAGTGAACGAGTTTGCGAACAGTGGCAGATGGCCCAGGGGTTCAAACACGTCATTCATTTGTTTGGTTCCTAAGGTCGATAATCTCCATCAGTTAGGTGACTTTAGACTTATATCGTTGGTTGGTTGTCTATATAAAATTGTGTCGAATATTCTGTCTTTAAGGCTGAAAAAGGTGATAAGTAAAGTCATAATAAACCTTAGACAAACAGCTTTCTTGAAGGAAGAGGGTTGTTGGACAGTGTTCTTGTGGCTAACAAGGTCTTAGAGGAGATAAAAAGGAAGAAGAAAAGTTGTGTTTTCTTCAAAGTTGACTATGAGAAGACCTATGATTCTGTTAGTTGGAAGTTTATCTTCTATATGCTTGAAATGTTAGGTTTTTGTGATAAATGGATTAATTGGATAAAATCATGGTTGGATTCTTCTTCTGTTTTGGTGTTAGTTAATGGGAGCCCAACTAAGGAGTTCCACCGGAAGAGGGGTCTTCGTCAAGGTGACCTTTTAGCAGCCTTCTTGTTCCTCATTGTGACAGAAGGTCTAACAGGTGTGTTAAGGAAAGTTGTCGAGTGGAATTTGGTTGAGAATTAGGAGATTGGGGTTAAGAAGGTAAACGTTAATATGCTTCAATTTGCAAATGACACTTTGTTCTTTTGTGAAGCTAATACTAAAAGTGTATTTACAATAAAGGTAATTTTGAATTGCTTTGAGCTAGTCTCTTACCTTAAGGTCAACTTTTTGAAGAGCAGGATTGGTGGGTGAGAGTTGATCAGTTAGTGATCATGCGTTCTACTGCAATTCTCAACTATGAAGTGATGAAAAATCCTTTTAAGTATTTGGGGAAGCTTGTGTGTGTGTTGGAGGGGGGGGGGGGGGGGGGGGGGGGAGAGGGGGGGGGGTGGGGGGGGGGGGGGGGTGGGGTGGGGGGGGCGTCATAAGTGAGGTGCATTTTGGGTTGGAGTGGTTGATAGAATTAAAAACAAACTGGGTAGGTGAAAAGGTAGATTTTTGTCGGTGGCAGGGAGGATTTGTTTAATTAAGTATGTTCTCTCGTCTATACCGTTGCTCTAAGTTTCTCTATATAAAATGTTTCTCGTCTATACCATTGGCCCCTGATTGAAAGTCTAAAACGACTATTTTTTAGGCTATATAATCAGTGTTTAAATCTAAAAGATGAGAGAGATAAAATTTACAAAAGAGATTAAAAGTTTTTCAAGATTGCTTAAGGCTTTGCATTGGTTAAGAGTGGAATAGGATGTGCTATATTCATTTTGTATCAGGTGAGATCCTTCATGTTCATACTTGTGTTTCAATTCATATTTGTAAAATTGTAAGATATTGGTTTTTTACCGTCAGAGGGTGTTCTGACTTGTAGTTTTTGTGTTTCAAAGAGGGTGAGTGTTCTTGAAGAGTTTAAGATCACCTCTTTGATATTTGTGTTGTGTAATCTGTGGTTGATTACTTAGGGAAATACCCAGGAGTTTCTGGAGACTAGATGTAGCTCAGGTTGAAAGTGAACCAGTATAAACATTACGTGTGAATCTCTCTATCCCTCATTGCTTTAAAACTGTTTTATATGTGTTTTTGCAAAGTGCTGATAAAAATTATTATGAATATTAAGAAAATTATTAAATATTATTACTATTATTAAATATTAGTAATATTATTAAATATTATTAGAATTATTAAATATTATTAATATTATTAAATACTATTAATATTATTAGTATTATTAAATATTATAAATAGTGTTAATATTGTAAATAATATTAATATTATAAATATATTAATGATATTAATATTTTTATTAATATTGTTTATTTATTATTACTAATATTATTAATTTTATTCATATTATTAATATCATTAATTTTATTAATGTTACAAATACTATTAATATTATTATTCATATTATTAATATAATATTAATTATATTATTATATTAATATTATTATATTATTATTATTAATTTTATAATATTAATAATATGTATACCTATTAGTTAGGATTATTATTATTATTTATGAATATTAGTTATGATTTTATCATTGTTCAAATTATAATAATATTTTTAATATTATGTATATAATTATTATGATAATAGTTAGTAGGTAATAGATATTTGTCGGTAATAATTGGTAAGTAATAGAGATTCGTAGGTAAATGTTGGTAGGTAATAGAAATTCGTGGGTAACAGTGAATAGGTAATAGAGATCTATGGATAATAGTTGATAAGTAATAAATATTCGTGAGTAATAGTTGGTAGGTAATAGAGATCCGTGGATAATAGTTGTAAAATAATGTTGAATTTACTTACGAATTTTGATATGTGGATAATATTCATAAATAATGTTGTCCGTAGGTAATGCTGAGTTTATTTACGAAATCAGTTACGTGGATAAAAATTCATAAACAATACTAATTTTTTTTAATGTCTTTTTCACTTTTCTAAAAGAATGATGTTAAATAGGCTTAAATATTTTATTCCAAGTCCTCACTTTAGAAGTAATTAATATGAGTCCAGAAAATTCTCTAAAGAAAACATGTAAACAGTAATTATTTCTTGAATAAATCAATTCAGACAGCATCTGCTTGCTGATTTTGTTAGCTTAGGAATATTAATATAGAATTATAACCAAACTTGATCTGATCTGATCTTGTGTCCAGGGAGAATTCCAAACGAACAAAACAGATTTTGTTTTAGTCATTCATGTACACTCTCCTAGAAGAAACTTAGTACTAAACTATGAGTTAGTTGATGAATTAAGCCCCCACCACAACCTTATTGAGACCTCACTTTCTTGATCCCAAAGCATGTTTCCTTTTTACTATCCTCAATTATCTCCCACCACTATGCTTCATATCACAACAAATACTAGGTACCCCACCTAATCTTTTTAGGCATTCCATTTCCCAGACATTTTGGGATGTTAGTTTTTCTAGAAAAAACAACCCACCTCAACAACTTTCCCAATTAACCTTTTTCAAACTATTTTTTATTTTATAAAATTTATATATATTAAACAAATGTTTGGCCAAGTTGTTTACTTGATAGGTCACTTCTATTCTTTTGGACAGGTTGTCAACCTAGACAAATCTAAAGGAGAGAGAGCCCTTATGTTGTTTTTGGGGAAACTTGTCGAAATAAAGGAATTTAAATGTTGATTTTCCTTTTTCTATTTTTGATCAAAATTTATGTTAATTCTGTTTTAGAGGGTGTTCGGTACCATTTTTTTTTTCGTGTTCGAATCATGATTCTAAGAATAATAAACCTTAAAAATTATCAATATTTTTCTATTAAAAAAAATTAAATAAATAAAAGTATTTGAGACATTCTTTAACCTTTCATTCTTAAACGTTAATAAATTTTGACTGGTTAAATAAAATTTCACGGTCACGAAATTATTTTTTCAGGAAACGTGATTGTGCACAATTCTAAAGAAACATGATTTCTGAAATTACTATTATTTTTTCAAAAAATCAAATAGGAGAAACATTTTTTCAAACCTTAAATCTTCTCGACATCAACACTATGTAGCACAGATACGGATACGGACACTGACACGACACGAATACAGACATTGACATGACACGAATACGGACACGGAGATACGTATAATCTCTAAAATGTAGGACACGGGGACACAGATCTATATATTATATAATTTTGAATTATATAAATTGAAAATAAATATTTATGTGCAAAAGTATGTTTCAG
>Ga0123342_1002837_pt1 | contig 28509 bp, 25 predicted proteins | sample Turbeawhitnodule_FD_89960 | JGI IMG/M metagenome (GOLD analysis project Ga0123342, IMG submission 89960) | Root nodule microbial communities of legume samples collected from Mexico - Turtle bean Mexico white nodule | ecosystem: Host-associated > Plants > Roots > Nodule | place: Mexico: Nepantla... | reverse complement strand
ATGATCGATGGGACTGATTGTTGCGAAACGTGCAACTAAATCAAATCTCTACGTGTTGCGAAAATCGCAATGTGATTAAAAAGTGATACCGAGAAATAAGCGCCAATCCGCGATTGGAGCGACTGAAAAAGGCCCGAGCGAGAAGCTACGGGCCTTTGTAATCCAGCGATTTCGATAGGTCAGACGGCCGCGGCCGCCTCGCGGTAGGCGTCGGCGCGATCCTTGTTCTTGCGGTACGCCGCCAGAATGAGGAGCGTCACAACGGCGACGGCCGCCATGCCGACCGCGAACGCAGTCCAGGACGTGAGCCCGGCAGAAGCAACGGCAGTGCCGCCCGTTCCAGTCGTCGCCGCCTGGGTGACGTTCCTTGTTGCCTTGTCGCCGGCCTTCTGGCCCTCTCTGGCGAGCGCCTTCCAAACCTCGTTCGTCGTTGCGCCGGCTGCCGCGAGGAACATCGCGACGCCTTTTGCTTCGACCTTGGCGACGCGAGCCGACCAGCCCTTTTTGTACGTCTTCCAGACCGCGAGGCTTTGCATGAACCCGAGGCGTCGAGCGCAAAGCGCCTGGATCTCTTTGACGCCGGCCGTTGCCGCCTTGGCGAGCGTGGCCGGGCCAAGCTTGCCATCGACCGAAGCGCCAACAACAGCCTGGGCATCGCGGAGCGCGCGAGCCGGGCCAGAGTTCACGCCGTAATCCCATGTGACTAGATCGAAACCGGCCGGGAGATTGTCGCCGCCAACCGCGTCCCAATACTTGCGCTTGTAGATCGGCTTCACGTCATCGAGCGTCAGATTGCGGATATCCAAGTTCGGGAAGGCCGCGGCCGATATCCCGTATTTGGTTCCCTTGAGTTGACCTTTGCCGACCTTGCCCCCTGTCCAATTGCCGGGGTCCGTCTTTTCGATGGAAAGGCCGCCCTCCGATTCGAGCGTGAAGGCGAGGCACGCCGGATAGTTCGCCTGTGTCATATCGCGATTTCCTGGGTTGATGATAACGCGACAACCTTTCCCCGCAGATAGTTGCCACCATCGACACCGATTAGGGCGGGTTCTCCTAACAATCGGCCCCGAGAGATTGGCAATGGTTCTTATCGCCCCTTGAAGAAAGGGCGCTGCCCCGCCCGAACATGGTTCTTTCAGGCAGCGTAATTTGAGCAAAACGGGATAAGCAGAGGCCGCGACGGAATGAGCCGTTCGCGGCCTTCTTATTTAGAACACGTCGCCGTATTCAACGACGCCCTGGATCGTGACGCCTTGGGCCACCATGCCCGAGCTAAGCCGCTTCAATTGCACGTTCGGCATAGCCTTGAGGCGCTGGGAGAACGTGTTGACTGGCGGCAGGAAGCTTTCTTTATAACCCTGCTCGACGGCCCATTTCTTGAAGTCCTCGAAGAGGCGGCTCGTGCGCAGCCATCCGTTGATAGGTTCGTTCGCCGCAGGGGTAACGCGGATATCGAACCACTCGTTGAGCGGGTCAAGCAGCAGCCAGGAATTGAGCGCGTCTTTCGAGCTCTCCGGGATCGTATAGCCGCCGTTGCGCTTGAGGCGTTGCGCGCCGGCAATGGCAAAGCCCATCAGAATTTCAAGCTCTTCCTTCTGGATGCGTTCGGCAATGTCCGCGATGACTTCGCTATCCGGTATCGTTCGGTTGAACTGGACTACGACAAGGCGGCGGCGCAAGCCGCGATCGATGCCGCCATTGAAGCGCGGCAGGGTGTTCGTTGTGAAGCAGTGCAGCGCCCGAGGCGAAAAGCTCACCACGTCCTTATAGAGGCTTCGACCCTCGATAGGGTTGCCAGTGACGGCGGCCTTGAATTCCTCACCCGCGATAGCGGCAGCGCTCAATTCGTCCGCGACGTTGGCGGCCTTGCCGGCGAGATTGATAATGCGCTTCTCGTCATTGAAGAACGCCGGCGAGATCGAGGAAACGGAGCCCTCCGGAAGCAGCGCGCGAAACAGTGCGGCAATTGTGGACTTACCGTTGTTCGCCGTCTCGCCCAGGAGGATGAAGGCTTTCGGCTGCTTGACGCGAGTAGCCAGGCCAAAGGCGGCCGCGCCGAGCATTTCCGAAATCAAGTGGATCTTGTCGGCCGCGTCAGGATCGTCTTGGAACGCGCCATAGAGAAGCTTGCGCAACAGCGAGCCCTCTGGCGGGTGACTTTCCGTGTGCAGGTGATATTCAGCGTTGATCGTGAACCGAAATCGGTCATCAGGGTCATGGTCGCGGCAATCGACTGCCCCAGCATCGTCAATGGTGATGGTGCAATTGGTCGCGTTTACGCCAATGGTCGGGCTCTTGAAAAACTCGAGGTCGGAAACCTTCGTTCCCAATTCGCTGATAATGCCGTCAATCATGCGTTTGCCGAGCTTGAGCGGTGTTTCTTTTGGGCCGACGCCGACAGCATCGAAAGCGTGCATCGCCAGTCTAATTTTCTGATCGGAGATCGCGCGCCATGCGGTAGGGCCGTAGGCCCAAAACTTGCCGTCAGCCCGAACGATTCCGCCGCCGCACTCTTTCCCGAGCGTGTCGTTGAATATACGCGCAAGCCACACCTCCGAGCCGAACGGCTGGCTCGGAAACCATTCTGGCATGTTGTCGATACCGTCAGCGCCGATAGGCGGCGCTTTGGCGTTGGCAGGCTTTTCCACCTTCGCCGGCACCGATGAACCGGCAGGGGCCGAGGGCTCTTCCTGGGGCTTCTCTGGCAATTTCTCTTCGGCTGGCGGCGACGGCGGCGTGAAAGGGCGGATTGTCTTCCGCATGAACTCGTCAAGTTGATCCTTCGTCCAACCAACGTCGGCAGCGTCGGCGCTGTCCCAACCCAGGCAGGGCAACGCGCCGGCCTGCCAGTCTTCGAAGGAATATTGCTCGATGTCCGAAGCGGAGCCGACATCTTCCAGCCCAACAAATCGCACCCGAGCGCCGAGGCCGGTCAACGTGGCCGCGATCTCCATAGCAGTCGCGATGCCAGGGCCGTCGAAGTCCGGCCAAATGATAACATCGCGGCCAGCCAGAGGCGTCCAGTCGGTGTGCCTGACGCCTTGCGTACCGCCCGCCCAGGAGATCACAGTTCGTGCGCTCGCCCGACGCAGCTTGTCGCGGCACTTTTCGCCCTCGACTATCAGCACTTGCCGGTCGCCAATGGCGTCAAGGCCGTAGAGCGGCCGCGGCTTCGGGAAGGGGAAACGGCACCATGTTTCTGTGCCATCGGGCAGGCAGACGAACATGACCATAGGCGTTTCTTTCCCGCCATCCGGTAGATCGTGGCGCAGGACGTAGCCGAATAGCGAACCGTCGGCTTGACGGTATGGGAACACCATAGAAGGCGCGAAGCCGCCCCATTCGGAGCGCTCGCCCTTGCGCTTCGGATTGTAGAGCCGAATGCGCGCGCCGACCTGGAGCGCGTCAGACGGCGGCTCGACAGGCGTTATGCCCTCATAGACGTTGCGGGCCTGGATCTCGCGCGGCTTGACGTTCGGCCGACTGTTGTCGCGGCCGTCGAGAATGCGGATCGCCTCAGGGAGATTGACGCCTTTGACCTTCTGCACGAAATCCAGGACATCGCCCTTTTCGCCGCAGCCGAAGCAAAAGAAACGCTCAGTGCCATCTTGCCCTACGAACAGCGTGAAAGAGGGCGTGTCTTCGGCGTGGAACGGGCAGCAAGTTTCCCGCTCTTGACCGTTCCATGCCAGCTTATAGCCATAGTGCTCCACTGTGGCAGACAGGGACACGTCACGGCGAAGCCGTTCGACATCAGAGGACATGCGTTGCGACTCTTGTTGATTTCTGTTGTGATTATCGCAACACAGCCGACGCAAGGCAAGCGCCGGCTGTGAATTTTTTACGGGTTCCCGAAGAGAATTCTCTTAAGATCGTCTTCGTTTCGAGCGACGCCGGCTCTCCCGCCAGCTTTATTCACGGCTTTGAGCCATTTGCGCTGCTCTTCCGTGGGGCTCGAACCCGCTTTTATCTCCACCTGCGTATATTGGGCAATCGTCGTTCCCACCATTTCAGGTGTGATGACAACCGACACCCAGCCGCCCGTATCCGACCATCCTTCAAACCCGGCATGGAACGGCCGAGCTTTTCGAATGACGACATCGCCAGGATAGACATCGACCTTGCGCATCAACTTGACGTGCTCGACCTTTGCACCGACCCAACCCATTCCCGTTTGCTGGCGGAAAAGGCGAGCGCCTAGGGTACTTGCGACGCGCTGTAGGAAGCGCATTACATCGGCTTCAGCCATTAGCGGAACTCAGGGGCAAACGGGATATCGTCGTCTAGGTCGCGCGAGAAGCTACCAGTTCCGCCGTTGCCAGGACGCCCGCCGCCACCGAAGCCGCCGCGAGGGTCTTGGCGGCCCTGCTCGCCGTAGTCGCGGGAACCATCGTCGCGGCCGCCGCGATCATCGCCGCCGCCCTGGTTGCCGCCCGCGCTCGATAGCATCGTCAGCGTGCCGTTGAAGTTCTGCAAAACGATTTCGGTCGAATAGCGATCAACGTTGTTCTGATCCTGCCATTTGCGCGTCTGCAACTGGCCCTCGATATAAACCTTGTCGCCCTTCTTCACGTATTGCTCAATGACCTTGCAAAGCCCTTCATTGAAGCAAACGACCGTGTGCCACTCCGTCTTTTCGCGGCGCTCGCCGCTGGTCTTGTCCCTCCACGTCTCCGAGGTGGCGATACGCAAATTTGCAATCGGACGGCCGTCTTGTGTGCGCCTGATCTCAGGATCAGCCCCGAGATTGCCGATAAGCTGCACCTTGTTGAGAGAACCCGCCATTATGCGTTTGCCTTTTCAGCTTGGCGCAGACGGCGAGCAATCTTGCGAGCGCCTTGATGCGGCATGTATCTGGAGCGGCCGTAATAGTAGTGAGCATCGCGCGTGCGATACCCACCGATGAAGCGCCGGCCCGCCATCGTGAGAGCGGTGAGCAGTCCTAGATTACGCATTCTTTGATTTCCTTTCTAAGATGAGCCGGTAGCCTTGTCTGTAACCAACCGTCTCGATTGCGATTCCTGAATCCTTCAGCTTGTCGCGCAGATGCGAGAACGCGACCTTGAAGGCCTTGTACATTTTGTCCTGGGTTGGCCCTCCATCGGGGTCATCCGAGTACATTTCGGCAAAGACGCGTTCCATCTGAACGGGCGCGCCTTTGCCGCTCCAGACAGCCCGCAGGATGCGCGCTTGCTGATCGGGGATGCCGTAGACTTGCACGGCGAGATCGGCCGACATGACTTGCACGCCACCGCCGCAGCATGGGCAATGAACGCCGAATTTGGTTTCCTGCTCAGCAGGAGCCGGCGATGGCGCGGCCTCTTCCTTCGACAGCGGGCCGGCGAAGCCGATGTTCTCGATACGGTCATTCAGGTGATTGCCGTCGAGCGGGATCAACTCGTGATCGGTGTGGCCATAGTGCCAATTCCAAACAAGGTAGCGACGCATGTAGAGGCGTTGCCCGCCGCGCGGGCCGAGAAGTACGACCCAAACCGGATCTTGCCCGCTGCTCTTGCGATAATACTCATAGCCGGCATCGTCGCGCTTGCGTCGTTCCTTGCTGCGCCACACTAGGCGGCCGTCGTCGTATGCAAACAGGTATTGAGCCTGCTCTTTCGAGATCTGATCAAGGAAGGGAGAATTGCAGTATACTGCGCTTTCGGACGGTGAAATCGCTGTATACTGCTTTTTCTGAACTGCAACATTCATTGCGCATACCTCTTTGAAGCCGCGTCAGCCTGCCGTTGGGTCCAGACTTGAGCGGCCCATTTCTCGGGTGATTTGAAATTTTGGGAGGTCGCGACGGCTAAAAGCTCTTGGACTGTTCGCGCCTTCTCCAGATCTTCTTTGAACTGGCGGCGCTGTGCTTCAACGTCTATCTCTTCGAGCTCAACATCGACCTCATCAATGACGCGGCCGGCCGTGACCGTGGCGCGTTCCTTGACCGGATATTCGTGCTTGCACTCTGGACAGCGCCGGGCAGGGGCATGTGTCGCAAAGCATTCGGAACACGTCATGTTCTCAACTTCGCGGTCGCTTTGCTTCCGACCTTCAAGGCTCCATTCGCGATCATCGTCGGGCATGCCGAGGCGACCGAATCCGCCCACCATGTCAAGAAGGATATGCGGAACGTCGGTACCGTCAGCCCGGAGGCCGCGGCCGTGCTTCTGAAGATGCTTCGCGAGCGATTGCGTCGGCGCGCAATCGAGGACACATTCAACCGTCACGTTGCGGTCAACCTGGGCGGAAAGGTCAAAGCCTTCGCAGAAGAGCGAGCAATTGAAGATCACATCAATTTGCCGGTCAGCGAAGCCCAGGAACGCCGAGCGCCGGTCAGCCTGGGGCGTCTCGCCATCCAGCGCCACGGCCATGATACCGTTCGCGCGAAACTCGGCGGCGTATTGTTCGGCGCGCTTGACCGAAGGTGTAAAGCCAATGGTGCGAAGCCGGTTCGCCTTCTGTCGCCAGTGACGGACGATGTTCCCGACGACGGCCTTACCCGACATCAGGTCATCAAGATCGCTCTCGACATACTCACCCTTGCGGATACGAACGCCGGCAAGATCAAGCCCGGCAGGGGAGAAAGCTCGATACTTTTGGAGTCGGCCGTTATCGATCAGCCAACGCAGCGCCGGCCCGAGAACCATCGTATCCCACACATCGCCCAGCGGGCGGCCGTCCAGGCGTTCCGGCGAGCCGGTAAGGCCGATCAGGCGCGCGCCCGCTTCCTTGTAATGCTGCGCAACGAACGCCCAGCCGGTCGCCATGCTCAAATGCGCTTCATCAACCATGACGTAATCGGCCGGGATCTTGCCCAGGCGGTTTTTCAAGGTCGAGATCGAGGCGATATAGACCCGGTGATACGGGTTATAGTGGTAGCCCGAGGCGATGTAAGAGAAAGGGATACCGAACTTCTCGAACGTCTTGGCCGTCTGTACGATAAGGTCAACGCGGTGAACACAGAAAATCACCCGCTTGCCGTTTTTGAACAAGCTCCAGATCAACGCCGCGGCTAGAACCGTCTTGCCGAAACCTGTCGGCGCAAAGACGAGGACCGATGTTGACGAACGAAGCGCAACGCGAAGCTTTCCGCGAACATCGTCCTGGTCGGGAAATAGGCTGATGCTAGGAGTCATCGACGGCCCATCACCAGCTTTTCAATCGCGTCTTGGTAGTGGGACATGCGCCGCAGCCGGCCGGCCAAATGCACAAGGTCATCAACAGCTTCCCTGTTGATAACGAGGACAGTATCACCAGCAACCTCGCCATCGCGCATTACGCAACGTTGGATTAACCCATCAATTAAGTTGGATTGGGCGAGCATCGACAGCGGCTCTTTGCGCATCATTCCGCCTCTGGTGTCATGTCGGAAGGATCGAGGGAGACGGCCAAGCGCTTTGCAGCCTGCAATAGCAACACTTGATCGCGGCCATTGATAAGGCCTTTGCTATCCTTCGCCGCGCGCGAGATTTTTGACCTATGACGGTTCAACTCTACCGCGAGGTGAGAATTCGAAAGTCCAAATTTAGCTATAACTTTCTGCCAGGGTGTTTTAACCAAAGTCACACTCATGTTTCCGTTTGCGCTGTTGAGCGACCGTTGCGATTCACAACATTATGTTGCTAAAATCACAACGTCAATGGTGCAGAGCTCACACAAACAAGAAAAATCTAACGACATCAGGTGGCAAAAAATACTACTGGCGTTCTAAAGTGGTAGGGTGCTACCGATTTGAACATGTACGCGGGGTACATGATTAGTGGGAGTAGGACCCACCGGGAGAGGGGCGCGATACTGCTACGGGTCCGCAAAACTATGTCGTAAAAACCGCCCTTCAAATTAACCTAAAAACTCAAAGCAACGATAGCTAGCCGAATTAGTTAATGCGGAGCCCTTGCATCTCGTTGCGGATTTTGCAACAAATACGCAACATTGCGCATTTGTAAGGGAGTTTTTATGGCCGAAATTGATGGCGAATGGTTTCATGATCGGTTGAAAGATACCGGGAAATCGCTTCGCGCGCTCGCCCGGCATCTGGAGAAGGACCCTTCCGCAGTTTCACGCACATTTTCCGGCAATCGGAGAATGACAATGGAAGAAGCTACGCAGATCGCCGTATTCCTTGGCGTGCCTGTGTCGGAAGTAATGAAGCATGCCGGCATCGCGAGAGACGTTGACGGTATTCCGACAAGGATCTTGTTGGCCGCGATCATTAATGAGGACGGCGTTTTGCAAATGCTACCGGAGCCGAGGCCATTGCCTCAGTCCGTCATCGAGAAGGCGCAGCTTGCGATTGGGAATCAATACAACAAGCAGGTGATTGCCGCCCAGGTGCGCGCGGCGTCGGGCGCTCTATCGATCTGGGATGATGCGGTTTTGTTGTTCAGTCACACGGACATGGTTGATCCGGCCGCGATAGGTTCGCTCTCGATTTGTCGATTGCGTGACGGGAAACAGATCCTGGCAAAGGTTGACCGCGCGAGAAAGACCGGTGAGGCAAGCGTTGTCTCGCCTGCCGGGAAGATCGAGGACGCAATTCTATCGACAGCAACACCAATCATCGCACTGATACCGTAAGGCGCACACGACTGCGCCCGGCTGTTACACCGGGCGCTCTGCATGCCGCATCTTGGGAGGATGAAATTCGACAGAGTTTAAGGACGTGCAGTCAATTGGTCCGCGTTCGTTAACGTGTGTATCCTTCACGAGCCTGTATCGAGGCCAAGCGCCGGTTTCTCCACATGACGAAGGCGTTGCAGAAACCAGAAATCCGCCCACCTTTCCGAACGCCCATTCGGGCGAATACTCCGAGAGCATATTAGGCTCCTCTCTCGGCCGGATGACGCCTTAGCGCTTCTCCTTGTGCATGCCGACCCGTACTAGATCAGCCCTAACGCATCGCTCGCCGCAGTTATGCGCGATACCCTTTCGGGCGAAACTTGGTTGCGGGGGCAGGACTTGAACCTGCGACCTCAAGGTTATGAGCCTAGCGAGCTACCAAACTGCTCCACCCCGCCTAATCAAGAAAACGCTTGGCACCGACCGAAGGAGTTCGCAAAGGTCATCGAGGATGTTTCGGCCCCCAGCCCGTCGCTTTCTTGACGTTGCGTTTATCGCATCATCTTTGTGATTTTGTCAACGATAGCAACAAAATATTCCTGTTTTTCTGAATTTCAGGTTTTCAGGCTTGACCGTTGCGCAATGTTGCGATTAATGTTGCGATTGTAAATCAAATCACAACGGGAGTTTCGCAATGACTGATATTATTGAGCCCGGTGTTTACCAGGGTCTTTCAAACGAAGCCTATCACGGCGGCCCAGGCGTTTCGAAGTCCGGTCTCTGGACGCTCTTCGAGAAGACGCCGGCACACTACAAGTTCCCGCCCGTCAAGGAAGAGACGACGCAATCCAAGGCAATCAAGGATTTCGGTACGGCTGCGCATATGGCAATTCTCGAGCCCGAGGAGTTTGAGAAGAAGGTTGTTCGCGGCCCCGCAGATCGTCGCGGCAACAAGTGGACGGACAAGGAAGAAGCGTGCAAGCTCGACGGGAGCTTGCTGCTCGTAGAGAGCGCGTACGACGACGTGCTTGCCATTCGCGACGCGGTACATGCTGATTCCTGGATCAACGCAATCCTGACCAGCGGCGACGGCATGAACGAAGCGAGCGGCTATGCAATTGATCCAGTAACGGGCGAGCTTGTCCGCATCCGGCCTGACCGCTATCGGCGCGATCTCCGTATCATGATTGACGTGAAATCGACCGAGAGCGCGCACCCCGACGCCTTCGCCCGCAGCGTGACCAACTATGGCTATCACGCCCAGGAGGCTTTCTACACGGACGTTTGGCAAAGCCTGGGCATGCCAGTTGATGGCTTTGTGTTCATCGCATGGGAAAAGAAGTCGCCCTATGCGAAGGCCGTCTACGAGCTTCCCCCGGCAATCGTGGACGAGGGCAGGGCGATCATGCGTCAGGCGCTCGACACCTATCACGAGTGTAAGAGCAAAGATCACTGGCCGGCCTATGGCGACGGCGTGCAGGAGCTTTCTTTCAAACGCTGGGCCTACCGCGTCACACAGGCCCCCGACGCCATGGACGAGGCCGCTTGAAACCATCGCGCGACGAACTTCACAAAATGTTCTGGAGCGCCGCGAGTATTCATCGCGGCGACCCTTCCCGAAGTAGAGAGCGGGTGATTTCCACCCTCTCTTTCGTTGTCACCCATTCGAGCGGGCCGCTCCAACAGCGGGCCGCCGCACTTCTGAAAGAGGTTGCAAATGAACCAAGCAGTACAAACCCGCCAGATGCAGCAGGGTAACAATCGCCAGCAGTTGCAGCCCCTTGGCATGCCCTACCTTCGCGAACTGGTCGAGAAGAAGCAGCCGGATTTTGCAAAGTCGCTGCCCGGTCACATTTCTGCAGAGCGTTTCGTTCGCACGACACAGACGGCGATTGCGCTCACGCGGAACATAGAGCGCGTCACCAACCCCCAATCGCTGCTGGTCGCTTGCAGCAAGGCGGCGGCGGACGGCCTAATTCTTGACGGCCGCGAAGCTGCGCTTGTCGTGGACCACAATGGCGATGTTCAGTATCGCCCGATGATGCGCGGCCTGCTCAAGCTGGCCCACAATTCCGGCGAGATCCGGAGCATTGTCGTTGAAGTCGTTCGCGACAACGACGAGTTCGACTATAGCCCGACGCGGTATGACGAACCGATTATGCACAAGATCGATTTCAAAAAACCGCGCGGGGAAGTCTACGCGGTCTATGCAATCGCTGTTCTCATTAGCGGCGGCATCAGTCACGAGGTTATGACTCTCGAAGACGTAAACCGCATTCGCGACAGATCCGATGCTTGGAAGGCGTTCCGGGCGAACAAGATCAAATCAACGCCTTGGTCAACCGACTGGTCGGAAATGGCTCGTAAGACCGTGTTTCGCCGTCTGTCTAAATATCTGCCGTCCAGCAACGACCGGAATGCATTCCGTGAGGCGGTCGAGCGGATCGATGAAGATTTCAGCTTTGCCGATCACGATGACGCGGAAGCGCCGGCATCCACCACGGCGCAGCCGGCGACCAAGCGCCGCGGTGGCGCGGCGGCAGCGCTGAAGGACGTAACGCCGAAGCAGGAAGCTCAAGACCGGCAGGAGGTCGAGGACTACGACCGCGAAACCGGGGAAGTGATCGAGCACGAGAACCCCGCTTTCGGCATGGATGACGCGAGCATGCAGCCAGGAGACGACTTGTAATGACGGTTGCAACAATCCCTGGATTCTCTCGCGTCGAAATTCGAACCAGAGGCAAGCAGGATCTCATGCGCGCCGCTGACGAACTGAAAACGCTTGCTGGCGAGCTTGAAAGGATCGCCAGCGAGCAAGCGGACGAAACGGCGGTGATCGTCGCACACCACGCGATACGGGCGACATCGCAAAAGCTCAGAGGCAAATAATGCAGGTCGAGGAAGGGATTGAATATCAAACGCGCGGAGGGCGTCGATTAACCCCTCTAGAGCCAACGCCTGGGGCGACGCAATATGTCTACCGCGCGAAGATCGTAGGGGAAATCTCCTGGAGAACCTATCAGCCCAACGGCCGCTATCGCGATGACATGCCGAGCGACTTGGATATTGTCGCTGTCTGGCGTGATCACGCCGACGTTTCTCGCGCCACCGCGGCGTATATGGAGAACGGCGGCGAGAGCGACGTTTACGGCATCCAGGCAGATCCGGCCGTTGACATTCTCGAAATGCTCGACGCCGTTGCCGACGCCTCCTATGACGCCCTCGCGTCTGTCCTTCGAGAGGCCCACGCGCAGGCCGCCAGCGGCAAAGGCAGCGAACGCCACGCCAACGGCCGGGGCTTCACAGAGCAACCCATTATGGAGATCCCCCGGATGCTTGGCGGCAGTCCCGAGGGCCAGCTTTACCAGATCATGAAGAAGGCCCAGGAGGCTAACGGCATGGTCAAGCGCAAGGAGGCAGAAGCGGCAATCCGCGAGCTCCTGGGCGTCATCAACTACGCGGCGGCGGCAGTGCTGACGATCCGCGAAGCAGCTTAACCCCGAGCCATCAGAAAGGATATTTGAATGGCCAATCAGTCTGGAATCGCAATCACAATCAAGGCGTTCCTGCCCACCGGCAAGACGCTGGACGAGCAGTTTACCGCCCTCGGGCTTGTCCGCGACGCCCACGCAACGGGCGACTATACGGCGCTGCTCAAGGCGGCAAAGGTCGATGAGGTCAAGACCGAGCAGAAGGTTCGCCGCGTCGAGGAAGCGCCGGCCCCGACGGCACAGCCGGAAACGGAGCAGGCCGACGCCAGCGGGCTCAAGGTCGAGCTCGATAACGTGTCACCGGAAGGCGACATTGACGAAGTGAGCGAGACGGTCGGAGAGGGCGAAGCAGACGCGGAAGAGGTTCCGGCTTTCCTGAAAAAGAGCGCGGCTACTGCTGCCTAGACTGTTGCGATTTTCACAATATGTAGAGGGCGCGCTAACAACGCGCCCTTTTCTTTTACCGCTTGATGCGACGGGCCAGGAGCGCGCCGGCATCACCGATCACAATTGCCGGGATTAGCACAAGCGCCATGTCGTTGATCCGCGGAGGAACATCGACAACGACCAGATGCAGGCCGAACCACGGATTGAGCATCTGGATACCGTAGATCGCTGCCCACCACAGGCCGAAGGGAACGACGATCAGCCAGCGGCCGACGCGGGTAGCGCTCCAGCGGTCAGCGGCTTCGGCAACGGCGATATCGCGGGCGGCCTCGATACCCTTAATCGCCTCTTCGGCAGCAAGCCTCTGCTGATCAGTTTCGGCCGTAAGCTTGGCCTGATAGGCGGCGAGGAGCGGGCCGGTAAACTTCTCGATGAAGCCGCCAAGAAGCAGATCCGCGAGCCATTTCATTTCGACCACCCGAATTTGTGAGCCAGGAAATACCAGCCTTCCGCAATGGCAGCCACAGCGCCGCCAGCGACTACCTGGAGCCCTGCGGCAACATCAGGGTCATGAGTGATCATGTCGCCCAGGTCGGGCGCGATCAGGCCTTTGGTGACAAGGAAGCCGGCAAGATACCGCAAGAAAATTCGAACAAATACGAGGGACATGGTTGCTACCTCAGTTGAAGACGGCAGCAAGATCACGCTGGGATGGTTGCGGCCGTGAACTTAGAGGAAGGAGGCCAGCGCGCCCGATGCGAAGGCTTTGACAAGCAAGGCAATGACGGGAGTAAGAAGGATCAGGAAAACGGCCCACAGAGCCTTGCCAATGCGGCCGATCAGCTTTTCAACGCTCGTCTCGATTCTGAGGAGGGCCGCGTTGATATGCGGCTGTTGAGCCTCCAGGGTGACGACGCGCTCTTTCAAGTCGCTAATCCTTCCGTGGAGCTTTTCAAGCTCGCTGCGGGTGACTTCATCCATGCTGCTGCCGCCATTCATTCAGGGTGGCGGCAGCTTTACTCAGCAAAGGTTGGTTTGGCGGAATGCTATTCTGCACCTGATGATTGCGCTGTTGCACTAGTGTTGCTAACATGGCGAACAACAACTTTTCGCGAGGGAATATGTTCTTCAACAAGACCCCAAAGGACGGCCTCTGGCATCCGCACAAACCGCTATTTTTCGTCCGTCTGAACAACGGCAAGCTGTCCCACGCCCAAGGGCAAATCTGGCGACGCTGGAAGGATGGCGCGACAGCATGGGAATATCAGCAAGAAGAAGAGACTGAAGAAGAGTTTGACGCCCGCCAGTACTAAGCCAGATACGGCTTGATCGTGTTAAACAGAATTTCACCGATGTACGGCGTCATAATGCTATTCGGGTGGATTTTCGGCTGGTCAAGGTGCGCGGCCCATTGTGGATAGTATCCCTCGATATTGGCCAATACCTCTGCGATCTTCAGCCCAGGGATGGTCCGGACACTTGCAGTCAGCGCCCGAAGCTGTGCCAAGTGCGCCCCCACGTTGGAATCCCATATAGGGTTGGGCGTCTCGAAAACGAACGTCTTTCCGAGGCCCTCGGCGTAATTTTTTAGCGAGGTGTAATTCCAGAGGTGGTGGTTCGTGTTGTAATTGGCGTCAAAGCTCTCATTGACGCCCCAGTTAGGAACGATCATTCCCGCGCCTTGCGTGGCGATATCTTGATACAGAGTGCGACCAGAGTAATAGGCTGTATTGATAGCGCCAACCAGCGTTGTCCCGCCCACGCCCTTATTTCGGACGGTATGCACGTCTTTGCCAAAGCAGCTATCGCACCGCATCTGCAAATATTTCGCGGGCGTAATCTGGTTTTGGATAATTGCGCCATCCCATTGAACAGTGCTGGCTTGTGTGCTGTCGCCGTATAGGTCGATTATCACTGATTTGTTTCCTAGTTGTATTTTATGAACGGCTTTAAGCCGATGTTCTTAGGCCGCGTTTCCGTACCGGAACCAGCGCCTGAGTTCTGGCTACCGGTCTTGCCCCCGGAGAACACGCCGACAGCCGCGCCGCTAGATCCTGCAAGCGCAGAGCCGTCGTCAGGATGAGTATGCGGCCCGACGATATCGCGTTGATACGTTCCAACTTGGCGCGTAGCCGACGACGCGCGCACGAACATGTCAGCAGCGTTCGGCAGGTTGAACGTTGTCACCCCATCGCCAAGGCCCCATAGGCTTTGCAGGTAAGTGATGACACCGGTTCCGTTGTTGGTGATGTCAACCTTCGTGCCGGCCTCTGCGTTGGCGGCGGTGGTAGCTAAATAAAACGTGTTCGCGCTTATGTAGATGGCGAAATAATCCGTGTTCGCCGCGAGCGGGGCGGGTATGGTTCCGGTTGAGAAGAACCTGACGCGCTCCCCGCCGTTGAAACCGTGGGCGGCCTTCGTAAAGATGTCCGTCGTAAAATCAACGGTGACAGTTTGGGCCGTAAACCCGACGTTCGTGACCAGCGCCGCGAACAACGCCGGAAAGGTTGCCCTCGGCACTGCCGCCCCGGTCGGGTCCAGATACCCAGGCGGCGTTACAGTCGTTGCAAACCAGTCTACCTTACCGGCGTCGCCGGTATAGATAAGCCGGCTTGATCCAGACATTGTTATGTCGCCGGTCATCGTCCCGCCAGCCAACGGCAACCCGCCCAACTTGGCGAGGATAGCGACCTGATCGGCAAGTACATTGCTGATCCTTGCCGCCGTCACAGTCCCATCAATCGCCAGCCAAGCGCCCCCGTCAAAGAATCTGACGCTGTGATCCACCGTGTTGAAATACAGGTCACCGGCCAACATAGCCGAGCCGTCATTTCGCAGGATCGGGTTCGCGGCTTTCGGACCGTAATAGACATCAGCGAAATTCGTCACGTCGGCAATGTTCGCAGCGACCATAATCACGCTGGCGATATTCGTGGCGACCGTCGAAACATCGGCGATATTGGTGGCTACCGTATCGATGTTGTCGGCGCTATCAGCCATGCGCAAGATATCCGCGATCAGCCCTGCGAGGTCCGAAGCATCGGCCGAGGCCGGAATGGTGACGGCGCGGTCAGATCGCTCCCTAAGTTGCTGTAGCCGCATAACGACAAGATCTAGCGCCCGCTCGACTGTCTCCGCGTAGTAAGCGCCTTGGTTCTCAAGGTCAGTTTCCTGGGTAAACGGTACTTCAAGGAGCAGCGTGATCTTGTACCCGGCAGCGGGAGCAACGAGCAAAACCGCACTTCCGCCGCCATCGTCGCCAACACCCGTTACCGTATAATCGGCTTCATAGGTAAGGACCGCCTCGGCCCCGCTGGGATCGGTCTTGATGATCTGTAGGTGCAACGGATTATAGATCTTGAACTGATAGGCAAACGTCGTCGTGACGCCGTTTCCGTTGTATGGGCCAGATCGATTTACTTCGCTTGCAATGGTCATAATTCGCGCGCCTATGGATTTGAGCGGACCATAGGCGCGAGAAGGTTATTTGCTCGACTTGCCTAGCAGATACTCGAAGGGCGATACCTCTTGCCCCTCGATTTGCCGCAAGCGGGCATCGACAACGCGATTGATTTGCGTCGCCGGCAATCCGGTTCCCAGGCCGGTTGCATTGATGATCGCCTTGACATCTGAGCGCTTGATATCCTCATCGTTGTAGAGCGACTTAGCGACACCAGCGAGCGACTTGATGCCGCCCGCCGCGTCACTCACCACGCTTCCATAAGCGCCGCCGCCGTCAAAGCCTTGGAATACGCTAGCGGCGTCACGGATGAAGGGCAGGGCACCCATGACGGAAAAGCCCGTTTGCTTCGCCAAGAATAGCGCCCAACCGTCATCGTCATCATCGCCCGTTGGCAACTGGCCTTTGATCGCGGCGACAAATACCGCATCGACCAGGAAGAGCGCCGCCAAGTCGATTGCCAGCGAAATGCCGTTCTTTGCGAAGGCGGCCGGCGTCGAGCCCTGATCAACAATGTTACGGCGAGCCGTGCCGGCTCGCTCGTAAGCGATGTTGAACTTGGCGAACATGTAGGAGCCTAGCGCCGTGAAGAGCCTCACAACGTCATTCTGGCGAGTGCTGCGCGAGAGCGTGCCGCGTTCGAACGAGGAACGATCATGGAAGAGGCCCGAGGATTGAGCCCGCTTTACGATGTCGTCGGCATGAGCGACGGCCTCGGCTTCATCGTTGCCGAATTTTCGCAGACCCTGATTGTAGCCTGCAAGCCATGTCGGAACATCAACGAGATGGTATTGCAGCTTCTCCATCAGCCAAAAGGCCATTTTGCCCCAAACGGTCTTGAAATCGTTCCACCTGGACCCGGCCGCACTCGACTTGCTGCTTTCGTAAAAGTCGTTGATGTCCTTCGAGAAAGTGCCCTGCCGCTTCGACATATACGGCGACTTGCTTGCGATATCGTCCAGGACGCCAGGGCGGAAAGAGTTCTTTACGCCTACGGCAAAATCACGCTTGCCGACGACAACGACCGTCTGCGCAAGGCCGGCGACCTGGGAGAGCGCCGTAACGAGATTGATCGCGAGCTTGGCAACCGTGAAGTTGTTTTTCGCAAACCTCGCCGTGCGGCTGACGAGATCCGCCGAACGGATCTCACCGGAGCCGACATCGAGCAACCACGTTTCCAGAGCGTCGAAGTCTGCGCTACGGCCGGAATTGGTGAAAGCCGAGCGAACGCGGCCGTCCTGGAGAACGCGCCAGGAGTTGGAGACGGCTTCGCTAAACTCCAGGTCATAGATAACCTGATTGATATGCCGATGGAGAACCGACATATCCAGTTCGACCGGCCGACCTGACGCCTGGGCGCGTTCCTTCGTGTGGCCGTTGCGCGTCTGAGCCTTGCCGAATCGGCCTGACATGAGGGATTGCGCGATATCCTGGGCGGCGTCGTCGCGAGCGAGTGAGGACAGGCGAGCGTCATAGCGCAGAGGATAGTAGCCGCCCGCCAGTTCCTTGCCGCCGATGACGACGGGCGAGGCCTGGACCCAATCAGGTTCGACACCAGTCACGCGCTTTTCGCGAGCCGCGATATCGCCTTTGAACGATCCGACGAAATCCCAAACCGACTGGATGAATTTCGCGTCACGTTCGTCCAGGGAGGCAAGCACGGCATCAACCTGGGCATCGGTTAACGAGCCTTCAACGCGGCTGTCTGTGAGGCGCTGACGGTTCCCATCATTGCCGGTATTCAGCGCAATAGCGATTTTTTCCCACTTCGAGAGAGCAAAGCCGAGTTCAGGAACATGCATGCGCCGCGCCATGTCCCGGCGCTCTTTCTTCGAGTAGACATTGTACAGCGCCTCAAGATCCGACGCGGCCTTTTCCTTCCGCACGACAAGGCGGTTGGCAGCATCATCGAGCGGGGCTTTGATCGCATCACGAGCCGCGCCGCCGTCCTGGAAGCCGTCGATTTCGCGAAGCAGCGTGTTCGCGTTCAAGACGAGATCCAGATATTGGCGAACCGTATTCCGACGATCCTCACCGGCAGAGCCGACACGGCCAGGCGCTCGCTTGGGCATGTTCTTCTCAAACGCATCGAGCACGCCGGAAATCGTTTCTTCAAACTCGCGCTCATGCTTGGCGTCGATGAGCTTATTCCAACGCAGGGCGACGTGCTCCAGGTTCTTTATGCTGTCGATGACGCCGCGGAGTTCTTCGACCGGAACCGTTTTATAGGGAGCGCGCATGGCGGCCAGTAGGACGCTATCAGGAATGGCAAGCTCATTCTCGCGGCCGGCCGCCTTCATCGCCTCGATATAGGCATTGAGAGCGCCGCGCTTGTTCTCCTGCCCAGCCGTTAGGCGGCGGAAATCGTAGCGGTCTAGCAGATCGTCAATCGCGCCGAGGTAATCGATACGGGCATTGTCGCGACGGCCAGCGCCCGCGATCTTTTCGCGCGTCGTGTTTTTGTTGAGCCGGTCAACGTACTTCTCGATTTTCTCGAGTTCCTTGCCGATCTTGCGGCTTTCGACATAGAGGGCATGGTTGACGAGTTGCCGGCGCTTCGCTTCGATCAGCTTGCCCACAAGCTCGTTGTGCCCGAGGCGGCCGTTGAAGGCGTCGATAGCCTTCGCCGCGGCATCCGGCGAACCTTTACCGCGGAGAGCCGCGCGCGCCGTCTTTCCGATTTTCCGCTTGGCTGCATCGAGCCAGATCTTTTCGCGAGCCAGTTGGGCACCCAGGCGGGCAGCATCAGCCGCGGCCTTGCGTTCGGCAGCAAGGAAGCGCTCGCTCGCGACGGCATCCCTAACACGCATGCGAGCCGTAGCAGACTGCGCCGAGGCCCGAGCCTCTTTTGCCGTCAATGCGACATCGACGCCGGCAACTTCGGCAATGGCCTTCAGTTCGGCCGCCAGCCATTGCGCTTTCTTGTCGTTGTGAACGGCTTCCAGGGCTTCCGCTTCAGCCGAGCCGTCGTTGAGCATGTCGCCATGACGTTCGCGCATGCGGCGCTCAACTTCGGCATTGATCGCGTCGCCGCGCTTCGGGGCTTGCTCCATCGCGCGCACGAGCTCGTCACCCGATGCATAGCCGAAGATATCGGCCACATCGTCAGGATCTAGCCCGCCTTCTACCGCATAGACCGTCTGGCGGCCGCGGGGCAGGGTTTCGAGCACGCCCGCACCGTATCGATCGACAAGGGCGACCTTGTCGAAACGGATATCGTCAAGCGCTTTCGGAGCGTCTTCACCCAGCCAGCGGCGATTACCCATCCATTCGATAGCGCGATAGTAGCGATAGCCGTTGATTTCCTTTTCGACTTCCGTCCGAACGGTTGCCTTCTCTTCCTTGTAGGCCTTCCGTTGCTCGCGCTTGATCGGCTCCATCGCCTCTCGCAGCAGGCGCGATTTGGCTTCGTCTTCGGCCTGTCGCCGCAGCGTCATGAAGCGGTCGTATTCCTCTTGCGTGAGGCCCATGGCTTCCGCCGTCGTGAACACCGGGCCAGTTTCGCCGGCCGATTCCTGGGCGGCCTCAATCTGGCTATCGCTGGCGAGCATCCGGTTGAAGACTTCCGTTACTGCCGGGCTCGTCTTGACCCGAACGCCGGCGATAGTCCGATAGATCGAGATCAGCCACGCGCGGAACTTCTCGAACGCGCCGCGGAGCTCGACGGACGGCGATTTGCCTTCCATGAGGTAGCTTTCAAAGGCGCGCGCAAATTGTTCCTGCATACCGACATCAACGGCCGCGTCCTTCAACATGTCGCCCGTCGTGCCGTTCTCCAACGCCGCAATAACGTCTGCGTCGGAAATCTCGACATCTGCCATGACGCGCTTGCCATCGGCCGCGACGGCCTTGGCGTTTTCCTTCCACCAATCGCGGAGGGCTGCCACATCGCCGGCCGAGCCGGTTTCGCCGCGTGCCGCCAAGTCCTGCATCACGGTCAGGAAATAGTGACCAGTCTCGTGAACAAGCGTGGACAGGTCGGCATTCTCGAAAAGCCGAATTATGGTTTCGCCGGACTGGAAACCACCGGCAGGGAATTGGATCATGCCCCGCGCGCCGCCTTCCATCTTCTGGAACAGGAACGCGCTGCCCTTGGCAGGCTTAGGCATTTCAGCTATATCTACACTAATCCCGCCATCGCTTCGGGCGTTGGGATCGATGGTCTTGGCAATACTAAGGTAATCGCTCGTGGCGGGATACTTTCTCATCGACACAGCCGACAGAGATTTTCGCCCGGTTCGAACCTCTTCGATGTAGAGAACCGAGCCGTTCGGCATTTGCTTGATGTAGCCGATCAGATCTTGCCCGCGCCGGTTCTTGAAGCCAGTCAAGACATAATCAGCGTCATTCACGACGGCGGGGATTTGCTCCAGGTCCGATTCAGAAATCGGAAGCTGGCCGCGTTCGGCTTCGGTCTTTTCGTCGCCGTGCTGCTTCAAGATGTGCCGAATTGCGTCGGCATCAACGTCATGTGTGAAGTCTTCGACTTCGAGCCCGGCCGCCTTGAGAACGGCAGCAAGGCGCGCAGATACTTTGCCGAAGGTGATTTTCTTCGCAACGCCACGGACGGCAGACTTAGCGAAATCAAGAAGCTCACGCATCTTCGACATAAGAGCGGCTTGCCCATACTGCCGAGCGCCTTCGATTGCCTCGCGAATGGCGTCGTCATTTTCGTTCAACGAAACGCCGAGCGAATTTAGATATTGTTCGATTTCATCCAGGCGGCGGGCCTCATCAACGGCCGCGTCGGCCTCTCCGGCATACTGAGGTTCCCCGCGCAATTCCCTGTCGATGGCGTCGTAGAGCGCACGCGTGATATCGGGCGTTTGCCGGCCCTCATGGACTGCAGAGAGATATTCATTCACGGCCGGATCATCGCGCAGGAACCCGGCTTCAATGGCGGCCTGGGCAACCGAATCAACGCCGTGTTTGCGGCCAGTCTGATCGCCGCCGCCGCCGAGAATGTCGCCTTGGCCTTGGTCTTTGCCCTTGCGCGCGAGGCGCAGCGTCTTCTTTCCCTTCCGCTTGACGGTTTCAGCATCTCGACTCTTGAGCTCGCCGCCCACGTCGAGCATGCCGCCGTGCTCATCGATAAATTCCAGAAGCGATTTCCGCGTGTCGCGAACATCTTTCCGGTTGCGAGCAGCGGCAAGTGTGCGCGTCAGTTCGTCAACGTCTTTAAACTGCATTCCCTGGGGCAGATCGCCGGCCACCTGGGGCAGCGGATAGCGCTGCAAAAATTCTTCCGTCGTCATGCCATTGCGCTGGGCCATGGCGGAATAGAAGGCTGGATAGAGCATGGCTTCAGTCGTCGCTACATCGGTAGAGCGACCGGCAACGCGAAGGCGTGAAACCATGTCATCGTAGATCCGCTCCTCGATTGAGCGGGCGGCTTCGGCATGCTGGCGGGCCTCTTCGGCCGCCTGATAGGCTTCGTCGCGCAGTTCGTCGGCGCGCTCGTTGAAAGCCTGGGCTTCCGCGAAGGTGAACGCCTCAGGATCGAAGCGCATGTTATCCATAAGGAAGGCGTCATGCTCCGAGCCGGCTATTCGCGCGGCATAGGTGGCAGTCGGAATTTTCAGATCTCCGCCACTAGCAAGAGCGGCGTCGAGATCCTGCGACGTTACGCCATCAAGAGTGTCGGCAAGTTCGTGAGGGTCGAAACCCGCGCCTTGGAAATACTCAACGAACTTGTCAGCCGGCACGTAGACGTTTTCAACTGGCGTTCCGTCCGTCGCCTTCGCTGCAAAATCGCGAAACGTATCGGCCGAGCGCGCGCGCGTCGCCGATGCCTGGGCCTGGGCGGAAATGCCCTCGATTGTCTGGCGAGCTTGTTCGGCTCGCTTCGCATGATGCATCGAGCCGCGGATTCGGCCGGGCAGCATGGCCTCGATACCGATCTTGCCAGCTTCCGCCATTGCGCCGACAACGCCGCCAGTCGCGAAACTACTCAACACGTCGTCAAGCATGCTCTTGTCGGGAGCATAGAGATTGTGGGCAATCGCGTTCTGCATAACCTGCTGAATCGCTTCCTGCCCAGCTTCGGTAGCGAACTGCTTACCGACAGTTCGGAGGAAGCCGGCGAAGCCCGATTTGACGACGTGGTTGTTAAGGAGGCGTTCGACCGGGATGGCGTCGGTAAGCCCGGGGATTAGACCCCAAAACGCGGCGATAGTTTGCGTGTCTTCATCCTGCCCAGCCTTTCGAGCATTGCCCGCCGCTTCGCCGGCACCCATGGCCCCGCCAAACCCGGCCGCGGCGAAGGGGCCGCCAGCCCAGGCGGTTGCAATGATCGTAAGCAGGGAACCCACGCCCGAGCCGATTTGACGGCCGAAACCTTCCTCCATGCCGGGGGCGGCTGGGATCAGGCTCGCTCCGAATTCCTGAGTTGCTTCGCCGCCCTTCTGGAGAGCGTCGGAAGCCATCTTGAGGGCAGGGCCGAACATTGGGCCAAGCTGGTCGATTGCCTCGGCCGGGGGAATATCGCCAGCCAAGACGCCGGATAGTACCGATTGCGCGACCTGTGGCGGTACATCGCCCTGCTTGAAAATATCCTGCCGAAGCGTCGCCAACTGATCGGGCGCGAGCGACTGCGCTTGCGCGATACGATTGGAGAGAGGCGCATGCACAGCAGGATCAACTGGCGTGAGCAACTGGCCGACGCCTTCCAAGGCGGTACCGGCAGACGAGACAGCGCCACCGGGCACACCTTTCGGGACTTCGGCGGCATTCTTGCCAAGCGTTTCCCACCACGACAAGCCAGACAAATCATCCTTGGCAATGGCGGCCGAGGTCGGGTTAGCCGTCAGCCAGGAGGAAAGGCGCGGCGAAGCCTGGAGAATTGTAGTGTTGCGCTTGCCGTCAATGACTTGCTGAAATGAGCTTCGATTGTCTTTGACGAGATCCAGCGGCGGAACCGGGCTGCCAGTCTCTTTTGCGAACTCATGCGCGAGATTAAGGTTGCCTGCAACTTCATCTGGATTTTCCGCCGACGATCCAATAACAACGGAAGCGGAAGAGGCGTCTTGATCCTGCTTAGTTTTCAGCCAAGCGTCAAAGTCCGAAGTGATATCCAAAACCTGTCTCCATCAAGAATGTGACGGCAGGTTTACGGGCCGAATAGTTGTCGGGGTTAATGGGGGTTGCCATGATACTGATGTTCATAATCATCGGATTTGCCTATCTATCGAGCTACTGCGCGAGCGCCGTTCTCCCGAGGGGCTTCGGCTATTCCGTGCTGGCTTTCCTGATTTCGGCAGCCGTCGTTTGTGCGGCAGCAGCGGGCGGGGCGCTGGCCGTTTGGGACGCGAATCCAATTGCATCGAGCGCCACGGCGGGAGATTACTTGGCCGACGCCGCGAGACGTGTTCCGACAGGCCTAGCCGTGGCACTCTTCAATGTTTGGCGCTACCGCCGCAAATTCTTCCCGAAAGCTACTTTCGCGACAGAATGAAATCTCCGTATTGGCGCGAGACTTCTGCATTTGTCGGCTTGCGACCAAGCTTTGTCTCGAGGTAGCCGGCCAGCTTCACGCGGATATCAATCGGAACGTCCTCATATTGAACGTTCGTCTCAACGGTCGTGTTATCGGGCCGATTGCCGGCCTCGAACATAAGGGCGTCTTGCCTCGAGTCCCAAAGCGTGCCCGGCGTCTTGATGACGATGGGAAGCAGGAGCCTATTAATCATCGCCTGGACATCGGTTTGCGTCGGCTTCTTCCCGTTGCTCGCCTGCTTAAATTCCTGCAACTGATCGGCAAGCGCGTTCTGAAATTGGGCGACGCGCTTGTTATCAGCGTCAGACATCTTCGACGGCTGCTTGATGACGCCAACCGCCTCAAGCTGATCCTTCGATTGAGAAAACGCGCCGGTCAGGTCAAGGCCTTCATCCTTGGCTTTGCGCTGATCGGTGAGGGCAGTTTGTCGCCATCCGGTGACTTTATCCCAATCCTGATCGGATAGCTTGCTGCGGTACTGGAACAGGTCGGCTTTGGCAAAGCCTTCCGGATCGTTCGCATACTGCGTTTGCAGATCATATAATGTATGATCGTCCGTCACTGGCTGACCCGAAGTGCGGACCTTTTCGCGATACTCGATGAGCGACGACATGCCAGAGGGGCCAATCGCCGTCTGCACGTTGATAGGCAACTTCATCGGGTCAAACGTCGGGTCGGTCATGACCTGAGTGTTTGCGTACTGCTGGGCTTGCTCGCGCGCTGCATCGATCGATTTCTTTTGCGCCGTGTAATACGCGCCCAGGGCCTTCATCGTCGCCGCCCGCTCCTGTGGGTCAGTGATAGCACTAAGCTTCTTGTCGATGTCCCCCAGGCCTTGCGGGCTATAGTTCGGCAGGTTCATCGTGTTCGGATCCACAACACCGGCAGTGCGGAAGCCGAGCAGATTCGCCGGGTCTTGTGACGAAACAGAAACCTCGCCATTCCGGCCCTGGTTGCCGCCCAGGACGAGAATGCGGCCGTTGGCGTCATATCCCTGGAAAAAGCCGACATGGCCTTTCCCGCCGCCGCCGCGGTCGAGCACGACGATATCGCCAGGGCGCGGGTTGTCCGTCGCCGTACCGAAGTTGAGGAAGGATCGAGCGGAAAGGCTTCCGGTTCCCTCGACACCAAGCGAGCCGAGCACTCCATTGACGAACGCCGCGCACCAAGGCGTCACGGACGGATCAACGTTTAGGCCGGCAGAATTCTTGATGAAGCTGGAGAGAGCAGCGGAATCGCGGCCTTCACGCATGTGCATAAGTTGGCCGGTTATTTCCTGAAAGGTTTTCGGCCCCCTGAGAACGCGGCCAGGATCGTCCGAGCCAACGTTAGGCCGGCCGATTGCGCCTTGGCCGCCGCCCTTGGCTGGAGATCCAATCGCTTCCGGCTCCAGCGTCATGTTGCCGTCGTCGTCATAGGTCGGCGTCGAGAGCCCGCCTGTGATGTCGGCGAGGTTTCGGTTCGCCTTGGCGGCCAAGAGAGGGGCCTTCATGGATTTGGTGAGGTCATACCGATCAGCCGCGGACAAGCGGTTGCCGGCGTCCGTCATGTACTTGTCGGCGGAAAGCGGATCGTCGGCCGCCATGCGCAAAACAATGTTCTTCGTTACGCCGGAAACGAACTGCTGCTTTCGGAGATTGAACGCCTCGCTGTCCCAACCATGCATGTCGGCTTGCTGCTTAAGTTCGGCTATGCCGCTCATGAGCGCAGTGTTCACCTTGCCGTTGTCGCCATACGCCGCCAAGGCATCGTTCGCGAAGCTGTCGATGCGCGCGTTGGAAGTATCCGTAAACCAGGCCTTCCGCTGGTCGGCCGTATGCCTTACGGACGAATCGAGCAGGCCATTCATTCGGCTGCGCGAAGCGTCATCATAGTGGCGCGACGCGCCCGGCGTCAGTCCGTTGCTAAACTCCGCCCGTTTCTGATCGGCTCGCTTTTCAAAGTCTGCGCGAGCATCGACGGCGTTCTTGCCCTCAAGGGTCATAAAGCCGTTCTCACCATACATCGCGCCGCGAGCCCAAGACGCATAGCGGTTGTCGGCATCCTTTGCGGCATTGATGTCGTCAAGCTCCTGGACGCGCAAGGCGGCTTCCGCAGCGTTGTCGAGCCCGTTGGCCGCTGCTTGCATTCCGCGGCCGATAGATGCTCCAAAAGCGTCGGCATCGGCGCGGACGGTGTATCCTTCAGTATATTCGGGGCGAAGCGCAACGCGCTGCTGAGTGTCTTGATAAAGCGGAACCGTAGGCATTCAAAACCTCACCTAATATAGCCCATGCTGGATGCAGAAGAATAAGCTTTGCCTGCGCCGCCCAGGACCGTGCCGACAGATTCGAGATAGCCGCCCTTCGTTGCCGCGTCCGCCCGCATGCGGTCGAGCGTGGCATTCGCGCGTTGGTTTGTTCCCTGGACCTTGTAGCCGTAGGCCTCGCGATATGTGTTGGTACGGATATTGAGGGCGTCGATTTCGCCCAGTTTTGCCGTGTCAACGATGGTATCGAGGGGCGAACCAAAAGAGAGATCGAGCCCGTTCGCAGCCATTGCCGCGCGCTGGCGTCCCTCAAGCTGCGCCGTCTGCTGCCGCTTCTGCTGCTCTTCCTGCTTTCCGCGCTCGATTGCGTCGGTTGCCTGCTTGTCGGCAATCTTCGCGTTCATTTCAGCGACCTGGGCATTGTAGTTGCTCGCCTTGGCCGTCGCCTTAGATTGCTGGATTGTCCCGGCAGCGCCGAGAAGGGTCGAGCCCAGCGTAAGCGCAATTCCCAGGTCACACATCGGTTGCCCCCATTTCGAAAAGCCGGAACTGATGACCGCGAAATTCGACCGGATCGAGCAGCCGGAAGCCCAGCCATTCGAGCCAGCGCACGGAAACCGTGTTGCGGACATCGACAAAGTTTCTAAGCACGGAATAGCGCTTCAACAGTTGAGCCGGCCAATCGCTGGAAATGCGAAGGAACGCGCGGAAATTCTCTTCCACAGCGTTGGTGCCGAGGAGCCAAGGAGCGCCGACGCCGGCAAGGATATTGATATCGCCAACGCCCCACATCAGTTCAGGGCGGCCGTCAAAAATCCCGGTCCAGCAACATGAAGACTTCCGATAGGAATACGAAAGAGCGGCAGGGGGTGAGCGACCAGATGCCGCAAACACCTCATCACGATCAGCCTTGCGCATGCGGTCGGCAATGGTGCGGATATGGGAGGGCCGAGCCCGAACAATCTGGATATCAACGGCCAAGGGTCACGTCCGGCATAATGGCAAGGATCGTCATCGGCAGGGGGTCGAATTGCTTCACCCACATGCTGCCGCTCGTGTTCCAGTCCCATTCAGGGGTTATCGAGAGATCGCCGGTATAAAGCCTGATCGCTTCATTCCAGGCTTCGTCTTCGCGCTGCTTGTACTCAACGAGATTATCGCTATCGCGGTCGCCGTCCTCGTGACCGATGAATATCCCGCGAGTGTTTTCGACGCGCAATGTAACTTCGCTCACGCCCTTGGTGCGACCTTGAACCGAACCAAGCCCCTGCACCTGACCAAGATCGAGGTCGAGCGTCCGAATGGCCGATATCATCGGCAAGCCGATATGCGCTTTCGATGCCGTGTTGCTTAGCGTGACAGCGCCGCCCGTAACGGTCAGATTGCGGACCACGTTTCCGTCAGCCAGCGCCACCACGGATTGCCCTTCCAGATGGTCGAGGCCGCTTATCGTGGCGGCAGGAGCGCCGCTGTAGGTCAGGCCGCAATCAACGAAAAAGGCATCTTCGACCACATCGAAAGCGCGAGTGTGAAGCCGCTCGATATATCGTTTCGACTGTCCGTTAATCGTGCGACGAATGATGAAGTAGGGAACGTCTTCGCCATCCTCTTCGATAACGGTCACGTCCTCAAAATAGGCGTCATCGTTCGGGCCGCTTTCGTGGCGCGTCCAGGCCCAAACGTCCTGTTCCTTCATGTACGTGAGAGAGACAAGAGCGCCGTCATCGAGCACTACCCACACGACGGAATCGGGGGCCTGGGCATAGTCCCACGCGGCGATTTCGCGTCCCTTGAACAGGTGCCGGGCGAGGATCGTCAGATCCTTCCCAACGTAGCTGTCTTGAGTGTAGTCATAGGAGAAGTCGCGAACGACGCCGCCAAGGCGCTGGGCGAACAGAACCGTATTGCCGACAACAATCGGCTGCACTTTGGCCGCGCCGCGATAACCCTGGTTATCGAGCTTCAAAGCAGAGGGCGAGATTGCGTCTGAGTTTGAGCCACCGGTAACGATCCATTCTGCGCCCGAGGTGAGAAGAAGCAGGCCGCGAACAGAGATCATCGATCGGATCTCATTCACCTGCCGGGCACGGATTCGGAAGGTCACGGCGTCGCTAGCCTTCGCCGGCGACGATACACCGAAATTCTCGTAGTTCGCTGACTGGCTTAGCCAAACGGCTTGAGGGTCCAAAAGCGTGGACGCGAAGGCAAGTCGCTGTTCAATGAAGGTAACGCAGCGGGGGTAGTTCCCCGCGCCTACAAACGGATTTCTCGCTGTCTGCGGAGTGTCGGACAGATCAGGAGTGATATTCTCGTCAACGAACGCGAGGCCAGACGTGCCGCCAACGTAGCCATACACACCGTTGTCCTCTTTGTAGACGATGTATCGGCTTGCGCCCCCGACTGCGCTCCACGAAACCGTATTGCGGTTGCCGGCAATCGTCAGGTTGTTGAGGACTGTCGCAATCGCTGACGGCAGACTTTCTTCGCCGCTATCATCGCTGATCGCAGACACACGATAACGATAGCCCGTCACGCCAGATCCAACGCTTGCGACGGCCGATATGCTCGCAGGGGCGGCGATAGACGGCGCGAAAGTCACTGCCGTCAACGTCCAATTGTCATCAGCAAGGCGACCAAGCTTCCTGACGGGGTGGCTGACATGGCAGAGATAGAGAACGTCGGCTTCCTGGACAAAGACCAGATCTTGCACTTGAGCGGCGGTGTATGTCGTCGCCAGCTCATACGCCACGCCGCCAGTGAGCACTAAGCCGCCGTCGCGGAACACGCGCATGTAGTTCTGGCCGAACTCCAGAATGTATGTTTGCTCAGTGTTGAACTGGAACTTGATGAGCCGGGCGCGGTTGGCGCT
>Ga0123342_1002836_pt1 | contig 28510 bp, 16 predicted proteins | sample Turbeawhitnodule_FD_89960 | JGI IMG/M metagenome (GOLD analysis project Ga0123342, IMG submission 89960) | Root nodule microbial communities of legume samples collected from Mexico - Turtle bean Mexico white nodule | ecosystem: Host-associated > Plants > Roots > Nodule | place: Mexico: Nepantla... | reverse complement strand
CCCAAGGAGTAAGGCGTAGTAAGTCCCAGACCGAGAGTGAACAAAACTGGTTTTCCGAAAACAAAACGTCCTGGCTTTTCTTCCCCGTATCTTCTTTTTGTGATTTGTTTATGGACGTGCCTCTTTACCTGGGTGCAAACAACATATGAAAGTATTTGTGTGAATTTTTTCAGCGCAATATGGACCCGAAATGAAATTGCAGAAATTAGGCCGGAATTTGACAAGTTTCGGTAAAGGATAGCCTTGGTTTGCAAAATATTTCTGAAAAATTCTCCCGGAATAGTTTTTCCCTGAAATTCCACCCAAGAACCTCCATTGAATTTGGGAAAAAATTCGACAGGTTTTAGGTCAAACGGATGAGTATTCGCCCACGAAAAATATCAAACAGCTTCACACACCAACGAACCTTCCTTTCAGTTCCGACAGTGATGAATAAAAAATTTATTGCTAATGTTGTGTGACAAATCTGGTGCTCAAATCTTTGCCAAAACTCAATGGACACTGTGACGAAGGTATGGTAAAAATTTCAGAACAAAATACTCAAGGAGTAAGGCGTAGTAAGTTCTAGACCGAGAGTGAACAAAACTTGTTTTCCGAAAACAAAACGACCTGGCTTTTCTTCCCCGTATCTTCTTTTTGTGATTTGTTTATGGACGTGCCTCCTAACTTGGGTGCAAACAACATATAAATGTATTTTTGTGGATTTTTTCAGCGTAATACGGACCTGGAATGAAATTCCAGAAATTAGGCCGGAATTTCACAAGTTTCGGTAGATGATAGCATTGGTTTGCACAAAATTTCTGAAAAATACTCTTGGAATAGTTTTTCCTGAAATTCCACCCAAGATTCTCCACTGAATTTGGGACAAAACGCGACAGGTTTCAAGTCAAACGGAAGAGTATTCGCCCACGAAAAAAATCAAACAACTTCACACTCAAACGAACCTTCCTTTCATACCTGACAATGATGAATAAAAAATTTATTGTCAATCTTGTGGGATGAATCTGGTGCTCAAATCTCAGCGAAAACTCAATAGACACAGTGAATAATGTCTAGTAAAAATTTCAGACCAAAATACCCAAGGAGTAAGGCATAGTAAGTACAAGACCGAGAATGAACAAAACTATATTAATTTTTTTTACATCTATAATTCTATTCAATGTATTTAAATGGAATATCTTCATAGATAGCAAGCTTAAATAAAATAAAAAAAATTCATAATTTTTATTTATTTAAAATAATTCACTTCTAATTATTAAATTTTATTGAAAATAAACTTGCATGCTTTTTTTTATCGAAAATTTGCATGCTTAATGAGAGTCATATTTTATTTATATAAAATGCGTGGTTTAATTATTTTTAAGTGTGTTAAATTTAATGTTTTATATGTAGTGTGTTATGTGTGATGGCTTAAGTCACTTCTCAGTTTATAATTGACAATAATTTGAGAGAGGATATTCTCTTTTAAGAAACTACATTCTAAGTCTTTTAAGAACTCAAATTGTTTTCTTCTTCGTTTGCCAACAACACATAATTTAGTGAGAAAGTCAACCATGTGACATTATATCAATGATCTCAAATAAAAATAATGTATAAGGGTTTGTTTTGTATTTGTTGTTCATCAACAATATAATGCTAAATAATTCAGGAATTTTATTATTGTGTGTCCAAAAAGAATTTGTAACAATTCATGATGTCTTGTCATACTTATTTCAGGGAATATACATGTCATGCTCCAACAACATCATTAATTGTTGCATTTTCACTTTTGGTAATCTTCGTGATCTCTGATGTACATGCATTCCATTGTACACTCATAGTGGTGATATTGTTCTCTTTTACAGTTAGTAAAATATTTGTAGGTTTCACTAAACTCTTAATCGTGTCAACCATCATGAATTGTTCATTATGTTTTAATCTGTCAACATATGGATGACCTACTAATATATAACTAGGTCATGATTATGATTTCTACATATTAACTGCACAATCAACCATCATCTACTTCGTACTGGTTTACCACACCATTTAAATGAATAATCACATTTCCTTGTTCTAGTAATAAGAAAGAATTGTAAATCCTTTATGTAATTCCTAAATTTGTCACCCTTTTCACAACCTAATAACACATATCTCCCTTCCTTGTTACGTATTTTTTGTACTAGATTTCAGTATCACCATCACAAATCCAAATTTAAATGTTATCCCATGGACCCATTCAAGTAAGTTGTCTCGTATTTTGAATACATGTATAAATACATTACAACATCAACATATTGTCACATTTGTGAGACAAATAATAACATATTTTACTAATCTAATCTCTTCTGAAAACTCCAACACAATCCCCTTTAACTAATTCATCTTGACTCAAATTTCACGATAACAAGAATTTTATTCATGAGACAACATATCACTTTGATCTATATTTTACTCTAAAATTCTGAATCCATTTATGCAAAAGGATAATCAACATTATTACTTTCAATCACATAAATCATTTCAAGCCACAAATTTCACCTTCCATATTATGTGATTCAAAATTGAAAATTGCATTCCACATTTTATTATTCAGAATACTATTTTCAAGTTTCAAATTATCCCGTCTAAAATTTAAATTTATATTTTAAATTGTATAATATAAAATACTATTTTCAAGTTTTGAATTATAAAAAAAAGATAATAAATTTACATATTCTCTTAAGTATTACTAAATTCAATATGGTGCCAAAAGTTCTAAAAAAACTTTAAAAGATGATATCATAGACTCATTTGTATTTGAAAAAAAAAGCATTCCTCAAATAAATTATCTACTTTGAAACAAAATCTTAATCTTCAACTAATTCTTGTTTATCCAAAAGATTGACCGGTTCGATGAAGAAAAAACATGAAAAATGACAATACATTGACAATCTACAATTTTTATACAACCACATTACAACTTTCAGTACTATTATTTTAATATTTTTTACATATTATTTAATTACAAATTTATTTTTTATTATATATATTTATTTTTAAATTTATTAGAGAGTTGTATCCAACTCTTAGACTTATCAAATCATCATTTTCCAAACATGAAAACTTGATACACATATAAGCCACAAAAGACAAGATGTGAAGTTTGAAAAATTAGAGTATAGGAAGAAATTATTAGTTAAAATAGAAATTTGCTAGAAGAAGGACTTAAATGTAAAGTCTTTACTATCCCAAAAATAAGACTTAGCCTTTTTGTTAATTTTGGTAAAATTATACCAAATTTTGTAAATAAGAAAGAAATTGCATGATTAGTGTAAACAAAAAAAACACTGAATTCACACTCAGAACATTTCACAAACAGTTTGTGGTGTTGAGTGTGGTGAAATGGCACTCACTCTCACCCTTTCAACTCTCTCTCCGTCTCTCACTCGACGCTGCAACCCCAAACCAACGCTTTCATGCTCTCTCTCTTCTCAACCTTTCAAGGTCTCTCTCTCTCTCTCTCTCTCTCTCTCTCTCTCTCTCTCTCTGTCTTCTGCTTTTCTGTTGCTTCAAATGAATTGATAAATAATAATCAGTGTGGAGTGGTGTGGTGTTTGGGAATGATGCAGTGCAAGAGAGAGTACACCACCGTCATGATAGTGCCGACGGGGATTGCCGCCGCCATTGGAGGTTACGCCGGTGACGCTTTGCCTGTGGCTCGCGCTCTCTCCTCCGTCGTTGATTGCCTTATCTCTCACCCTAACGTAACCCATTCTCTCTCTCTTCGTTCCACTTATTTTATCTATAACATTCATAAAAAAAAAATATAAATCATTTTTTACTATTTTATCCTTCAACTAATTTTATTCTACTCTTTTAGTTTTTGTAAAAGGTTAGTTGCATGTTTAGTTCTCTAATTATTCTAAATTAAGTCATTCTAGTTCACTTTAATCGAAATATTTAATTACACCTTCTCAACATTTTCTGGTAAAAATTAGATGACACATAAACAATAACTATAATTACTTAGTTAAAAATAATAATTAAATGACCAACTGAGCAATTCAATTTTTTATAAGAATTCAAATTCTACATTTAACAAAATTAGAATTAAGAAAAATAAATAAATATGGATGGATATGTAGATAAGGAACACAGTCAGACTCTCTTCACTGTACTTGTTAAAAGTTCAAGAACAAAAACAACTATTGTTAAGGGAAAAATAATGCTGAGTGCATAAGATTAAAATTTTCAGGTGCTTAATGCTGCAATGCTATACTGGCCGATGCCTAATGCATTATATGTTGAAGGTTATGCTCTTGACCGTTTTGCAGAAGGGTCATGGGCGTTACAGCCCGTTCATCAAAACAGGGTATGGCTCAAACATATGTATATTCTTCTCTTTTTTTCTTTCTTTGATACTGGAGGAAAGAAAGAGATTTGTACATTCTGAATGTGCTGCATCAATGACTAGTTTATGTCATGCAGTGTGTGCTGAACCTTACATGTTACTTTCTTAGTCATGCTATTTAATTCCTTTTAAAAGTATGTACCTAGTTTTATCTTGTGAAGCAGGTGGGATTAGTTCTTGATGCAGGAATAGAGGAGGAACTCCGGGTTCGCCAGTTACAAGTAGCTGATGCTGTAAGGGCGTCCCTTGGATTACCTGTCGTGGAATATACTGTCACAGACACTCCGTTGAAGGTAATAAATCATCTTGTATTAACTATCATAATGAAAAATAAACCATCCATTAAACGAGTTGAATGCTGTTACATGATGTTTGTAGCCGACCTCACCTAGTGAGACAAGGCTCTTGCTGTAGTGAAACTTAAGCTATTCTGTGTTTTCTGTCAATTTTCCATTCACTAGACTTGTGTTTGCTGATAAAGTCTCAAAGTTTGGACTGAGTGACTTGTAATTTGGTTCTTCAGCCAAAGGTTTCTTTACAATAAGAGATGCATGTGAGTGCTGTTGATCTTTTGGGGCATCTTGAAGTCATAAAAAGCATGTGATGTTCCACAAAAAATAATTTTCCATTTTGCTAGATTTTGTTTTAATTTAATCAAGCTTGCGTGTGTGACAATTGCTTTTTTTTTGGGTCTGGAAAGGATGGAACTTTTGGTGGTAGGATAAATTTTATGCAAATCAAAGTTATGGAATCTGTAGTTGTGAACATTTGACAAGGTATTCTATGTTGTGCACTAGAAAGAAAAAAGTAACATAACAGTTTTAACCGGAGGAAACCATGCCAGTTTATCTTGTTGTTGTATGTGTTATATTTCTATATCTCAATTTTTTCTGGTCTAATTAAAATTGGAACACTTTTGACTCTTTTCAGAATGTCTTCAAAGGTATATGTAATTATTCTCGCCTTTCAGACTTGGTTATTTTTTAAGCTGGAGGTAGAATCTTTATCCATGCCTAGTCTATAATTTCAAGCATCTATTATCGTGATCTGGAGCTATATAAAATACCTAGCCAAAGTTAGAGTGAGCTTATCATCCAATTTAATGCCTGAATTTGACTTGCATAGCATCAAATTTTACAGGTAGAGAAGTGGGTTGATCCAAAAACTGGCCAATCAACTGGGAGGATTAAGCACCCTGATTCTTTATCTAGAGCTGTGAATACTTTAGTGAAGAGGTCAAAAGTGAATGCCATTGCTGTTGTTGGGCGTTTCCCAGATGATGAAATTGATGATGTAGATGACTATCGGCTGGGAAAGGTATGGCAATAAATCTAGAAGAATATAATTTGATTAATTGTACAAGTTCTGTAAGATTAAAAGAAGTCCTCTCATGAATGGGGTTGTTTCTTTTCTTGGTTCTTTCATATTCACCATATCTGTGATATTTGTTCTTGAAATGTAACCAGACGTTAAAAGATTCTGTCTGCATCTTATGACTGTCCTCTAAATTCCAACGAGTATTTGTTCTTTTTTTCCTTAATTTTTCTTTTGAACATTCCTCTGTCATTCCTTTGTATGGTCAGCAGTTCCAGGAATGAATCTTGTATTTGGTTACTGACACAGTGACACTTGCTTCCCCATTTTTACCTTGGTTAGGGGATAGACCTATTAGCAGGAGTTGAGGCAGTTATAAGTCATCAAGTAGTGAAGGAGTTCCAAATTCCTTGTGCACATGCTCCTGCAATGTCTCCACTTCCCATGAGCCTATCTCTTAGCCCGAAATCAGCTGCTGAGGAGGTGGGTAAACGCTAAATAACAAATCATTTGACATTTGATTCAACTATATTAGAATGGTGTAGTGAAGGTTAAAGTAACTGTTAGGTTAAAGTATCGTGTCAAAATCGTTCATCTATGAATTATAATTTTAGTTATTACTTTGAACTGTCTTTTTCTCTTATCCAAGTTCAGTAACTCAAAACTTATAATTTCTTAAGAGTATGATTGATTATTTTAGTGACTAAGTAGGGATGCCTCATGTTAAATTTGGTATTCATATGATAAATTTTCTGAAGCTCATGTTGTAATACATTTTTTTCATCAGTTAAGAGAAACTGATATCTTATAGTTTAGTGTATATTTTAATTAAACTCAACATGTGTGTGTAGTGTAGATTTGGTAAATGGGGATGATAATCATACCAAAGCAAATAGTATTTAAGATTTCTAGGGATTAGGTTCTTAGTTGAGCATTAACAGTTTCAGTAATTTTGTTAGTTATCTATGTCTGTACTGTGTGCTGATGAGAGATGACAAATAAGAATCAGAAGTCTATATCTTAAACATATCTTACTGGTCCCCCGTGTACTGTGTTGGTGGACCTCGCATGTAGTTTGTGCTTTCTGACAAAAGTTTCTAGCATTTTAGGATGAATTTATTTTCAACCTTTCAATGATTCGTGCTGCTTCTTTCTTCCTTCACAGATCAGTCGTATGTATGTCTTGTGTGTGTTTGTATGAGTGTACACATTAATTACTGATAAATGTTACTTAAAACTCTGAAAACTGATGAAAACTTGAGGCTGTATAATAAAATTAGTGGGAAGTAAGGTAGTTGACGTAGTTCAGGATTTTGTATGTTTGTTGTCTGTGAAGGTGTTAGAAATCGTTAAGCCCTCATCTGCTTCATTGAAGTTGTTTTGAAATCTATCTGTCCCAAAGTAGCATTTTTAAAAATTTCAGTAAAGATAAATTTAAAATTGTCTTTTCTTACACTGTATCAATAAGAATTAGAAACTTTGGTTCGAAGAAAAGAAAAATACAGTTATAAAGTATAACGAAAATGAAGACTCCCTTGCTTTTTTCAAACATGGACACAATTAACAACTAAGTCGCCTCTTACTATATTATTAATACGGTGCAAGTTTGGGTAAATGGATTAGACTTGCTCAAAAATCAATTTTTAGTTAGAAAAAGCCATTTTGAGTAAGGTTGCTATAAAGTTTGAACTGTTCACACTAAACTATTCCTCGTTCTTCCCCTGCCCTTTTTTCTTGGACCGTTTTCCTTGTCACTCATTTTCAAGATTGATGTGTCCATTAAATGAATGAAAGTTTAACATTTCTACTAGATGCTTTTTAGCATTTCTTATATTAAATTGTTAAGACGATTTTGTTCTAATTATAAATGGGGATTTCTCATTCTGCACATTTGATGGATAATAGTTCTTGTGGATAACTTGCTCTTGTCAAGTAGATTGGGTACACCTTCCTACCATGTGTGCTTGCTGGCCTAAGTAATGCTCCCCAATACTTGGCTATGGACTCCAAATCCTTGGAAAAAGGGTGCATATTGGCAAATGATGTGGATTCCGTAATCCTTCCCAAAGATGCTTGTGGAGGCGATGCATGTCTTGCTTTTGCTAGAAATAAAAGCAAAAAGGTATACATACAAACATATTAGCTTTTTTCCCTTATTTTTATTTTTTGGTTTGATCAATCATATTAGCAAAAACAACAATTATCTCCTTATGGTATTTTAGCTTTCATCCGCTCAGCAAATCAAACTGTCTAACCAGAAATTTTGATGACACCATTATTTCATTATACATGACGGTGTATAATTTTCTTGCAGCCACTTATAATAACTGTGGAAGAAAATGAAACTGTTCTTGATGATACTGCAGATAAATTTGGTCTTGAAGTGGTACGTGATTTTTATTCTGTAAATTTGTTATTTTAGAAGATGTGAATAAAATTTAGGATCTTTATCTGTTTCAATCAAAATTCTGGAGAAATCAATTGACAAAAATTATAGTTATTATATTTAAAATTTGCTCACCAAAGAATAAAATGGGTTTTGACAAAAGTTAAAATAGATAGATCATAAGAAGGCAAGTAAAATAATAACTTGTCCATTTTGGGCCCCTAAAATTCAGTGTAGGCACCATCTAGACTGTCCATTTTTCTTCTGTTACAATTGAAATGATAACATTTTGGTTGATAAAATTATCATTCGGCAGCTGCATGTATCAAATTATTGGGAGGCCATTGGAGTGATTGCAGCTCACAAGGCAGGGATAGATCCATTTTCACTCAGACGTGATAAAATTCTCAATATCGGGTGCAGTTCCTTTAAGGCTGTCAATGGTCACACCATTCTAAGATAAAGAGTTGTTTCCTGAATTAACATTTGGTCTAGTTCACAGGTATCTCTTATGAGACACAATTTTGTTCGAATCAATAGACTTATAACCATTCACAGTATAATACACGGCTAGGATTCCCAATGAAGATATTTTCCTGACTAACATTGGAGAGTTAATGATAATGTATTGTTATTGTTATTAATCAATAGTGTGTTTGGATTCTCATATAGCCAAATATGTATTTGATTCACACATTTGGGTCCATATAATTTACCTATCAATCAGTGTACTTAAAAGTTTGGTTTTAGAGCTTATAGCTTTGTTTTTTAGGATTTCATCCTATAGTTTCGTTTTGTTTAAACATTTTTGTTCCTTATGTGTTTCGATGGTAGTCTCTTTCAAGAGTACATGTGGTGACAAATTGCTGGTGTTAGTGACCAAAATGCACACTATATATAATATATATTAAACCTATCTATTTCAGGGAATGTAGTGGATGTTTTAACTTCTAACTATCCTCTAACAGTGTGGTCAGATTTGAGATATATACCTGAATTGGTTTAATGACTGGTTTAGCACTCACTACAATCTGATTTCAAACCTAGGCTTTATTTGTTAAACTTGAAACAATTCAAAGCTTTAACAGAAGGTAGATTATATATTATCTACTCATTCTTGTCAAGCTGCTAAAGGTTTCTCTTTCCATGTGAAAATTAGTGACTCATTTTCTTTTTGGATTGTATGGTACATTAACTTATTTTCGAGCTCCATAAATTAAATAGTTCTTAGTAATTTAAATTATACATGGGATCTTAGCTTTGACAATCAATATTTTTAGTGACATTAATTTAGTTGAGATGGTTTTCCTTAATATGTTGGTACAAAATAGGCCATTTCTTCCTTCATACCAAAATTTTGCATTCTCCTACCTTGACAAGAGTATTGAAAAAGTTTAAATTGCGTATATAAATTTTTAGATTACAAAATTCGGAAATATGTTTAATTTAGAATATATTTACGGGTTCAAAAATACATCTTTAAACAATTTTAAAATATATTTTGAATTATACAAATTAAAATGTATTTTTAAATATCAAAATTTAAATACGTTTTGGATATAGAAATATATTTTGTGTTATATAATTTGAAAATTTATTTTAAATTGTATAATTCAGAATATTTATTTTTTAATTTTAGATTGTACACTTTAAAAGATTTTTGAAATATACAACTCAAAATGTTTTGGATCCATGAACAATTTGGATTTGGATTTTTTGTCGCAGCTGAGAAGGTGCATGAAAAGAGTTTGGGCTAATAGGATTTGAAGTGCATTGTTTTTGCTTTTGATATTGAATAATTTTTTTTCCATTTTGGTCCCCATAAAATATTTATTTGTATTTTATGGACATCTTTTAAGTGATAAATTTTGTCTGTTAAATGACAATTGCATCTAAGTAACATTAAAACTCATGTAAGTATGACTAACATGTTTTTTAAAAATATTTTGTTTGAAGAAAAAAAATTAAACAATATGACGTAAATAATGTTGTTTCCCTTTAATTAAGGTTTCATCTTGCAATAGGAAAGATCACAAGAACTAGGAGATGTATATTTTAAATAATGAAAGAAAATAACACTACTTGTATCACATTTAATAGCTTTTTTTTATCAAAATAAATATATGTATCAATTTTACTCTTTTCACACAGTTATTTAACCAACATTTCATCATTTAAAAGACACTAATAAATAATCAGGAAGACAACAAATAAATTTTTTATAAATATAATAAACGATATAACAAAACCAAAATATAAATATAAATTTTATCAAGGATCAAGACGAGATAAAAACATTAAATACAATATGCAAAATTTGCAAATTTATGAGACCAAAAGTTATCTAAACCTTATTTTAATAATAATTATAATTATTTGTAACTGAGAAAAAATATACTGAAAAAATAGTTGAGATGATTAGCTTCACTTGGATGCAACAATAAAACCAGTCTTTTACACACAAAAAAAGTAAGAAGTTGAAAACACTATTGAAAAATAATCATTTTTTTAAATGAAAGAAAACTTATCTTCATAAGATTTTGTGTAATGTAAATTTCAACTATTATCTCAAACAACTTTACTTATTGTAGTTAATTTTTCTATAAAATTTGATGCAGAAAACATATACTTACACTTCAACCGTTAAATTGATCACATTTTGTATAAAGTTATGATGATTGACATAAAGTATATGGGTTAATAGATCTCTCTTAATATACATTTCTAAGATACAAATTTGGAATAAAATTCTTCATCCTTAAAAGATCTGGCTCTCACCAGTTTGTACAGACAGCAACAATCCATGGGAAAATTTATTGGAAAACTTCGTTATTGGGTGATATATATATGCATATCTGAACAAATCTAAAGATAATAGTAGCATTGAAAAAAATACATGAAAAAGGGTTCTAAGAACAAGTAAGAACAATCTACACAAAGGTACACATCACTTTTCCTCCAATCGCCGCAGCACTAGCTCAGCAAAGTTCTGTTGTCTACAGATGCATCATAACCAACAAATTAACATCAACTTCAAATGAACAAAAATATATATTGTAAAACAAATAAATTCTAGTGTATGTAAATTCTAACAAACGGAATTTGTTCTACCTTGCAAAATGTCATGTTTCTAGTATTTAACCAATTCTATAAATATTACTGGAGAAAAAAAATTAGAGGGTCAAGTAACAAATTTGACACATCTAAGTTGTGGGTATTTCTTCCTACACCCCTACATTCTATGCAATACCAGAATTATCCTTGATAATTTTGGATAATTCCGTAATAAAGGTTCCATAAGCAAAAGGTATTTCCAGAATATGGGTGCTGTAAGCAAAAATGTGTTTCCAGAATAGGAAATCCAGAAGGCAAAAATTCATTCCAGAATATCCTTTCCAGAACATATCATTTTAATTTTCAGAGTGATAAATCCGGAATTCATAAAATGTGTTCTGAAAAGTATGTTCCGAAAATATTCCAGAAAGAGTAATCCGGAAGTCATTTTTAAAAGGGGTAAAATGGTCATTTCTGAGAATGATGGGTGCAGGAAGTCATTTGTTGGGGGTGCAGGGAGAAACAGCCCTAAGTTGTTCCAGCAAATATTGGTGATCAGTAATATGATCCACCACTGCTAAGAAACTAAAATAACACTTTCTTCCAATTAGACTTTAATATGTATCAAGTCAATTAGACTTCCAATTTCTAGAATGCATTTTGTATTTCTAGAACAAGTTCCAGAATACAAAAATTTGTATTTCGGAATGTACAATCCAGAATACAAAATAAAATATATATATATTCCTAAATACAAATTTCAGAAAGGTAAAATAAACCTTCAAATTATAGCACACTTGTGACAGGCCATATGACAGCATATTGCACACTAGGAAAAAAAATTATAGAATTTAACTTACTTCCTCTCTCTGTGCTTTGGACTAGGACGAGAATACTTTAGATATCCATCCCAAGGAACCTTTTTAAGGCCAGCACGCAATGAGATTATTTCTCTCACCCTGCATAGTTAATTAAATAGGGACTATCTCAAGACCAAGAGAAAGCTAAACATATATCTCCCAGCATAGAATCAGGATCAACATTATTTACCTTTCTGCAAACTCAATGGCTGTCTCTCCTGGCTTCAGATTCTGTGGTTCCAAGTACCAAACATCACAAACAACTGCCCAAGATGTCATTAGCTGCAACAGATGCATAGTGAATGATTGCCTGAAAATGCATGAAATGCAAAGTCATATGCAGCAACAAACAGCATTGTAGAAACATTTAATGTGAGAAGCATCTTCTTACTTTCTACTATTCCAAAAAGCATCAACAAAAATTTTATTGTACTTGATTGCAACTGGGCAAACCGTGCAGCCAAGTTCGAATGCACCCTAGACACCATTAAAAATTAGAAAGCTTCAATACAGATTTATTGAGAACAGAAATGGGAATAGAAGTCAGCAAGTACAAAATAAAAGAATAAAAAATATATTCCTAAAATAAGTAGGAGAACATTGGCATTTTTAAATGGACAGCAAATGCAAATAATTAAAAATACCTTCTTGAACATGACTGTATAGTGATTATTTACACAAGTTCCTTCAGGAAATATGAGAAGGGGGTTGTTATCAGCTCCCTGGACATGATCCCTCAATCTGGGACATGAAATATTGTGTAAGTAAAAAAGAACTACATCTGAAATAGATTTTATAACATCTTTATTTATACTCACTTCTTTGCAACAATTTCCCTATCCTTTGCCTCTGCACGGTTGAACCAGATGCATCCTAGACTCTCTAAAATTGTACTCTGCAATAATCCTGCACAATAGATATACTTTTAAGAAAATTCACAAATATTTATTTTAGTATAAATTATATAATGATTCAATTTTTTTCTTCAAAAGATGGAAGTGTTAAATCATCCCTAAATGTGCTGCACTTTCACATGCCCTATTCTTCCAGACAGCCATTTAGACTGCCCAACAGCAAGATATAGAACACTTAAGAAAGGATATAGTGCTTAAACCTACGTTTTTCTTTTCATTTTCTTTTCTTACGCATATTTTGGTGAACTTTTCACCTTCTCTTTTGTAGTTAGAATCTGTGTAATCATATATAAACATCAATGTACCAATGATTAGGAGTTAGAATACACAGCTTATTATGGATGATGAAGACATAAGTTTGTGTATCATATTTTTAACATAGATGGCAGCTTTATATGCTTACCAACCCATCCAGGATGCTTCTGCATAATAACAGCAAAAGCAGTCATCTGTTCTAACACAATGAAATCAATCATGGAAGTATGGTTGGCTACAAAAACCTGCTCAATAAATGAAGGAGAAGCTCAAATTAGAATAGATAACATTTACTCTTTCTTGAATACATAAATAAGGATAATACAACAATATTCATCAAACCTGTTTTGGTCGCCTACTAGGCCTTGGTCCATGATACTTAACAACCCCAGTCCATGATGCAACAAAGAAACTGCACATCATCTCTACCAAAGACCTCTGAAGGAAAAGAACAATTTACAACGCACATAAATTGATGACAAAAGGACAACGTCCAGTATTAATACTCAGCACAGGGAGAAAAGACGTAGTATGTCAGAGAGACCATTCCCAATTCATGCCATGACAACAAGAATAGGAAAATAACATGAACAATGCACTCCACTGCATCTGTCAATCAAGTAAGTCAATACATAGAGGACCAATTTAAATAATGCCTACAAAAAGAATGGCTGGAAACTATGGAACTTCAACAATAAAAGAAGACACCTTGTACACTAGTGGTTTTCAATTTCATTATTTAACATCTACTCATTGTCCCATTAGTCTAATTAATCTAAATCATGTCTGCATTTTAAATTGTGGCCATTCAATACCTTTTCTTTTCCAACAACCTCACTATTAATTGTAATGTTAATATTCTTCTTCCAAGAGGAAGAAAATCTTTCATCATTTACCGTAAAATAAAAGTGGAAAGGCAAGACCATGTTGTCCCAAAAGATGAGGCAAAATGTTGAAGCTAGATTATACTTGAAACCAAATGAATCATCAAATTTACAATGCTCAAATAAAAGTACACAAGGAATATCAAATTTGGACACAATCTGAGGTATATATTCTATAGTTATCAATCGCTAATAGTAACACTTAGCAACCAACCCCAAAAAGTACTACAGCAGGAAGGCCCACCATTTTGAATTGTTTTTTATTTAAAAGAAAAGAAAAACTCACTTATTATATTCGTAATTAACAATAAAAAAAAGAATGAAAAACATATAAGTAAATGTGTCACAGTTTAGGTATTGATCAATCTTAAAATTCGAGTTTGCACCTAACTCCTAAATGACTCAAGGTCAAAAAATAGATTTTCAAAATGCCTAGTACACCACTGCAGCACAGGGAACAGCCGTTTTACTGCTGCAACAACTGCCATTAGAAGATACATTACCATACAAAATTCTGCTATAGGGTGCTACAAATAGCTGGCTGTTTATAACTTATTTCATGCAACTCGGCAGGGGGAATGGTCATCAACTGTAGTTTTAGTAATGAGATGGAGACCAATGTTAAGCAAAATGATCAAAATAGAAAAAGATGGAATAAGTTGAATATGCACCTCGATACTTCTCCTTAACTTGTCGTGTCCTTTCAATAGGAAGTGCACTGGAATGAAGGATGAAAGAAATATTATCCATCCTAGTGTTAACCCTATAACCCTGCAGTGTCAATTAGGATGGCATCACTTGGACAAAAAAAATGACTGCAAAGTAACTCATTCTGGGTCTGTACATTTTTCTGTATATTTTCCCAGTTTCCTAATATTAGATATTGTAAACCATCTACTTATAAATTAATCTTGCTAAGGACTTCCTGAAGCAGTTCAGAACAGAAAACCATTTCAATATATCAACATGGAAAGGAGTAAAGATAGTCAGACAGACGTACAGACCAAATAGAAAGGACGTAACTCAATGTGGTCAAAGACAAAGTTCGAATTCCTAAAATCATATTTTTCTGAGACAGCTAATCTCAATACCTAATTCTACAAGGCAAAAAATAATATAAAAAGCATTAAAAATCTGCTAGGAATATTCCAGATTTCATAGTTATTATACGAATATGATATGTGGCATTGGGATTTAGGAATAAGGCTAACCTGATAGGGAACAGAATCAAGTATCGAATCACAACTCCAAAACACCACAAAGGAAACAGATATAGATTCCAATTCCATGGTTCCGGAGGATTAGACTTGAAGCACCTTGTGAATGTGTCCTGCCCAACATTAAATGTTCTAAACCAATGAGCAAAGCACCTAAGCCTAATCAAGGAGCAACACACGCTGGCAGGATAATGTTCAGCACTTAAAAGATGTGAACTAATTATGTTTGATATTAAGTTCTCACTATATTAATATCAGCAGTAGTTGCTGATTTGGGTCTCTGAAAGAAAATACTGACACCTCAAAACAAGAAAAGAACAAATAAAATATCACTGCAATAGCTTACATCTACAATGGCACCTGCTGCCTCAGATAGAGTAGGAGAGATATTGAGTAAATCATGCCTGAAAAAGTATCAGAAAGAAAACTAGGAATATAAAAATGGTGCCTGAACATTTCTTCTCTAATAGATCATTGAAGAAAATACTGCTTTTTCATTTCAAACTTATATTCAGTATCAAATAACAGTACAAGCAAGACAAAGAAAAAGTGATGGCATACAGGAAAAGCTTTCCATGAGGTTCTTGTTGAATGGTGGATCCAGAAGGGAGGTAATCCTCAATGTTTGGTTGATCAAGATCCAGTTCAGAACTAGAAGACTTGAGTGTCCCTGGGTTATTCATCCGAGCTGTGCTATCACTTCTTCAAGTGCTTCTTGAAGGACAGGCGAGGTTAATATACACTTTTGATCCTGAGCATTGATCCACTTTCCAATTTAGTTACTAAGGAATTAATTAATTCGATCCCTCAAAATTTCAGAAATTTCAATCAGGTCTAATTCTAAAACAAAATAGTAAATTGGTGATTTCTTACATTCAGAAATTTTTTGCCAATTAAGTGCAAAGTTGTGATTACATGGCAAAATAACTTCTGATGTAAACTTATTTTTGTAATAAAAAATATTTATATTATTAGAGGGCAAGCCTTGGTGCGGCGGTAAAGTTGTGCCATGACTGGTTGGTCATGGGTTTCAATTCAGAAACATCCTTTTTGCATATGCAAGGCTAAGGCTGCATACCAACCCTCCTTCATACCCTCAAAAGCACTTCTAACTTTGAAATCAAACATACCTGCCTAGCTCATATTCCAATATCCTAGTCAATGTTTTATTTACCATTTAACATCAAAGGCTATGTTAAATTCAATAAACTAAGTAAAAAGCAAATGTCGGCCTAACTGAAGATAAGAAACCTACTTAAACACTATAAAAAAATCAATTGATAACGTAATAGTTGTGTTCTAGACCACCTAACAATACAAACCGGTTTTAGTTGTCCAAATTGAAGAGTGGAATGGCAATCAGTACCCACAATCCAAAGATGACTTTTTTCTCTATTGACTCTGCAAAAGCAACTCAACAGCCATAATAAGTAATGCAAATTCCCACATCTCAAAGATAGCACAACATCATCATCTACTACAGGAAGATAAAAGTGAATGAAAGACTACCCCCGAAATTCCAAGAACTAAACCTGAAAAGCAGGAAAGCAACACTGCGTCAGACCACTATTACAAGACACTGTTGTTATAGACTCTGCTTACACAAAAGACTAGGTACTAGTCTAAAGCCATTTTCTCCCAGCTGATGAAGGTAGAACTAGGAATAGAAACTATTCGAAGAACTACAGAACTTTAGGGATTCCAATTGTAAGAATAGAATCTGAAGAATTGTATTGATTTAAGAGAAGAAGATCTCAAGAGGTGCTTGATAGAAATTCTCGAAACCCCAGTTAATTTACATAGTTTGTTATTTGTAACAATGCAAAAACTAGAATTCATAACAGAATTAGACTAGCTAGCTGCCATGTGGCTGCCACGTTTTATTAACCACCTACATCACCAGCACCTTACAAATATAACAAAACAACGATATTTTCTCTGTCAGAAGTTGACTACATTATATTCCACACGAGAACCATTCATTCAATTACATCTTCCAAATGAAGTAACAAAAAGCAGTGCTGCAGACCAAATGCTAAACACAGAAACAAGTTATAAGGAGCTTCCATGATATAATCCAGGAAATAAATTTCCCCAGTAACACTTAGAGCAGAAAAATAGGAAACAAAATGAATCAAAAAAATATTCTAACTTATTATCCACCTTAACTTTTGGGAAAGTTAGATCAGAGATCTTCTATAAAAATTGGAACACAAAAGTCAATTTTAACCTATACGACAAGTTTAATTCATTCTAGCTTCTTGTTTTCTTCTCCACGAAGCGTTTATCGGGACAAGTAATCAAACAAAACTTAATGTCCAACAAATTCAAAAGTCATTTTTAACATTAACAGAAGTGTCGGAGACAGTTACTTGGATGCAATAACACAACAGGTTCCGTTTGAACTCAAACCCGATATGCATTAAATATTATTATTCTCATATAAAGCAAATCCTTTTGCTAACTGGGATGAAACCTAAATCTCATACCCTCTTGGTTTTTACTCAAATTTGTCATACCCTATGTTATTCTGTTTGCGAAAGTTCTTTTTTTTCATGGTTTAGTGCAAGCTTGAACTAGATTCGTGTACAAAAATATTAATGGCAGACACGAGAACGAAGGTTTAAGAGAAAGATCAAATTCACATGAATGAAGGTTTAAGAAACACTGAAAATCATAGCCAGTAAAGAAGATTAGAAGAAAATTTACCTATGACGGTTTGGTTTTTGGGAGATTCTGGAAGAGATTGGAGATTTGGTTTCTGTAGCAATGAATGGAATTCTTCTCTTTCTCTTTTTATTTATTTTTATTTCTTTAGTCAAGTAAAACCAAATAAACTCTTCTTCTACTACTATTGTTTTGTTTAAGACATATTTTTTTTATGTAAATTTTACAGACATGATATATTTAATAAAAAAATATTATTTAAAATTGTGAAAATTATACTCCCATAAATAATATATATTAGAGAAGTGAAGTTCTTAAATGGATTTTAATACATCCAGTTAGTCTTTAATTCACTATTATCAGTATAAAAAAGATATTATACTAGTTAATAATACTAAATAAAATAAATACTTTGAACTAAATTTTTCAATTATAGCCATCAATGCATTACATTAGTTATAAAACATGATAGGTAAATTAATTCCTTATAAATTTAACTGGCAAAAACTATCCTTAAGAATATTTTATAAAGATTAACTTCAAAAAATACACAATGTTTGTCATTCAATCTAACTATAATGTTTGTGTTTACTTTTTAAAGACTAAGTTTAACAGGTTGATAAAAATTGAACAAAATTGTATATATTTTTATATTTTATATGTAAAAAAAAAGTAGCTCATAGTTATATTTATGTATATTTTATAGAAGTTTATTTTTCTTAATTATTTGTATCAAATAGTTATTTAAGAAACATAAGCATTCTAATACATATTACAAATAGGAATGATAAAGCGGGACAGATCACACGGGTCGTAGGCTGTCTATTTCAATCCGTTGACACATTTAGGTTTGTCCCGCATAAGTACGTTTAAAAATCTAGAATTTTTTTAATGCATCCCCATAATTTCTTCTTGCAATCTCATTCTCAAAAATTCTAAACTTATCTATTCCAAATTTTACAATCTGAAATACAAATATGGATTGTTCAATTTTAACTTTCAAATTCTATAACCTAGAAAGTCTCAAAATCATTATAATTTCTTTTTGCAACCTCATATCTTATTATGCATGTGTCGTGAAAATAATAGACCATTTACCTAATTCATCTAAATAAGAAAAAGAATTAACTTAATAAACAAAAATTAAATTTATTCAAAATTTATATTTTAATTTTTTTTTCATCAATTTAAAAAAAATATTTTTTATGTGGACGGACCATTATGTCGAGCAAACCAATAAAATCAACCTGCATTGTCATCTCTAATTAGAAGATTATGTCTTCCTTAATCTTGGTTTTGGAATCCTGAATTTTGATCGTGTCTTGGATTTCGGTCGCTTATGTGGTATTGGTTAGGATGTGGAAGTACCTGCAAAAAGTTCTCTAACACAAAAATCAGTATTAAAAAATCAAAACAGTAATATATGGTAGGAAAATATATATTTCACCAAGCATTCACCTATTTATCGAGGTGAGACGAACATTGTTTATATTGAACTCGGATTATTACAATTGTTTAGGTTAATTTTGTTTTAATTATGATAATACGAACTAGTTAATGTATTAATTGATTTTTAATCATTATTTAGAAGTAGTAGTCATTTTAAGTTATTGACATAGTCTTGGCCTGAACATGACTTCAGTTACCCATCTTGACCATGTACAACACACTAACCCCCAAGCCCGATAGCCTCAATCTTGAAAGCCTAAGTGTTTGAAAATGTCCACGAAATTATATATATATATACACACCACGATCTAATGTAGGACATCTCGACCATCTTCAATTTCTTGTATCTAAATTTTGTTATTATTTAATATTTTTCTTAGTGTAATATTATGTTCTAAAGTATATAACTAGAATACTTACATTTTAGATAAGAGTTAATCATAATTTTTTTTATTTAATAAAAAAATTACATGTTGAAGTATTGACATAAATAATTGTCTAATTTAATTCAATGCTTATTTCAAATTAATAGTGCATTAAACTTTTCACATATGTTAATAATTTTTTATTTCTTCAAGATGAACACTATGCATTTAATTTATTTTAAGAATAAAGATAAATGAATCAGAATGAGTAAATAAGCCTTTAAATATTTATTAACGTATATTTTTGCTTAAATTTATTCATTATCACTCCACCATTATTAGTTGAATAGAGAACAAACCATAATATTTCTTTTATAACTAATCATAACACATTTGAGTAATAAGTTTAATGTTTTTTAACACAGTATTTGTTCAATTAAAAGTATAATCAATAATATATTCTTAATTTTAAAATAAGTCTAATAATGTTTTCCTTTTAAAGAAAGAAACTGTTAAAATTTTTGTGATGGTAATTGTAAGACAGGGTGGAAAAAACTGAGAAAATGTGTGTTTGTGCACAAACCCTAATTAACCAAACCAGTAGGAAAGAGAAAGAGGAGATAGTGATAAGAGGCTGAGCAGAAATTAAGGGGCTATGACATGCATTTTCTGAGTTAGAATTTCAAACTGCATGCAAACATCTCACAGAAGCAATTTTGGAACCATGCAATTTCTCTCCTCCAAAAACACTGTTCCTTCATGTTTTTGCTTTTCTCACCCAATCTAACTTTCATGGTTGCATGCAGGCATGCATGGAAATTCATCTTCCCATAAAAACTCTCCACCTACAATGATCACAAAAGAGCATTGGCAGAAATCAAAGACATAAATGTGAAGGAAAGAAGAAAGGAAGGAGAGAAAAAACATTCTTAAAGATGACACGTTCATCAAATACTACAAAAAAAACGGGTGGTAAGCAATTTATGGTTCCCATTAAACTCAATATCAGTTTTATTTTGAAATTTGAATAACTAATAATTATAATTTTGCATGTCATTTGTACTATGATTTTAAATGTAGTTTATAGTATAGGTTTTATGAAAAAGAAGATAGAATTTGAGAAGTTTATTGTAAGACTATTTAGAAAGATTGTATTCTAATTTGAAAAGTAGCAGTGAAATAAAAATTATATTCTCTCATATTCACAAGACTTACTTCAAGTGGCAGGTTATGAGTCTTTCAAGAGATGATTCTTTTTATCCAAAAAAAACTAATGAATAAATAGATATTTCAGGAATACCTTATCTTCTAATCTCCTTACAGAAAAACCTAAATGCATACCCGTTTTATTCATGCTAATTATCTCCTAGAAAAATTAACTAACATCATGTAAATTAGTGGTTCAAGACACCTATCTGAATACGAAAAACTTAAAAAAAACTTTTGAGAGATGATGAAATTGACATGTGTGGTGATTTTTCAGGCCCGAATGACCACACCAATTACACTGTGATGATGCCTCCCACCCCAGATAACCAACCTGGAACCTCTGATTCGAAGCATGATGGTGGAAGTGGGACTACAAGGTTTGGTGCAGAATCTCAGACGCATGGTGGTGGTGGGAACCCTAGGATGGAAAGAAGAACGTCCACAGGGTTGAGTTCAGTGAACAACAAGTCGATGCTGTTGAGGAGCCAAACTCAAGATTTTGATCATAATCGATGGTTGTTTGAGACCAAAGGGACTTATGGGATAGGGAATGCATTTTGGCAGGAAGATCAGAACACTTTTGAAGAAGGAGTGAGCATGCAAGATTTCATGGACAAACCATGGAAACCACTCACTAGGAAGATTCAAATCCCAGGGGCTATACTTAGCCCTTACAGGTATATACATGAATTATACTTGTACCATTTCTCATACATGCAGATTCTGCCTTCACATGTTTTTTCATTATTTAGAGAAAGGAAAATGACAGTTGGAGAAAAATAATAGTATTCAAAGTTGTAATAAGATTTTTAATGTATAACTAGCCTTAGAGAACCACAACATCATGTTCTGCTGTTACCATATTTGAGGCATATGCATATGTTATTTATACTATGATTTTAAATATAATCTACAGTATAAACTCTCCACACTCACTTATTTTCTGAATTAAACTCATTTTTGAATTAAACTTTGCTAATTAATAAAATTGTTGAAGGTGATATTTCCACCAAGAGGAACTGTAATTCTAAGTTATCCATATGCTGCACTTTAGTTGGTGTAATTGCTGATACTGCTGAATTTCAGGAGCTTAATTAGTTGCAGGAATAATTAGCATTTGGAGAAGATGGAAAATTTCTGCAATATGAATGATTTTTCTGTGTGAACAGGTTGTTGGTGGTTGTCCGTATAGTAATCCTAGTTATGTTTTTAACTTGGAGAATTCGGAATCCTAACCATGAAGCTATGTGGTTGTGGGGAATATCAATTGTGTGTGAGATTTGGTTTGCTTTCTCTTGGCTTCTTGATATCCTCCCCAAAATGAATCCAATAAACAGAAGCACAGACCTTGGTGCACTGCATGACAAGTTTGATCAGCCATCTGATACCAACCCAACTGGTCGCTCAGACTTGCCAGGCATCGATGTTTTTGTGTCCACTGCTGATGCAGAAAAGGAACCACCTCTTGTCACTGCCAACACCATTCTTTCCATTCTTGGTGTAAACTATCCAATTGAAAAAATATCATGCTACATTTCAGATGATGGTGGTGCCATACTCACATTTGAAGCCATGGCTGAAGCTGTCAAATTTGCTGAGGTCAGTTCACAATTTGTTTTTCCATGACTGTAAGTTTTTAGTATTATAACTGGTGTCTTAAACCTTTGGTATGTACGAAATCTGTTAGAAAATGTAGGGATTTATGTTGAATTGTGCTGTTATTTACTTTTGTAATCCTCAGTTTTATGTGTTATCATCTATATAAGGTTTTTTAAGATCAATTCTGACCGACTTTGTATAAGGATTGAGATATCTCTAAAATACCTCAATGTATTTGTTTTTTTTTGCAATAAAAAGAAAACTGTAACAATATCTATTTACTTTCCTTTAGTTTACAATCTCATAAACTAAAGGCACCCCAATTGCTAGAACTTTTATAAAATGCAAAAAGGAAATCATATGCTTGGTTAATTATAAGTCTTTGTTACAATAATATTATGTCATAAAATTAAGGAATGCTACATCAAGCATGATCAGACAACTTTTATTCAATTTAGGTTGAATATGAGACAACATGAACTATGTTCTTGATATGCATACACAGGTTTGGGTACCCTTTTGTAGAAAACACAACATTGAACCAAGAAATCCAGATGCTTACTTCGGTTTGAAGAAAGACCCCACAAAGAACAAGAAACGACACGATTTTGTGAAGGACCGTAGATGGATCAAGAGGGAGTATGATGAATTTAAGGTCAGAATCAATGGACTTCCTGAGGTAATACGTAAAAGAAGCAAATCACACAACTCTAAAGAGGAAAAGAAAGCAAAGCAGTCAGCTAAGGAAAAAAATGGAGGAACTCTACCAAACGATTACACCAGTGATGTCCCTAAAGCTACATGGATGGCTGATGGCACTCAGTGGCCAGGTACTTGGTATGGCCCTACACCTGATCACTCTAAGGGTGACCATGCTGGAATCTTGCAGGTATATACACGCCTGGTTGGTTCATCCCTGAAATGATCATATTTATTTATTATATGCAGATATGAATTGGGTGAAGTTTGATTTTAACCATTTTAGGTTTTTACTAGTTAGTTTTGATTCTTATAAATTTTAAATGGTTTGAAATTGGTTAATATGATGGCATGATATCATTGGCTTGCATGGTTAAAAGTTCCATCTTCAGATTTGATTCTTAAATGCTTTTAATACTTTCAAAGGGTTAGTTTTTTACTCTTGACTAGAACATTCTTTGAAGTATATTCTAGTATTGATTTATACACTTTTTTGAAGTTTGATTTCGAATTTCTATAGTTTCTTTCACGGTCCAGACTCAGTAACCAAAGCCAAACCAAAACATGATGGTAGGAACCAATTCTTTAACTAAATAGATTCAATACTAAATTTTCAAAGCATAAGAACAAAAACAAAATCTGAGAAAAACTGTAGTAAAACGTATTTAAACCTTCTTTCCTCGGTGTACTTAGTCTTCAGATTAAGTTGATGGTGTAAAACTCTTGCTTATGACAGTTGTTGCAAGAATCTGAATTTGGTTTTGTTTCTTAGCTGAAGTTGATTACAAGGATTTGGTCATAGAGAATTAATAGTGAATGTGCATGTTTATTATATACAGGTAATGAGTAAGGTCCCACATCATGATCCTGTGATGGGGTTTGCAGATGAGAAAACGTTAGATTTCACAGGTATAGACATCAGGATTCCAATGTTTGCATATGTCTCTCGAGAGAAGAGACCAGGGTATGATCATAACAAGAAAGCAGGAGCCATGAATGCCATGGTTCGAGCCTCAGCTATATTGTCTAATGGACCATTCATTCTCAACTTGGATTGTGACCACTACTTCTACAATTCCCTTGCTTTGAGGGAGGGAATGTGCTTCATGATGGACCGTGGTGGTGATCGCGTATGTTACATACAGTTTCCACAAAGGTTTGAAGGGATTGATCCTTCAGATCGATATGCAAATCACAACACAGTCTTCTTTGATGGTAAAAACAAAATTCAAGCTGTCACATATATCTAGCTAGCCATTATTCATTTGAAGAAAAAACATGAGGTTTAGATAAACTTCTCCATACAGAAATTCTCTAATGAGCGATGATATATTGACAATCATACACCAGATTATAACTGGAAAGAGAAACAACTTTGTACTGAAATCAAATCACAGTTGTGCATTTCATTTTGCAGTTGTCAAAATAACATTTTCTTTCTCTAATATAGTTTTTCTAAATTTGATTTTTAACTTATGCAGAAACTTATTTGGTTTTCTCTGTTTTTGAAGAAGTTTGTTCTGACATAATCACAGTGATGTGTGAGTTGCTATGAGATTTGCTTTGATGTAGTTGCATTTAACAATGTGTAATTGATTAGGAAATATGAGAGCACTAGATGGTCTCCAAGGTCCAATGTATGTGGGAACAGGTTGCATGTTTAGGAGGTATGCACTGTATGGATTTGAACCACCGAGATTCATTGAGCACACTGGTGTGTTTGGAAGAGTGAAAACCAAGGTGAACCGTAATGCACCACAAGCAAAATTAGATGATGAAACGCAACCCCTCACATCTGATTCAGAAGTGGGTTATCCACAAAAGTTTGGAAGCTCAACTATGTTCACAGATTCCATATCTGTGGCTGAATACAACGGAAGGCCACTTGCTGATCACAAATCTGTGCAGAATGGAAGACCAGCAGGGGCACTTCTCTCACCACGTCCACCTTTGGATGCCCCCACTGTTGCTGAGGCCATTGCTGTCATCTCATGCTGGTAATTTCCTTCACTATTACCTCTCTACTTAGAGCTCTTATACAACCAAAAGTATTATACGAGTGTTTTCTTAATCAGTAATAATAAATTAATAAAATGGAGTCCTGGATGCTCTAACAACACACGTCCCTCTCACGCCGAGGCTACCAATTTGTGTGTGGAATCATATATTATGGATTATCCGATAATGGTCTGATAAGACCAACAAACAATCGTTAGGGTAAACTCAAAATGACTCTGATACTATATTAAAAAGTAAACTTTAAGCTTAACTCAATCTCATAAAACCGGCATATAAGGTGAGGTTTGTAATCACATATATACTATAAAATGTTCTAATCTCTAATCGATGTGCGATCTCCAACACCAACCCATAATATGATGTCCCATATTTACAACATATTCTATAAAATATACCTTCAAAGTATATCAAAATAAAGAATTATGGATTCACATTATATCGAGATTCTAAGAATCTTGCATCACTTACCCTTACAATAGGAATACTGCATAACTTCTTGATCCTCTGTACCTAAACTACAACAAAGTCTATCTTTGAATCGTTTTCTCTTCCAGATTATGTATTTGTAGATCAACTTGACTGAAAGTTCTGATTTTTTGTTATTGGGACACTCAAGAGTTGTTGGATATAATAATCCATCACAAACTTGTTTCTTTTAGAAGTGAAAATTAAGTATACATAAGCTAATTTGTAAGAATTATTCTTATTAACTTTTCTAGTTTTTGGTTGTGGAACATTTTCCTTTCATGATATCATGCACAGAAAGAAAACCAGGAAATGATTTGGATGAGTTGATAATGCAGGTATGAGGACAAGACAGAGTGGGGGGACAGGGTAGGTTGGATTTACGGGTCAGTGACTGAGGATGTGGTGACTGGTTACAGAATGCACAACCGTGGTTGGAGATCAATCTACTGCATCACAAAGAGAGATGCTTTTCGTGGCACTGCACCAATAAACCTCACTGATCGCCTGCACCAAGTGCTGAGATGGGCCACAGGTTCTGTGGAGATTTTCTTCTCAAGAAACAATGCCATTTTCGCCAGCAGACGCCTCAAGTTCTTGCAGAGAATTTCCTACCTCAATGTTGGCATCTACCCCTTCACCTCATTGTTCTTGGTGGTGTACTGCTTCATTCCTGCACTCTCCCTTTTCTCTGGACAGTTCATAGTGGAAGGCTTGAATGTGGCATTCTTGGTCTATCTCTTGCTCATCACCATTTGCCTCACTCTCATCTCCCTCCTTGAAGTGAAGTGGTCAGGCATAGCCCTTGAGGAATGGTGGAGAAATGAGCAGTTTTGGGTGATTGGTGGCACCAGTGCTCACCTTGTTGCTGTCATACAAGGCTTGTTGAAGGTGGTGGCTGGCATAGAGATTTCCTTCACCTTAACCTCAAAGTCAGCAGGAGATGAAGATGTTGATGACTTTGCTGATCTCTACATTGTGAAATGGACAAGTCTCTTCATCATGCCACTAACAATTCTCATCATCAACCTCATTGCTTTGGTGATGGGATTCTTAAGGACTGTGTACAGTGTGATACCAGAGTGGAACAAGCTTTTGGGAAGCATGTTCTTCAGCTTCTGGGTGCTGTCTCACATGTACCCTTTTGCCAAAGGGTTGATGGGAAAGAGAGGAAGGGTGCCAACAATTATTTATGTCTGGTCAGGGATTCTCTCCATCACCATTGCACTGCTTTGGATCACAATTGACCCTCCAGGTGACTCCATGAAAAAAGGAAGTATGAGTATATGAGTGATGATGATAATATCTGTGGAGATGCATTTGAGAATCAGCATAAGGATCTGTTGCAAACACTTGTGATGGAAAATTTGCATTGTGACAGAAATAAAGGATTGTGGAGCCTTTATCTTCAAATGTTGTAGATAGAAATGCAAAGGAAAACATAGCTGTATGAAAGTGAGAAATGTACAATAGACAAGTTGAACATGGTCTGTACAAATAAGTTTATGTTTATTTTTATGAATCTGTAAATTTTCATTGTGAGATAGTATAAATAGAAATAAAGGTGTGATGGCACCTTTCACTTCTACTTCTAAAGGTAGAAGTGCACAAACAGACATTTCCTATGTATGTAGGTGGGAAAATATGTACAATAGAAATTAAGTTCTTTTGCAATTTTTCAAATATTTTTTATCTTTATTTATTTATGTTGAAAATTTTACATAGATTAGATTAGAGATATGAAATATGAAAGCAAAGTGTAAGAAAATATTGTTGGAGATCCAGACTAGAGATTAGGACATTTCATTGTATATAAGTTGGTGCAAATCTCAAATGAGTGAATTTTATGAGGTTGAGTTATGTTTAAAGCCCACTTCATAATAGATATATTAATTTTATAATAAACATACTAATTAATTATAGTACTGGAAGAGAAAAACTATAATTGATGCTAATAATTTTTTAAAAAAATACGTTATGTTAATCGTAACCATATTTTACAGAAAATTTAGGAAAACCAAATCAAAGTTTTATCATCCACTCTGGTTTCACGAGTTTGAGACTAAACATGATAATCGATAATTTTCAAAATTTTATATTAATAAAAATTTTAATTGTCAGATCAGTTTGAAATTCAACATCATAATCAATAATTTTCTGAATTAGTTATATAGATGAAAATTTTAATCATCAAACAAGTCCAAAACATATAATGATAACTAGTAATTATCGAAACAATGTATAAAAGAAATGTAATTATCAAGTGACTCAATATTCAACCTAATAATTAATAATTTAAAAAAATTAATAAATAAAAGAAAAAAGCTAGACAAATACTTTCTGCACCCAACACTTTTGAACCTGCACCCAACATAGTTTCAAAAATTCCAAAAATACCCTTTATTCCGAAAATGAAAATCCAGAATTGAAAATAATACATTCTCAAAAAATAAATCCGAAAGAGATTTTTGTTTTCCAAATATAAAAGTCCAGAAAAAAAAATCAAAATTCTTTAGATAAAAAAAATCTGATACATTCCGAAAAAATTTATCTGGAAAAGATTATTGTATTCCAGAAAAAAAGATTTGGAATGTAATTTTATATGTAACCCTTTTTTTAAGGGTATTTTCATTTTTTTCCCTATGCAGTGATATATAATGAGTCACATATATATATATATATATATATATATATATATATATATATATATATATATATATATATATATATATATATATATATATATATTTTTTTTTATACTTATATATAAAAAATTATATTT
>Ga0123342_1002835_pt1 | contig 28512 bp, 13 predicted proteins | sample Turbeawhitnodule_FD_89960 | JGI IMG/M metagenome (GOLD analysis project Ga0123342, IMG submission 89960) | Root nodule microbial communities of legume samples collected from Mexico - Turtle bean Mexico white nodule | ecosystem: Host-associated > Plants > Roots > Nodule | place: Mexico: Nepantla... | reverse complement strand
GTCTGTTGATGGCCACTTGGCTACTGACCACCGATCACCATTCTGGATGATCTGTCCCCCGACCTCTCTGCCGCCTGATCTGTCGGTGGTCACTTGGTTACTGACCACCGATCACCGCTCTTGACGATCGTCCCCCTGACCTCTCTGCCACCTGGTCCACGTGTCACCCTGCGAGTGGTCCACGTGGTTCTCTGTTGCTGACGTCATCTACGACTGATGATCGATCGGATCAATAACCAATCATATATGCAACCCAATTAGTTGTATTATATTTTCACTTTCTTTACTTTGAGGGTAAAAGAAAAAATACGAGTGGTCCATAATTTTTTCCTTTTTTTTTAATCTCAAATGAATGGAAGCAAACTCACACTATCTTAAACAATACATATAAACAAAGGTTGAATGGTACAAGTATGAAAAAGATTATTTGTATATTTAATATTAATTTATTTTGAGTGGTGTGTTTTTGTGTTTTATAGCAGTGTTTGCATGGTTTTCACTTCATTCAATTGGGTGTGGAAGAAAGATAAATAGTGAGAGGAGTTGCAATGACACATTTTGTTTTTGGTATTCAAAATTATTTGATCAGCTTTTGGTCTCTGCTTTTTGTCTTCTCAAACACGTTTCTCGATAAAGCTGATGCCATCCAATGTTTCTCAGACCATGATTTCACTGTATAATTCTGCTCTCTCAGGTACCTGTTGCTCTTCCCCTTTCATAATAAATAACAAAATTATTTTTATAACAAGATTACTAAAATAGATTCCTATTAGGTACAGAAAAGAGATATATATGTTCACCATCGCTTATTATTGAGTATTTTATGGTGATGTGGTCGAAATTATTTTTTAATGATTATTTTTTATATGATGTAATTAATATAAATTAAGGTATGTAATTTTATTTTAAAATTAAGATTAATTTTTGCGTTTTGTCCTAATTTAAATTTAGAATTGGGAGTTTATGATGATTCTGTGAATATGTATTATCCATCGTAAAGGTATTTATTATTGGATAATATTTATTATTTTTATTTATTATATTATGAATTCTAATTTAGATATAGAAGTACTTTTTATAGGTACTCCGCCTTCACAGTAGAGATTTGATCCACGCAATATTGATAATTATAAGTATTCAGAAGGACAAAAAGAGTATTTTCCAACCCATAAGAACAATATGAAAAAAAATAAACGTTAGAGATCTCAGATCGACTAGAGATAAAGATATTTCATAGCATATCGGTTTTGTAAGGTTGAGTTAAGCTTAAACTTCATTTCTTAATATGGTATCATAGTCATTTAGAGTATATCCTAATGAGAGTTTGTTGGGCTTATCAAGTCACTCGCCATCGGGTTGTCATCAAATCACCCATAAATACATTGCTAATTCTCCCTACACCATATATCCGCTCGTCCGAAACTGATAAGTGATTTATGGATATCACTGTTCATAGTCTTATCTAGACATCCAACAATAACTTCTGGACGCCAAAATTTGGAGGCCTTTTTTACCTTCTAGAGGCAAATATCATAATCTACCCTTAATGCTTTTGGACATCTACATTCGTAAGCCCTTGAAGTTTTGTACATTTAATTATGTAAGTCCTTGAAGTTTTTGTAATTATATCCTTAGTTAACAAATTATGTTAATTTTTATAAATATACTAAACTTGCAATGTAAATTAATTATTTGACTTATAATTGATAAATTTGGACTAAACTTTGTTTGATAATTAACTTTAAGTAGGAATTTAATTAATACAAATGCATTGACTAAATTTCAACACTATGTCTAATTTTGTCATTAATTTTGTTGTTAAATCCATTACTAATAAAATTATAGAAATTTTGATTTAACTTAACTTTGAGTGTTAAGATAGAACAACATATGGACTATTTGTAGTGCAATTTTTTTACTAACAGACATTTCTAATCCTCTAGGTTTGTCCATTCATCTATATATCTGATTATTATTGTTTATTATGGTTAGAAATATTTGTTGGTGTTTAAGTTGTGTGAAATATCCATCATATATTACTACATTGTTTGAGTGTGTTTGAAAATTGTATGCAATTGTCTGCATAATATTGATATGCAGGTTATTGTTATTAATGAATAGGAAAAATTTGATCAATGAATGGAAGAAAATTGATCAATGAATGAGTTTGTGTGTAAATTGTATGTAATTGTTTGGATAACATTGATATATAGGTGTTTATTATTAATGAATGAGGGAAAATTGATCAATGAATGAGATTGTCTGAAATTGTATGCAATTGTCTGGATAACATTGATATGCAGGTCATTATTATTAATGAATGCATGAAAATTGATAAAGCAAATGTTTAAAAAAAAACTTGACAATTATTATAATATATGACATAAAAAGTCTGATTTACTATGATGGGTGATATGAATATGTGTCATAGAAAACACTTACTATGACAATTCGGATGAGAACCATCATAGTAAGCCTTATTTTCTATGACTGTTCTAGAAATACAAGTCATAGAAAGTGTATGACAAATATTTTGCACATTTTATGACGGTTTATATACAACAGTCATAGTAAATCTTACTATATTAGTTTTTCAACCACCATAGAAAGTGTCAAGTTTTTATATCACTTGATTCTATATCACCATTAAAACCGTCATAAAAATTCATGTAAAACCATCATAGAAAATATTTTATGCACTAGTGTGACTATAACCATTATAGAAATTAAATAAATAGTTAAAAAATTACCCTATTTAGGAATCCGTAATCAAACTAACTTTCTTATTATGGGAATCGATGCTTCTGAAATTTGGTATTCTTCTCAACAAAAATATTCTATCGTTGAAATAATATTATGTTTGCAAAAAATTTCAAGATGATTTATTTAATAAAAATATTAATTTGAATTGATTGCAAAACAACCTTAAGTATTTTAACAAAATATGTTCAAAACATATTATTGCTAAATGGAAAGCTTTATTATCTTGTTTTAATTTTGTGATAGAACATATAAAAGGAAAAGACAATTTATTGCTAGATTTTATTTAATAAAAAATTATTGCCATATAATTACCACTTATCATAATCCTTTAATATCTTGTAATAGATATACTCCTTTGTAATATCTTAATATATTAATAAGCCCAAAAGATTTTACCAATCAGCCATCTATTAGGTAACCTTTTCAAATTAAAAAATCTAAAGAAAAATCGATAGAAGTTTATATTTATCTAAATACAAAGTATTACCCCTTTTAACCTTGAAAAATCATTATTCAAAACTCTCATAAACAAATAGCCTCCAATCTATTTTTTGAAAATTTTCATTATCCTCCAATAGATGTCCAAAAACCTGAACCTTTTATAAATTTATTCTAGTGGGTTTGAATTCAACAAAATTTTATCCTCCAATATTAAAAAATAAAAATATTACACATTCAAACTCCTCAAGAGTTGAAAAAGCTTCTTCATCACAAAAAAGAACTTTTATCCAATCTTTTATACCACAAAGTTATATTTATTATGATTATATGGAAGCATGATTCAATGTACAATATATTACCCTAGAAAAACATTCTTGGTTCATTAGGTTTAAGAGAGTAATATCCTTAAAGTTTCCAAAGTGGTTTATCAAATGGTTATTTGACTTTGGACCTCTGGCTTCAATATTTCCAAAAGAAATAAGTGAAGTCTATGCATATTTTAGAGAAAAACTAATATTTGTAATTGGGTACAAATTAATTTCATTTGTAAGTTCTTTGTCTATTACTTGGATATTAGTATGGGATTATACTTTAGTACATCCTTATAAGGGAGTAGAGATCAAAATGTTGGCAAGAGAAGTAAAAATAAAATGATGGAAAAAGTTTAACAATGACATAGTTAGTAAAGAGAAAATCAAAGAATGGTTAAAAACCAATCGATCTCCCTACAAAGAGCCTTTAATGCAACAATTCAGTAAAGAAGCAATATTTTTAGCAGAAAACAAAAGTTAATGGATAAGCTAGTCTCAACTTCTTCAAAAGAGGAATTTGATTGAACACTTAAAAAAACAATTTCAATACAAAGAACTGACGAAGCTAGTTCTGAAGAGGGGTCATCTCAACCAAATCCTTACCTTTAGAATGAAGATATGTATTAAAAATTTGTTGCAAGAAAATCTACCAACAAAGATGAAGATAAGAAGAATAAATAAAACAAGATGTTTTACAACTTCAAAAGAAGAATCTCTCAATAATAAACATGATAAAATGAATCTATGTGGATAAGGAAAAATAAAGTTGTTCTATTTGTATAACAATTTCTATATAAAGAAGTCCTTCTTCAGTTGAAGAGGACAAAGTTCTTTCGTGAGAATGCTTGCAAAAATCATTTCTAAACAATAAACATCTCTAAGTTTTCTATATCATTGAAATTTATTCTCAAATTTTTGTAAGTTTTATTTCAAAAGTTTTAAATCATCTACCATATACTTTGATAGATCTTTATTTATGATTTTGATCCTGTCAATACTAATAATATGAAAGTCAAGAACAATCAAGAACTATGAATATTTTCTTATTTTAATTTTTTTTTATAATGGATATAGATTATAAATATTCAACAAGAACTTATTTTTGTTAGAATAAAGGAGTTGAATTTTGTCTTAAGTTTTCAAAAATCTTAAATTACATTAAAAAATAAAAATAAAAATTTCAAGACATAAGAATTAAACACATTGTTTTACTAATCCAAACAAAAGTTTCTCTCTCTATATAAATATATAAATATAAATATATAACACTTCCAATAAACATAGGGTTAGAGGGGATGTCTTATAAAAGTTTTTGTTCTTAAACGCCTAGAAGTACATAAGTATACCTTTTGATGTAAAATTAACTTTTAAATCATTTTGAACCTTCAGATACTATTATAACTTTACATTTATTAATTTATGTTTTTAATAATTTCAATATTAATATATTTTTCTCATACTTATTATTCCTGAGCTTAAGTAATTTATCAACATAATTAATTATTTTCAATTTATACTAATGCAAATAAATTCTTATATAATCAGTTAAACTTATTACCGTTTTCAATTTTTTATACATAACAATTAATGATAACATTGTAATTGTTGTGTACATTTTTCTTTTACCTCCTTTATTCTTTATAAGTTAATCAAATTTTTATTTTTATTAAAAAAACTATTTGTAAGGATTGAAAATGTTTTTATTGTATAATTATAATTTTTAAATAAAAATTAGAATATTTTATAACTATTTTGATACATATTTTATTATAATTTTAGTTTACAAAAGTGTTTTTATTATATAATTATAAAATCATAGAAGTTAACGAAAAATTATCTTTTCATATATATTTTTTATAGTTTTAAATAATATTTTTAATTAAATGAATTATAATAATTAATATTATTATAAAAAAGTGGACGCGTGTGCTATAGGAATCCAGGTTTACCCGATCTTTACCAGTCGGGTCGGATCGTTATGCCTATGATGTTCACAAGTCGGGTCGTTATAATTTTGATCTTTACCGGTCGGGTCGGATATTTATAGCTCAGATCTTTACCAGTCGGGTCAAATGGGTCGGTTCCTTAATCCATACCCTACTTGTTGTTTCTCTTGTTGTAAAACCCACACCACACTTGTGTCGCAGCACCATTCATCGAAACCAGAACTTCCCGAAAGAGAGAAATGGCACTGAGGCATCGCCTTACGAAGGAACTCTCGAAGTTTCTGTCACCCGTTATCAACGAAGGTGCGTGTGTTTTCTACTCTGCCTCTTCATCTGCATTTCATTCACAACACTCTCTTATGGTTGCTCTGAAACACAAAGAAAAATTACTAAAGACAAAAAATCATTGTTGTCTTTGTGATATTTTGTTTGTTTTACCTCTACAGCGATTGAACTATATAGTGTTAAGTTTGTTGAATGTTTATTTTATTTTTCTCTGTTTTATTTTTTGTTCATTGGCTCGATCATAGTTTGGTTTCTGAAAAACAATATAGATTAATTTCACTTTATAATATAGAAATCCATTGCGTGTCTATGATATTCATATTGGAATTGAAAAGTAGAACATTACTATCATGGAAATATGCTAAGGTGAGAGATTCAGTATATCAGTCCAAAATTACAGATGTTAATCTATGTTCTATTTTCTTAGAAGTTGTTAGAATTATGAAAGTGCCATGTAAGGTTTGATTATTCTATTTTTGTTTGCTCTCATGTTTATGATACTGAAGTTTGATGCTTACAACATGGTCTTTTTAGAATGCTTCAGTATATTATTTTCATTAATGAATTTTAACTTAATTATTTATATATATATATATATATATATATATATATATATTTCACTCCCCCCCTCTCTAGGTGTCTGCTATCATCAATCTAGCAAAGCTTTAAACTCAGTGGCTTTGTCTATAATGCTGATGCCTTCTGCTCGGAACCCAACTGCTAATTGGAATCAAGCGAGAGGGTTTCATGAACACAGGTGATTACTTTTTTTGACTGAGAATAGGAAGATAACATAAATTGCAGTGTCAGTCATCAGTTATGACTGCGATAGTATACTTACTCTTAGGCTATTCTCTGTATCAGTTTTACTGTTTTAATTAGTATGCTAAGTTGAATCTGTGTTGAGTCAGCATCATGTAATAGTTAGTTAGCCAGCCGTCATTCTGTTAGGACAGACAGCTGGAGTCTGTTGTAGTACATGTTAAATAGCTTGCAGCTCAAGCTATCAGATTATATATACTTCAGTATTGTAACTCAGTCAATGAATAATACAATCCACTTTAGAGTTTTCAAAATCTCTCGGCTCTGAATTCTTTAGAATGTTTAATTTTGAAGCATCATAATTTAGGATTTTGTAGCTTTGTTAGGTTTCCTGACTTCTGATCGGCAGTCTTATTCAGGATCTCAACAGTGGCTGTTAAATTGCATGAACCTGCAACTGAAACTGACCTTTTATCTTTCATTAAGGCTTCGCTGGATGAATTTGAAGGTATCACTATTTGTTTTGATAGCCCATGCCCTTCCATATTCTTAAAATTTTGTATGAGCCTTTCAAATTGTTCATATTTTGAGTTAGTTTTATGATCTATCTTCTGAAGCTTATATGTTTTGTTTTGATAAGAAACTTTTTTTTGCTTCATTATAATTTTAAATCTCATGTACATTGACATTGATATGGGGGGTTCTATCTTAGAACTTTCATCTTTTGGCATATATGACTTGCAAATTTCATACTTTTCAGTTCAGAGAAAGGATTATTTGTTCAGTTATACTTTTTAGTTTTGAATTGTATGCACCATTTTTTTGTTTGGCAATTATACTAGTTTAATTGTAAGGCACAATTGTTACTAGTTTTAGATTCAATGAGTTAAATAATCCATCCTCTCTACATTTTTGCTATTACATAATTACATAATTTATCCTTTCTTTAAAAGTGCAGGCACCCATCATTATTGGTTAAATAGATCTGAAAAAAATGACCAACTTTCTGGAGCTGATGGCATATTTTTAGTTCTAGCAAGTAATTTCAACTGTGGCATTACGCTTGAAAAATTAAAGACAATTCAAAAGAGGTATACAGAAGTTATATTCTCTCTCATCACTCTGTATTAATGGACATTTTGTAATAATTAAATATATTTTGGTGGCAGGTTCCCTCATATTAATACTATGGGTTTGAGAGCAATTCACTCTTCTGATCAAGTGCACCTAATGCAGTTACTGATGGCAGAAAATATAGCATTCCCCATTTTGTTGTCCCAGCAGACATTCCCTAAGGTGAGGTAAATCCCTTTGTTTAGCTTCCGACATGCATGAAAACTTGATGCATGCAAAGACTAGCATTTCTATCATTATGCCTTTTGTTTGTTTAATTTTTGCTAAAATATCCCTTGCCACTATTTTTAGTAAGTAGTAATTGTATCACCCAACACATCCGGGAAGTGGTGCCAGTCTTCATTGTTGCAGATGTTGGAGATTCTTCTTCCAACTCTATCTCCATCTAATACTCATTAAAACTAGATAATTGTTGTTGTGTAGCATGTTACTGTATATGAATTATGTGTTTGTCTTCATCATTGCAGTGACGGGATATTCTTCTTCCAACACCTTCTCCATCCTACCCATTAAAACTAGATAATTGTAGGTGTGTAGCATGTTACTACACATCAATTATGAGCTATGATTATCATGACTTTACAGATGAAGTCATAAACTGTAGGCTAAGGTTGATGATTGTTTTTATTGTAATGATTTCCTGTCAAAGAGCCATTAGAATTATTCTTATATGATTTTAGTTACAACCCTTAGGAACCTGTCATAAGTTCTCCAAGGCTTCATTGCATAGGGTACTAGTTCAAGGACTGGTGGGTTTGAGTGGGTGTGCAGAGAACTTGCGAACTTGAATATTTAATTTATGTCCTAAAATACATAATTTTCTCTTATTCAATAGACAGTGACAGTGAGGATGGAGGCTGAATGCATGACAGTGTTGGAAAGAATGTCTGTTTGTAGAGTGACTCCTCCTTCTGTCCTGCAAACTTTAGGCATTTAGAAACTCATCCGTGGCAGAAACTATAAAATGCTTGATAGAAGAGTTTTATATTTTCTAGCTATATTGACTATAGAGTTTGCTGAAATGCATATATTCCTTCCAATTATTATTCATAAACAATACATGGAATTGCTTTTATTCATGTATACTGACTGACTACCTTATCTTTTACTATTTTGTTTACGAATATATTTTTGATGCTTGCATGTACATTTCTTTAATGTAATTCTTTTGATATGTATAGATAGAGAAAGGTGCGTGCTACATATTGTTTAAAAATTTTAGTAGCCCAGTGATTTATCATGAGAAGGATGCAAGTCTTGAAATTCTAAGCCAAGGTAATTGTGATTTTTCCATGACTAACATTGCAGACAATGTGACATTTGTCGATTTTTCACTGTTCATGCCTGCACATTTACAAATTTTGATGTTGGTATCAAATGTAGCTGTTCAGGAGTTAGATGAGCAAGCGGGTGGTCGTACTAAGTCGCTCAAAGTAGTCAGATGTACATCTTTGGAACAACATTGGATGATTAAAGACCTATGTAGTTTTTCTCCTCTTCAGAATTTGCTTCTATATTACCCAGGTAACCAAGAGGTTGATCAATGGTTTTTCTTCATTTCTTCCATCTCAGCCTAGAGTTGTCAGGAAAATTTCCTGAGAAATGAGCCAGATAAATCAAGCCTGTGCTCCTTGATCTTTCCTTTTCAATATTACGTCATTGATTAGAATATGCTTTTGCATATCTTTCTATAGTGCTGTAATATATTTACCACCACTTTTTGTGGGTTGAGAATGTTATACCAAGGATCAAACGCTTTTCTGTTTATGTGAAAGTGAAACATAATGATGTGAATATCAGGCATCGAAATTCAGTTGGGAATGTATTCATTATGCTTCATAAAAAAAATTCCATCTATTCAATGGGCATTTGAAATTCAGGGAAATGTCTCTTAATCCTTCACGTGTATTGAAGACCCATACAACAATGGGCATTTGTTGTAACTTCCTCATATTTGATAGACATTTTCTAGGAATAGTTTGCAGCTGAGATAATAAAATTAAATTTTGGCAGCTTGCGCCCTCAAAGTATAATATGATTGCATTGAAAATGATGGTAATCATTGGATATTTGTGCCACTGTTGAATCCTGGTTTCATAATAAACCTTTACAGGTGTGTAATAGGATAAAACGAGAATTAAATAAAGGAAAAATATAGTTTGTTATATATATATGTTATTGTTAATTGGAGTTTTTCTGTTTATGTTTAAGCTGTTAAGGAAATGTATTTTCCTTATAGTGCCTTGGTTTCACTAGAAAGAGGTTAGGAAACCTTTTTGATTGTGTAACTGGAAATTCTAGTTTTGAAAAGAAGATTGCTCCTTTTAGAGGTAATCTTGTTTACCTCCATGGATGTCACTTTTGAGGAAACTAAATCTTTTTACATATGTCCTGAACTTTAGGGAGAGAGTTCTTTCAAAGCATATTCTTTTGAATCACTTGAGCCATCTTTTGTCCCTTTCATATAAGAACAATCTCATATTGATACTATCCTTGGTACTCCTGATACTTCTCCTGACACATCTTGTATGGATGTCTCTGAAGCTGCTCCTAACAAGGGCATTTATGTTCCCGAGTCAGGGTTAACTCTAGAAATTAGTTGTCTAGAGAGTTTCTTCCGTACACAATACCAGAGGTGACAAAAGCAACCAAACTTTATCTAAACAAACTCTTAATAGTCTAAGTCAGGGGTAAGTCTTTCTTCTACACCCTTGAATCTTTGGAAAATTCCTTATACAATAATTGTGAACCTGACCTTGATGACCCACTCATTGCTATGAGAAAAGGAACTCGGTCTTGTACCAAGTATCTTATTTCTCATTTTGTAACCACTAAACACCTTTCTACGCAACACCAGAGTTCCCTCTCTGCCATTGATGCAATTAGAGTCCCTACATCAGTACAAGAAGCATTGAAATATGAGAATTGGGTTGAAGCCATGAATGAAGAGATGTGTGTCTTAGAAAAGAACTAGACATGGGAAGTTGTTGACACTAGGATGCAAATGGGTTTAATGTAAAGTATAAATTTGATGGCACATTAAACAATTACAAAGCAAGGTTAATTCTAAAGGATATTCTAGTCTTATAGTGTTGATTATGGGGAGACATTTGTTCTTGGTTTGGTAGACTCACTTAGGTTATGATCAACATTGATATTGGCAGAGTCAAGGTGTCCATACCCTGTTCATCAAGCATTCCCCCAGAAGGTAAACTTACTCTACTCTTGGTTTATGTTGATGGTATGATTGTTGCAGAAGATGATGAACATGAGAAACAAATCTTGAAAGAAAAGTTTGTTGCTCATTTTGAGATGAAGGATCTAGGAAAATTAAAGTACTTCCATGGGATAGAAGTAGCATACTCGAAAAAAGACATCTTTATCTATGTATGTTCTTGATCTTCTCAAAGAAACATGTAAGATTGTGCAAGAGCACTAGAGTTCCTATAGAAGAAAACCATATAATTGGGAGTGATGAAGGCATTGTAAATAAAGGCCAATATCAAAGACTTGACATAGCATAGGCTGCTAGTGTAGTTAGTTAGTTCATGCATGATCCAAGCGTAGACATCTACAAGCCGTGAACAAAATTCTTCAATACTCAAAGACAAGTCCAAGGAAGGGGATTATTTTTCGAGAGGAATAAAAAATAAAAAATGAAAGTGTATACTGATGCAAATTATGTAGGGTCTATCACAGATAGGAAATCCACCTCCAAATATTGTATATTCTTTGGTGGAAATTTGGTGACTTGGAGAAGTAAGAAACAAAATGTTGTTGTAAAGTCTAGTGTAGAGGCTGAATTTTGAGTACATGAGGAGTGTGAATTGTTATGGCTGAGAATTATTCTAAATGATCTTAACATGGCATGTGAAAAGTCTATGATTTTTTATTGTGATAATAAGTAAGTTATTAGCATTGCTCACATTCCAGTTCAGCATGATAGGACCAAACATGAAGATATATCGACACTTTATTAAAGAGAATCTGGATAGTGGCCTTATCACTACTTATGTTCCATCTGGGCTTCAGTTAGTGGATCTGTTTATAAAGGTCTTCCAAATGACTGATTTCATGATCTCACATGCTAGCTGGGAATGATAGATATCCATTCACCAGCTAGAGGGGGAGTGTTGTTACTAGGATATTAAGTGTACTACTAGAAGTTGTTAGAAGATTTTAGAGATCTCTTTGTAATCATTACTTTGGGGTTAGAGTTCTTTACATATAGAGGCTATGTACTATTTCAAATCAATTAATTCAATAAAAATATTCTTTTATTCAGATTAATCCTTTTCAAGTGATTTTTTTTCCATATACTCTGGCTGATTCTTTTCTGATATATTCAGGTAAATTCTTAAGGCCTATACTAGTTTACAATATTAATATCCTCTTCCTAATTATATTTCCCCATTGTATCAAATTTTACATTAGTAAAATATATTCACTTTCTACTATACATATACAACAAAATAATAAGGTATGGCAAGGTGGTGTGGGTACTATAGCATCTATACTTGCACCTATTCCATTAAAATTTGTTGGAAGATATCCATTCGTGTTTCATCCCCAATAAATTAGTCTTTATCCTACCATTTTGCTGCTACCTATAGAGTTTGGGTACACTTTGTCATCGCTAGTTGGAATTGGAAATTCACACCATCGGAACCAACTCAATGATTAACCATCCTAAGCCATAACAATTGCTTGCATGTGTTCTTTTTCTGATGCTGCCCTCATTCTAAATTGTCTTTTTAATCTGTGTACCCATCCATATGCATCCATATCCCATCCAAATATAGGAGCCTCCAACTTCCTTTCTTGCCAAAGTCTGTAATCACGTTTTCCTTCCAACTTCCTTTCAACTTTGTGCATTGCTCTATCATTTCTTCTCATTGCTTGAATTTTGCATTATATTATCCATGATCTACTTCCTTGTATTTTCTCAGGGTCTATTTAAACATGTTTCTTCATAAACACTTCTAAGGGAGAAAAATAAGAAGAAAAAAATGAAAATAGTTCCTTCTCTTGCTAAACATGTGCAGTGCTCTCTAGTACCCACAACTCGTAAATTTGGGTTTTGATGCTAGTTTACAAAGCTTGATTAGAAAATGAAGATACTGGATGACATTGTTGAGAAAAGGCCAAATTCCCAATTATATTATTTGTTGGAGGTAATATTATCTATTGGAGGAGTAAGAAACAAAATGTTGTTTCATGGTCTAATGTAGAAGCAAAGTTAGCCACTTGTGAATTGACATGGATTAAACTTTCAAGAGTTAAGATTGTGATAGTCAGTAGATGATGTTATATTGTGATAACTAGGTAGCAAAGTTAGCCATTTGTGAATTGACATGGATTAAATGTTTTCAAGAGTTAAGAATGGGATACTCAGTGCATGATGTTAGATTGTGATAACTAGGCACCCATTCACATCATCCCTATCCCATCTTTTCAGAAATAACTACAAAGACTGATTGTCATTTTATTCGAGAGAAGCTATTTGTGAAGGAAATTTCTACTGAATTTGTCAACTCAAAAAATCAACTTGGAGATCTCTTGACTAAGTCTTTGAGAGGGTCCCAAATTCAATATATATGTTTTAAGCTTGATGCATATAACTGATATGTTCGAGCTTGAAGGGGAGTGTTAGATTCACACTTTAGATAATATATAATATGTTTGTAATTTAAAAAGCTGGTTTTTCCTTCCCCTATTCTGAATTGTAACCTGCTTTATATATTGTGCATTTAAAATTGTCATACAAGGCAACCTAGCTTTTCCTTTTAAACTCTCAAGTCCTTTTATAATTAATAGAGCTGTTTGTATAAATATATGATCAAGTATACTAGTTATTCACCCAATTTTCCCCAAACCTCTCTTAATGCTTTGCAATTTTATTGCCGTGACCATTTGTTTCTTCCTTAAGTTGATATTCATGTTAATAGGATTGAAGGTTTAAAATATCATTTGGGTTAGTGAAGGGAAAATTAAATAGGAAGGTTTATAATAGCTAATAACTAAAAATCTATAGATATAATTGTTAAATGTAACGGGCTTAGTCCATAGTTTCTGTTATTATGTTTTTTTGTTATTGATTCTGTTATTATTTTCATCCATAAATAAACACCCCTATCTGTGTATTTTACAAAAGGGACATCAATCCTATATTTATTTTCTTCATTCTTAATAATAATTATATTTAAGCCTCTGGTTCCTTTTTATTGAAATTAATTAGGAAATGCAACTTCTTTCGTCTTATTTCACAGGTTGTGTCTCCGCAGATGAAAGTCGTAACCGCCTCTTCTTTTCTGATTGCAATCATCATAGGATTCTTGTATCAGATGGGAATGGAGAGATTCTGGACTGTGTATGTATACTAATTAATAAGTGCAGTTCAAGATTAATTTTGATTTCAGTTCCTTTAATGGCCATTTTTCTTTGCTATCAACTGATTTTAGTTTGAAGACTGGATTATGGTGAAATGCTTGAGTGAAAAAGTACTCAATCCTATAGTTTATTCCATCTCAGAATAAATTGCACTTATGTGTAATAAATAAAGAAATGTTACTCCATATGAGCAATGATGAGCATTATATGAAGTCTGTATCTGTTAGTCTTTCTAGACTGTTTTTAGAATATCGAAACTGATCCAACCAGTCTTATCGATGGCTTGGTGGTGAACCAAATTCCTGCAACTTGAGGTAAGCTCCTATGGTCTGCTTTAGTGCTAAAGCGAGCTGCTACAATTTGCTTTTGGACCACCATTATAGCTACCTATTTAGACTAAGAAAAATAGAAGCACCAGAAATAGAGCACCTATAGTCTGGGTTAGAGTCCTGGATAGCATCATAGCACGCAAGAAGAGAGTGGACAGTTGGCAAGAGCTAGTTGAAGATGTAAGTTGTAACCCCCACGAAATGTGCCTTTGAGATGCCTCAAGATTTACTTCAAAGCAACCAATGTTGTTCCTAGGAGGGACTAACTTTGTGCAGAGTAATTGATTTTAGGTTTGGTGATGCTGGCATGTTGTAGGTGGATGCCATTGGCAGTGTAATAGACTTTAGGGCAAGGTTATCAAACTCTAGGGTGAACTCGTAAACCCTTAAGAGTTTAAGAGTCAGGTGCAGGTTGGCGAGTCAACTCGGGAGTAAACTCGTTTTTGAGTAAACCCGAAGTTGACTTGGTCAAACTCGGCCAAACTCGCGAGTTTAAGGCCGAGTCACCGAGTTGCGTAAAATGGGCCCAAAACGGTGCGTTTTCTTGTGATTAGGTTAGATTTTTTAGGGTTTTACCTGGTTCACTATCTCTTCACGCTCACGATCTCATCTTCTTCACTGCCGTCATTGTCGCAGCATCTCGTTGCGCCGCTGGTCGTCGCATCGCACTGTTCGCAAAGCACTTCGATAGGTAAGTCATGCTGCTGCGGTGAGGACAAATTGGGACAGATTGGGTTAGGGTTCTTAAAATTAGGTTTGAGCTTTTAAAAATGGGTTGGGGCTTTTTTGTTCATTGGGTTTGGGGCAGATTTTGGGCATCCTGAAGTTTTTTTACTGCTTTGGACAGATTGGATTTTTTGTTTAATTTTAGGGCAGATTGGTTAATTGATTGTTTTTTTTAATTTTTGGCATATAGTAAGATGTCCGGAACTAGTTCAAATTCAGCATTTCCACTGCCACCTAGAAGTAAGAATGTTGTAGGAAATAGAACAAATATTGATGATGATGTTGATGGTGATGAACATGGTGATGAAGATGGAGATGATCATGAAGATCTGGGAGATGATTTCCTTAGAGGATTAGATGAATGAGACTTTTAAACTATAACATTTGTGTTGTTTTAGTTATTTTATTGGTGTATGAACTTGTTTATTTCAATATTATGGATTTAGTATCATGATTTTTTTTTTTGTTAAATTTTTTATGTGAAGTAGACTCTTACGAGTCGGGTTTACGAGTCGAGTGTACTGGGCTCCCACGAGTCACAATAGACTCTCGAATCTGATAACCTTGCTTTAGGATTTAGGGTTTAATGTCTATACGAAAGATTATATTTTTATTACAGGAAATAATCAACTTGGCATTGTTCACCTAAAACAATGCCTCTGCAGCCAACGCTAGGGTAGTGACCTTGGTAGACTTTGATACTTCCAAGGAATGCCAAATTAGTGGAAGCTCCTATGAACCTTAGTATCAAATCGATATTCAATTAGGGGGTCTTTGTATGACCCTATATAGAACGTTGGTTGCTAAGCTGAACTATAACTACTTGCTCACCTAGACATTTAGAGCAGAGGGGACAACTTTTTTTTTTTCAAATTACAAACAAGGACTAAACAAATTAATTTCAAATTTGGAGACCAAAAGCAAACTCAGATTTATGGGCATTTATGATTAGAATTGGATTTCTAGAATTTGATTTACAGACATATCATATACATATAGGAAAAAATTTCCTGTAACTAATTTATTTATTGCAATTAGACTATAGAAAACAGACTGTTGTGTAGTTTAGACAACCAATTTTCAACATCTGTTGTACATATTTGTTCTTCATGGTATCAAAGTGGTACAATCCCCGGTGACTTGTTTTGTCACTATTCTGTTGTTTAGTTCCCGAAATCAAAATTTAGAACTCTAGCTAGCCACCTGCGTTTGGTCATGTTGTATACCTGCGTTTGGTCATGTTGTAGAACCATGTACCTAATCCGGTTTGCCCTTTTGTCTTTTGTTTACCGCCCATGCAGACCCTTTCTGTGTTTGTTACCATGAGTTTTCTGACCATTTTTCTTGTTATCTTTGTTTCCCAATGAAGACTTTTCCACCAGCTACTATTGATTCTCAATGAATTTTACAATGACATGCATATTAGTGGTGACTTCTTTCCCACAAATAATCTAGTGGTGACTCTTTTTGCACATATGAATCATAAAAGTGGTGACTTTCCCACCGCAATACCATTGGTTTCAAGCTTCCAAATGTGGTTTTGATAAGGTCAGACCTAGCTTTGCTTGCCAAGGAATTCCTCTTCGGTTAATGGTCCTTCTAGCCATTCACAAAATCAGAAATTATAATCACACATCTGTAGGATATTAGATAGTCACAACAATGGTTAGTGATGGGTTGAGTATGAATTCTGAAATGTCTTCTTTCTTTTTCTATCACGATTCACGCTACACTAAGAAATTTATCCATTTAGTTCTTAAATTTCAGAAGTTATGCAGATTTTTTCAACCATAGCTGTTGGACATTTTTCAACCATTTAGCTGAACTTGTTTGTCAGGATAACCTTTTTTTTTGTCTCTTATCTAGATTGGATCTTCCCCGGGATTTGAAGATGGAGATTTTGAATCTGCAAAATTAAGGCGTCCTGCAGGTTCATATTACCATCCTACTGAGGATTGCTTATATTTTGTGGATTCAGAGGTATGCATTTGGATGTATATACACTGATTTATATATCAAAGATCAATATCTCTTTCAATGTTTATCTGTAGTTCTGTCTAGGCTGCTATAACTTTTCTGCAATGAATAAACTCAACTTTTGTGTTGATTTAGTGCTTGAAAAGTTTACACACCCACCTAACATGCTGGAAAACTTTAAAATTTTCTTCCTTCATAATTGTTAGGTGCAGTACTCATGATTTTTTTTTTTGGTGATGTGCATATTTCCCTACTGTTTCAAGAACTGACTTACTAATATAATTATTTCTTATATTGATTGTGTGATGGATGATTTTTTTTTGATCTAAGAAATACTAGATCAAAATGAGATTATAATACCTAGTAGTGGTGATAAACAAGATTCTATATTTGAACCTTGTGGATGGAAACAAGATAGTTGGAAGGGAAGATTAAGCTAAAGGTGATTAGTTAGGTTTTACAATGGATACTAGTCATGGGCAAAGCTAATTGATACTTCGTACCTACGTTAAACAAATAACACCTAGGAGTGTGGGATAAGCTGAAATTTTGTTACAACTGTTTGGTACAACGGACTTTTGTTGAGTTATGCTTGGTTTAGACTTTTAACATATAGAGGATCTCAAGATTTTTATATGGTGACCAACATACCTGAATAATTAGGTTACTGATTATATAACCATACTTGAATAAAGAATTCTTTTATTGATAAAAAACAAGTTACATTCTTGCACTTTTTGATAACCAGTGCATCTACTTTTTGAAGCTGTTTTTAATTTGTTCTTTTATTGATGTTCATGGAAATCTTCATTTGATTGACAGGATAACAGAGCTAGATAAGATCAGGATAGAATATGAACCTAATAAGCTCTTGTCCTATCCTGTATCCTATATAAAAAATACATATAAATATATTATCCTATCTTGTGTTTGAAGTGGATAAGGAATGGCATGATTTGCTATATAAATTATATCTAGACACGTCCTAGGGTCATCACTGAGACATTGGTGCACCACAACTCCTGGCCTTCATATTAATCTTTTTTTCATATTATCAATTTTACCAAACAGGCTCTTATAAGCTTCATTTATCCATGTGGGCTTGCTTCTTTGTAGTTTCTTTTCTACTAGTGGTTTCTTTGTGGCTTATTTAAAACTCCTATTGATAAACTCGTTTGTTATTATTTATTTATTCTGGTTCTTTCTTTCTTATTATTTCTTTCATTCTGGTTCTAAGAACCATGCTATCAGGAAAGCTGACATGGGAGCACGAACAGTAGACACTCTCTATCCTACAAGCACCTCTAACAAGGGAGGTATTCACATATGGAATTGGATCATGACTAAGCTTGGTTTAGAAAGCAGTGGGAAGACCAATGACGAGAAAACATCTGAAGTATTTGATTCTAAATCGTTGTATTTTCCATGGCATTTGCTGAAATCAGTTGATGACACTCTCTACATTATTGACCGAAGGTGGATAAGTGCTTTTATTACCTTTTTGTTTAAATACTACAAATTTCCCGTCCCCTCTACGTTTGCATGAATTGAGAAGTTTTAAAGACCTGATGTGGTGATGGGAAACAGTTCCTGTCTATAAAAGAGAGATTGTACTGATAATTGAATTTGGACAGAATTATATACTAAAAATTTGAGCTGTAGTTGCTCCTAGCGAAGGATATTCTGGGATGTTCCAAAGTTAAAAGCTGAATCTAAATATAATGTATTCCTCTTTATGTATGATGTGTTAGATCTATATTCTCTCATTTATACTCTCAATAACCCCTAGCTCCTCCACTTATATTTTTATTTTGTATTTGCATCTAAGCCCTAGTAGTCTTTGGCCTCTTCATCTACAAACCTGTAATGCCTTCTCCTTGGCTGCACCCTGAATATTGTTTTGGATTCATTGTCCTATCATGCAGAAAGTTTAAAGCCTAGACCTGATCACCTGATGTTTTCAGTAAAATCAAACTGTCATGTAAGAATGGCTTGATCACACCTCTGTTTTTTTCTGTCTGCTGTGTCTGCTGTTTAAAGTTTGTAGGGTGGCAGAACTCCTTATGTTTAGGAGGGTAAATATTTTTTTTTTTGCAATAATTCATCAATATCCGTTGTGCCTCATTGATCATTAATTTTCAAATCTTGTCTTATATTGAGCATCATGATTTTTTTCAATTTTCCTTTTTTGATGAATAAATTGTCTTGGTTAAGAATGATAGTAAAGGCTATGGTTCAAGTTATATTCCTTCCTTCCTTGATATTATCATTGCTATTTTTAGGTTTGAAACTTTGTGGGTCATGGATATCAGTTCAGGAAAGATTGATGAAGTTTTGGAAGGTTTGATTTAATAATGTTTATATGGTCACTTGTTTAAACAATCTTGTATCTAGCTTGAACTGATGGATTCTTTATTATATTTATTTTCAAAAGTAGGTTCTCCTAGAATTCTTGAGATCTGTGGACAGCCAATCATGAAACGTTTATCTATCATAGATGGGATTCCCTCTCATTTGTTTGAACAGGAAACTAAGTACGGCTTTTTGCTTGGGGGCCTACCACATTCTGATCTTTTATCTTCACTAGCAACCTTGCATAATCACATTTTCATTTGTGATCCAGGTATTTTTCTCTCTCTTTTTACTTAATGCTATCTTGCTCTGTGGATGCATTTGTTGAGATTGTTCACTCCCACTTTTGTCTCATTAGTTGGACAGAGGATTTTGAAGGTTTCTGGAGAATCTGGAATCTGTTCAAACTTCGGATTTTCTAATTTAGGGATACTTGGATTACCTTATTGGCTGAATTTCCCCCTCGAGACATGTTATGCAGTGTAAGTTATATTTCATAAAACTTGTACATATTTCTTTTCTTTTTCAAATACTCCCATTTTTTATGTTTCTGTGCATGTTAAAATGTAAAATTGTTTCCAGTGAAACTGTTATGATCCTTCATTCGGTAGGCATATGGTTATAGTACATTTAATCATTTGGGCAATCCCCTTCCCTTTGAGTAAGCTTTGGCATTGTGATAGGTCTGGTATATACTTAACTCAGCCTATCCATTCTTGGTTAATGTTACACTTGTCCAGTCTTGCAAACTTCATGCTCCAAATATGTAGTCCTAGATTGGCTAGGCATATGGCTGTAATATTCCTTGTAATGAATGACGTGGGAAATCCTTCTCCCATGAACTACTGTTTGGAGATATGCATTAGCCTATTCTGTTCTCAATTCTAATAGTAAAACTAACTTCTTCATTGTACTGGTTTGACAGTGGAAATGGACTTTCGGGTACACCAATTGATCATCTGGAATATCTTGATTTGTTACCAGGTTATTTTACATTTTAAAACTGTCTATTTATGAATTTAAAATTTCAACATTTTTAGAAATATCTGATGATATTATCTTGGTTTAGAGTATCTTAGATGATATCTTAGGTGATTTTGTTTGCTTATTAATTAGGATTTTCGAACATTTAATTAGGAACCTTGTTAAAACTGTGTATTTGAGATCATACAGGAATTGATTGTAAGATTGCTGAACACTTTCAATCTATATTTATAATCAAATGAAAATAGGAATACATGAAGGAAATCTCAAATGATGTTAGGGGATTAATAAGTGGAGCTACTATGCAAATTGTTGTGGTCGTTGGTAAGAGATGATTGTTGGTATAGCAACAACGTAGGTAGTCAATAATAGTGGTTGTAGCTGCTGCTATGGCTGCAGGGTGGTGAAGAGCAGCACTGTGGCATTATGATGACCTCATTGTGTTCTTTTGAAGTCATGGCTAATATAGTGTTGGAGCAGTTTAGGGTTTCAGGTCTGAAAGGTGGAAGAAAACCCAAAAATGCCTCACTATTTAATTGTTTGCAAGGGCAGTTTTTGGTTTTTACATTTTTTTTTAGATTTTATAATATAGCTCCTTGAAAAGGGAACTTCTATGCTTTCAACCTCATAAAACCGTTTTGTAAAGTGAAATTTGCACCCACTTGTATAGTATAATAGTATAATTTGATCATATCTCTAGTCGATATGAGATCTCCAAAACTTCTAATACAGAGGTACCCTCCGCACAAGCTCTAAAGAGACCAAGGAACTTCTTTGCTTCCACTTTGAATGAGCACCCAACCTACACACCCATCTTCTTTGCTTCTTTAACTAGCAATGAGCTTTGGTGACTAGAGAGCTCCAACAACCCTACTTCAGGTTATATTTTTCGTTTTTATTCTTTTTCTTTGGTATTTTCCATTTATTATGAATGTAAAGTTTGAACCTAAACTTTATAATTTCTTTGTTTTCCCTTTATAAGGTGTTCAAACTCCATATTTAGAGGGATAAAAGAAAGGGAAAGAAAAAAAGAAAAGACTGAAGAGGATAGCTATGTTTAGTTCATGGATTTTGAGTTATTTTTCTGGTTCGGAGATTTTGTATGTATTAGTAATTATTTAATATATACAAAAAATAATAGAACAATGGTCATCCTGCTATCTAGTATCTTACTATCTCTCTTTTGGGTTATTTGCTTCGTTTCGCTAACCGGGAATAACAATTATGGCAACAACAAGAATGCAGCTTGGCATAATATGTTGAATATCCAGAGGGGCATCATGTCCAAACTTCATGGGGTAGAAAAGGTGACATCAACAGAAACAACGAAGGTTGAGGGAGAAACAAATGACAAACAATTTATCCTAGGTTGGACTGAGATCATATAGGAAACAAGTGCATCCGAAGTATGTGGTTGATTAAATAATAGGCAGGCAGTGAGAAGTATGTCACCCTTGAATTGGAGTGGAACTTGATAGTGACGTAGAAGGGTGCTAGCTTTTTCATCTAGAGGAAAGTTTTTGCATTCAACAACACCGTTTGTTGTTATGTGTGAGCATAGGAAGTTTGATGAATAATTCCCTGCAAGATAAAAATGGATTGGAATTGGGATGACAAATATCGTTTTGACAAGTAAATTTTGTCTCAGTCATTGAGAAATAGTATCTTCAAGGAGGATAGCAGTGGCGGTGGCAGCAGAAACAGAGCCCCCAAGATCTCTAATACCAACTTGAATAATGAGAGAAAATAAACATTTTATTATTTACAATCTTGATAATTACATTCCCAACTCCATCTGTAACAATCACGCTTTTAAAAAAAGGAAATAAAGATCAGCTAAAATGAATGTGTAGATTCTAGGGATATTTGTCCTAATTTCTAGAGATATTAGGGTATTTTTATCCCAATAATCCCTATTTACCGCATAATACTTCCCTCTGGACTTGTTAATGTATGAAGGATTATTAACTAGATGAGCTGTTTTTATATCTTTTAAATTCTTTTGTTTTGTACTTGATCATCAAACAATGTAATGCTGTAACAAAATTATTTGTTTACCTACAACTTTCTGCAATGTGTCAGGCAGGATTGACATACATTTGAATGTTGATATTCCAACGGATATTGAGCTTGTTGAACCTTTACAAGAATCTTGTATATGGTGTCAAGCAAGAGGTGCAGCTACTGAAATTTCTGGAATGGACGAGGTTCCAGGATCCTTATACAAGGTTCTTTTGCAAATTGGAACTTTCTTAGTGAAGCAGTCGGATTACATTCTCAGTAACTTGATGTGTTCTTGGTACAGGTTGGCGTTGCACAACAGTGGTATGATGAATTAGATTATCTTGCCGCTCCACAACCTGAATCTGAAATAAATGTTCTAGATGATAATCTGGATAAAAATTCAATGGTGGAAGATGAGAAAGTACGCATTAGCTGTGCGGTCTGTACTAGCCCCGGAACAGGCGAGGTATGCTTGTCTCTTCTGGTCTTGTTGGTACCTTTCATTTGAGTATCATTTTAGAAGCAACATAACAAGATGGGAATGAGAATGGCACATTCTCTTAAATTCCCGTTGACTTTGTCAAGACTACATCAATTGTAGCAATAGCTTGGTAATTCCCTTGTTGGAATTTGTATCAATTTTCAGGTTCATGTGTGTATCTGTTCTGTAGCTATTCTTGTACATAGAATATTCGTCACATACTTGGGAACTAGAATAATTATAAGGCCGAATTATCTTCAGTCTTGAAAGTAAATAAGTTTTTAAGCTAGTCCCTGAAAGTAGATAAGTTTTTAAATTGATCCTTGAAAGTAAATAAGTTGTTTTATGTTAGTCTGTGGATGTTAATAAATAAATAAGTCCCTAAAAGTAATTTTCATCTTGCAAATTTGTCCTTAATTTGAAATAGGTCTCTACATGTCATGATTAAAAAACAATTTAGTTACATATATGGATTAAATTGCATTTTATGATAGCATGCAGAGAGTAAATTGCATTTTCATGATAACATGTAGAGATTTACCTTAAGTAAAGGATGAATGTGGGATATGAAAATTACTTTCTCGAACTTCATTTTATTTATAGTATTAAGTTGAAACCTGCATACATTCTGAAGGACCAAATGAACTATTCTACCTAATTATAAATATTCTACCTAATTATAAATATGCTTGTAAACTATAAATACATATTTTCTTACTTTCCTTTCATACAGGTTATAATTTACGCTGTACTGTATTGCAAACTTAGAAGAACCCCAAACTCAAATGAAGGAAACAGGGAGGAGCATGCAGCAAGGATACTTGATATTCTGACCTCTAAGAAATCTGGGAAAATAGAGAGAGATTTGTGGAATGCTTTTTTATTGCAATCTAAAGGTGATTTGAGAGATCTTATTTTCATGCTACCACTACATGTTAGAATAAGATTAAATTCCCTTGATCATCCAACGGCTGAAAACGGAAGGGATATTATCTTAACAGACACTTCGGTTAAGGTGGACGTATTGCTCAATTGACACTGACACTAGATTCGGATGCACTGTTGTAAATTTATTTCATATCCCTTGTTTTATTGCCCTCACTGTATCATCACTTGGGTGTTTAGTAACCTTCTGTATCGTTGCTATTTGCAAGGGTACTGAGATAGATCTTATTCTTTTCAAATTTTATTTCATGTGCCTGGCAGTTTTTGCCAGACTATATTCTTGCCTGAAAGTAGAGTCAGGTTTTGAAAACCTATGGATGTGGCATAAAGGTGAAAGGGTTTCTCCCTTGGCATTATATACACACACACAGAGGTGTGTGTATGTACTTTTGGGGTGGATTAATTGTTTCCTATAACACAATTACATGTTTGTGATTTCCAAATCTAATTTTGTAACCTAATATGTTTGTGTTAACATAGAACAGATGTTCTTAAAATTAGACTTTTGAAGACATTGGTATTAAGAGTATTAATGATTTAATCTTAATTGAGTTGTGATCGAACCAGACATGATTAAATTTATATATTTTGATGTTAAATATTTAGGGTGTGGGGTTTATAAGATGAAAATATTATTAGCTGGAAAACTAATTGATACTTATTTGAAGTATATAAATATGCATTTTTATGTTCATAATATTTTAGATTAAATTAAAAGTAAATAAATATGTAGTGATGTTTGGAAATTATCATAATTTTAAATTTTCTACAAAATCATAAAAGAGAACATCTAGTTTTCTACAAAATAGAGAGTTACCGACCTAGTAGAAGATAGAAAAAAAGTTTCTAATGAATGATAGATCTTGACTATAGTATTTTCATAAATTGAGCAATAATCAAACCTATAATGAGGTATGGATATAGGGGGTGGTAATGTGGGTGGGTGGGTGATATAGGTCGACTGACTTACTTAAAAAAGTGCGGGAAGAATTTACTAATCTAGTTTCTTGATCCACTTAATTCGCACCGCATAATCTGTTATCCACGTAGGCCAATAGCATAGTGGGACGAATTGGCCTACTAGTTTGCATAAATAAAAAAATAATTATTTTTTTTATACAAAAAGTTTTTATCTTACTCACATTATTGTTGCAGTGTGACTTTTATTTTATTTTATTTTAGTTTAAGCATAATGGTCTAGAATAGTGAGTCTGTCCTGCACTTTTTGGTTGTAGGTCGCGGACCGGCCTGCATGGCCCACCCTGCATTGTGACCCCTAGAGCTGGATCATGTTTAGAAGTGTATTAGCTAGTTCTTGATTACTGATCAGCCTCACTGATCCTGTTTAAGCATAATGGTCTTGGTGTTGTCGGTCGATGTAATGACTGGGTTCTAAGACATGGTTTTGATCGTACGGACCCTACCAGTATAAGAACCATAATATTTCAAAATTCAATCAAATTTTTAAAGATTATATGTTAGAATCAAACTTATCCTTAAATAATTAAAAATAGAAGTTGAAACCTTCATGATTCATGATAACAAGAAAGTAATGTGGTTTGACCTTCCAGATTAATTTTGAGAATCCTTTAATAACCTCTTTGTCTCTTTCTGGTAATGGGATGTTAGAATGAATAAGAATATAATGTGATATATAACCAAACCTAAATTCATAATAATAAGAAAGTGATTTAGTTTAGTTTACCTTCCATATCAACATGTATATTTGTGAGAGAATTCTTTAGTAATGTCCCTATCTCTTTCTCATAATTGCATGTCAAAATACTAAAATACTTTCTATGATTTAAGAAAACCTATTTATAGACATACTATAGAAATTTCTCGAGAAGAAAAAATTGAAGTCCAAAAGATAATTTATTTTAATAATGTAAAAACATGATAAGGTCTCAATAGATAATTTATTTTAATAATGTGAAAACATGACATGGTGAAAAGTAAATATTTCATTTAAAACTAATATTATTATCTAAAAATGATAATATAAATTGCATTTGTTATTATTTTTTGGAAGGTCAATTATTACTTGTTTGTATTATAATTATTAAATGTATAATTTAGAAATTTATACAGTTTTAAATATCATATGTAAACATGATTAATATTAAGATTAAAACTTTGTTACTGGCCATTGTTAAGAAACCTATAGTTAAACTATTTTTTTTTACTTTAAATAATCAATAAATAGAATTATCCTTTAAGAATTATATATTAAAACCCTCCTATATTTTTATATATATAATAGTTTAACATAATATATTCAATCACTTTTAATTTGATATATAAAATAACTAGTATTATTATAAATTAAAATATAGTGTTCTAAATCTAGTATAATCTGGTCTAATACCACATGTTAATATAAGATCCTTATAAGATTTAAAATAATATAATATTATATTATATTTGATATTTAAATCCTACTCTTCTCTCTCTATATATTCATTAGCTCCTTACATGACTTTTCTAATGGGCATTTTTTTTTAAATTACAAAAATAGATAGATTTCAAAATAATTACACTTAGACAAATTATGTTGTAAACTCGACTTTTAAATGTAGAAGCCTTAACATAACTTTAATTTGAGATATAATTTTTTTTTTGTCTTTCGAAATGGTGCAAGGAAGTATATATGTTATGTGATTTTATTTTATTTTTTTGTTGTAAATTTATGCTTTTCAATTTTTTATGAAATCGTGCATGCTTTGATATTTTTTTATATTTGGTTAGAGTAGAACTTGTTAACAGTTTTATTTATTTTTTAAATCGTGCTAGTATTTTTTTTTAACTCGTGCTCTTAGCATGTTTTTGTGTTAAGAAATACCATTTTAAAAAACTAAAAATAAAATTTAAAATATACTAACAATGACGATTAAAAAACAAAATTTCATCTTGTAAAAAAAAATCCATAATCAATTATGGAAAACAGATAATCGATTATCTATTAAAAATAAATCATAATTTATTATGATTGCTTCAATATGTCTTGGATAATCAAGGTTGTGTGTGTTTTTTGTGTCAAAATTTAGTTTCCATGAATAACATAATCGATTACCACACCTTGTACAGTCATGTATTTTTTGGTTTGGTCCAAAAAAACAATGAAGAGTACCGATGTAAAATAATTCATATCCATATAACTTTATTCGCTTTTCTTCATGTAACAACAAGAAATCAACTTTTGAATTTCTCTGTCTTTCTGTTAGAAACAAACAAGTTTGATCATCGCAAATCCATCGAGATGAACAATACTCATCCGGATACAAACACAATGTAAGTGTCTTATACCTATCTCTCCAAACAATACCAATTGTTTTGTTTTTTTTTCAATTGGACATGTTAAGATGATATCAAGAAGATTTAGATCTAATGAGTCATGAATCAGTCCATATAAAAAAAAAATTGACACCACCTCAAACTTAAAATCTTAAGCCAAATTTATGAGTATTTTTTATATATTCTCCCTAAACCCTAATCCAAAATAAGTCTTTTATGTCAAGAGTTTCTAGAGGATAAAATTTCTACAAGTGAGCACAATGGATAAGAATGTGCAGGGCAATGAGTCATAAAGCAAGGTATTCTTACTTGACTATAAACACATATTTTCGTAGGAAATTCTCTTATAATTCCCTCTCAAAAGCGTCTATGTTAGTCTTCTTCTACACAAATTACAAATTTTAAAGACTTTGATATTTATGCAAAAGTATATTTTATTTTTTATTTTTCATATTTACGATATTTCATTTTTTCTCTCGTTTAATTGTACAATTAATGTTGATATAAATTATTTATTTTACAGGTAACATTTCTTAATAATGGAGAGTTTATGTCTTTTTTCTCTCGTGTCTATTCTTCGGATGAGTGACCACAAATTGCCCTATTAATTTTCAATTTGCTTGTTTTTCTTTGTTCTGCCGATACCTTCTATAATTATTTGGAAAATTTCTTTATATAAATACTCTTAAAAACGAATAATGAGAAAAAACTTTTTATTAATTAAAGTTAACTTAAACACAAATTAAAAATAAAAATGTAGAGTAAATTTACCTATTCTTTATTTTGTAATGCTTAGAGCCCAGGATACTTTCTGCACGTCATTTTCTCTACCAACTCAAATAAAATTTCCATTGTAATTAAAATAAGGTTTAAAATTTGCACCACAAACTCAAGATTTCAGATCTTGATATCAGTGGGTGGTGTGTATGTAATTGGATGGAATATATATCATAGAATATAGGATTATCCAACTTCATTATTAACTCATCCTATTTTATTTCTCAGCCTTGTTTATTACAACTATAAAAAAGTTATTCGAAACCACTAAAACTTGAGAACAAATTCATCAGTTAATGCATCCACAATTTCAAAGTGAATTTGATTATGAACCTCTAAAACTTTAACATTACTTACTGTTGGAATTGTAGTTGAGAATAATAATTCGAAAACTTGGTTACATTTTGATCATTTGGATGGTTATTTGTAGGGCATTCTTCCTCTGCTATCTTGGAATCAAAGGATTCTATTTTGTTTTTTTTTATCAGCAGCCATGAATGAATTAAATTAAAAAAAAAATATTTAAAAGGTGTTTCAATTTATATATATATATATATATATATATATATATATATATATATATATATATATATATATATATATATATATAT